>Ga0208694_1000171_pt1 | contig 101379 bp, 99 predicted proteins | sample AD_UKC078_MetaG_FD_184442 | JGI IMG/M metagenome (GOLD analysis project Ga0208694, IMG submission 184442) | Active sludge microbial communities of municipal wastewater-treating anaerobic digesters from USA - AD_UKC078_MetaG (SPAdes) (version 2) | ecosystem: Engineered > Bioreactor > Anaerobic >...
CTTCTCCGCCAGAGTTAGCAGCAAAGTATTCACCATCTGGCTTCTCACACTGTTGCTCCTGCTCAGTTTGTCGCGATACATAAGATCGTCGGCCAATTTCAGGCAATCCAGCAGAGAGCTCTCACCGTTATCGCTCGTGGCGACGCCCATCGAGAAGCTGAGAAACGGTCCGCTCCGGCTTTCGTTGTGCCTGGCAACGGCCTTTCTTATCCTTTCTAAAACTCTTTCGGCCGTTGGCCGGTCGGTAGATACCAGAATGGCGGCGAACTCGTCCCCTCCAAACCGCGAAACGACGTCGGAACTCCTCATGTTGGCTTTCAGAATTTCGGCGAAAGACCTCAACAAATCGTCGCCGGCGGAGTGGCCCATCGTGTCGTTTATCAACTTGAGCCCATCTATATCGGCCGAGACTATCGAGATCGGGTAGAGTCTCGAATAGTTGAGCCTCTGAATCTCCTCCTCGAAATAGACCCTGTTGTAAAGACCGGTTAGCCTGTCGTGAAGGGACATGAAAGCCATCTCTTGTTCGGTCTCTATTCTCTTTATCGCTTCGTTTGCGTGCGATATAAGCAACTCGGCCAGCTTGACATCTTCGTCGGCGAACGCATTTTTCTCCATGGACATGGCCTGAAAAACGCCAATGTTTCCCACCGGAACGCTCAATCCCCCGTGGTACTTATTGTTGGTCTTGTAGGCATGTTCCGATTCCTGTATATCGCCAAGAACAAAGCTCTTTTTCTCTCTGTAAGTCTTTCCAACTATCCCCACGTTCAGCGGCATGGTCGTTGGGTCTTCGGGACTGAGGTTGGACGAGATCTTGATGGAGAAGTGATCGTTCTCGGCGATCGAAACGAAGCAAATATCGAAATCTAGGATGCTTCTGGCTGCCTGAATTATAAGTTCGAAGACCTCCCTCTTTTCTCTGCATCTCTCCATGGCCAGAGCCGTTTCGTGGAGCCTTTCGATCCTCCGCTTTTCTCTTTCCAGTCTGCTCTGTGCACTTCGCCGTTCAGATATGTCTCTGGCGAAGCTGAATTCGTACTCCTGGCCTTCGTAAATCAGATGATTTCTGTTCACTTCTACGGGAAAGACAGTGCCGTCTTTCCGTCTATGGTAAGTCTCTATCATATCCTGACCGCTCTTTTTGACCTGTTCCCAGTTCATGTCCCTGTGCTTTGCCTCTTCGGTCGGATCGACATCGCAGACTTTCATGTTTACGAGTTCCTCGTAGTCATATCCCAGGGCCTTGCACGCTGCTATATTAACGTAGAGTATATCGCCCTCTTTGGAGATCCAGAAGGCTTCTTCGTTGACGTTGTCCAGAGCGAACTGAATCAATCTGAGCCTACTTTCGGCAGCTTCCTTGTCGGTCACATCTTCGGCAGTGCAGACTATAGAGTCCACTTCTCCGCTCTCGCTGATTCCGGGAATCTTGGTGATGGCTATGGTTCTCTTCTCACCGGCGTGGTTCGTTGAGCTCTGCTTGAAGGAGACAGGGGTCTTGCTTCTCATAACTTCTTCGTTGCTCTCGATGCAACTTTCGACTTCACTTGCCGGCAGGATCTCTTCGATAACATGGTTCTCTATCTCTTCAGATCGCTTGCCGAAAAAGTGTGCAAACTGACGATTCACCATTCCGAAGGTCCTGCTGTCCTTCAGACACCATATCATCGACGGTATGCTGTTGAGAAGGAAGGTCTGTTCTCTGTTCTTTGCAATCGCGACACTTCTTTCTGTCTTTGCCTGGATAAAAATCATAAATAGATAGCTGATTACAAACGCAAAGACAAGAGAAAAAGCATTTCCTAAATTCAGACCTCTCGCGACCTTTATTCCGAGACTTCCGTATATCTTCGTATCGGCCTCATCTGACAGGGCGTACTTCTCATCGGTTAGAAGATCGACGATACCGGACAGTTTTATTCCGATGAGTGCGTATGAGCCGTCCAGGTTTTGTGCTCCGTGGCTATCGCTAATCGCAGTCGCAGCCATTACGGAACCCTTGTCGTAGAAGATCATGTAAGGCCTCTCACCCTGCACAACCACGCTGTCGGTGTAAGCTATTGTCTCACCCAGTTCGATGAAAGTCGTTCCGTTCTTTACAACCCTAACTCCTGACAGGGAATCGTTGCCTTCCACGAGGTTTCCGAGGTGATAATTGGCCGATTCGATGTCTCCGTCTTTGATTGATTTCAACATGCAATCGCGGTGAAAGTAACCGACAAGAACGGTCTTAATGGTTTCCTCGACGAAGAGCTTGGTAGAGCTGGCGAGCTGTTTCTCCGTTTTGATCGCCCTGTTCTCCACCATCATCAGTATTACAACCAGCATGAATAGGGTGCTGCCAACGGCTATCAAAAACGGCGTTAGTCTCGACCTCAAGATAATCCCCTCATTAAGAAGCCGTGTGAACCTATACAGATTTTAACACTTGATATATTTTTGCCGGAGATTTGGAAGAAATCAAATTTATTACTACCGGGAAACGGTTCAACTCATCGCTGGCAACTCAGGGGTTCCTTGCCCATATCGCTTCGAGATCATCAGTTGCTTACGGCGACCAGACAGCTTTCTAGGAGAGGTTGTGGGTGAGAGTGAAAAACACGAGAAAGAGCGTCGAGAGTTCGCTTCGCTCACGAGAAGGCGTCTCGCCCTCTTTCCCTCTCTTTTCTCTCTCTTCTCTCTCTTCTCTCTCTCTTCCCTCCTCATCTCGTGGTCCTTAACCAAAGAAGTACGAGTCAATTTCACCTTTTCTGTCTTTCGAACGTGTTATCATTCTGGATAAGGATGTGCAGAAAGAGGTGTTTCAATTGATAACGGTTGTTCTTGCCGCCGGACAGGGAAAACGCCTGAGATCCTCCGTGCCGAAACCGCTAGTGAAGATCAAGGGCAAAACTATGATCGAACACGTTATTGAGAAGGCTTTCTATGCCACGGAAAACCGCAAGGCAGTAGTAGTTATTAATCCCGATTTCGAAGGAGATTTCCTTTCCTGGCTGAAAGTTCCCGTTACTTTCGCTTACCAGAGCATTCCGAAGGGAACGGCCGATGCGCTTGCCCGGACTCTGAAATTGATAGAGGATAGTGAGGACATCCTGGTTATGTATGCCGACCTGGTGCTTATCTCGAGAGATTCTTTGAAATCCTTGGTCTCGCTGCACACTGAGAGAAACTGCGATATCACTTTCCTTTCCGGAATTGCGGAGAAGAAATACCCCTATGCTCTGGTCGAAAGAGACGGGAGTGGCAGAGTGATAGCTTTCCAGGAGAAGAAGGTTCCCGATTTCGATCCGCCCTGGGAGTTCTACATCGGTCCGATAGTTCTGAAGAAGTCCGTGGTGGAGGCGTATATAGAAAAGTTATCTCCGAACGAAAGTACAGGAGAAATTTACATAGCCGACATAGTATCGCTGGCAATCGCTGACAACAGGAATATATGCGGCTTTGTGACAAAAGACGAAAAGGAGTTTCTCGGAGTGAATACCCCGGAGGACTTAAAAGCCGTCGAAGAAACAATTGAACAATGAACCTTTTTTTGGGGGGTCAAGTCTCATAATCAGAGACCAGAGAAACCACAGGCACAACCCCTTTGAAATGCAAAGCGATTGTCAGCAGCACGATTACCCCTGAGTTACGAAGACCGGGAGTCTCTCCCGGTCTTATCTTTTTCTATTCGATTTTATTTGGCTGTTCGAACTCAGAGGCCGAACCTTATCTCGTTCCAGAGGTCGTTGTACAGCCTCAAATCCCTTCCAAGGTCCTTGATCAGCTCGGTGTTTTCCATTTCCTGGGCAGTGTAAACCGGTTCCTCTTCCATCAGTTCTCTGGCCGGTACGTTTGGAGAGGGGAGAAGGAGATAATCGGAGATCTTCGCCGACACTTCGGGCCTTAGTATATAGTTTATGAACAGGTGCGCGTTGTCTATGTTCCTTGCACCTTTGAGGATTACAAAGCTGTCTATCCACATGGTGCTCCCCTCTTGAGGGATGAAAAAGTCGATATTTTCGAGCTCCTCTTCGGTAGCCTCATAGAATATGTTCTCGCCGTATCCTTGAACCACCCAGAACTCTCCGGAAATAACCCCTTTGGCGAAGAGTTCGTTGTCGAATTTGGCTATGTTCTTCTTCCATTCCAGAATGAGATTCTTCGCTTCTCTGAGCTGAGTCTCGTCGGTCGTATTAACGGAATACCCAAGGTATTTCAACGCGGCACCGAAGACCTCTCTCATATCGTCCAGAAGAGTCATCTTGCCCCTCAATTGAGGTATCTGGAAGATCTCCCATGATTTCGGGTAGTCCTTGAGGTAGAGGGTGTTGACGGCTATTCCGGTCGTGCCGACCATGTAAGGTATGCTGTACTCGTTGTTCGGATCGTAGTACATCTGCGCGATTATGTCGGGATCGATGTTGACCAGGTTGTCGATTTTCGATATATCGATCTTCAACAGCATATTCTCTTTGATCATGATACTTGTGTAGTCGGCCGAGGGCATCGCCAGGTCGTAACCCCTCGCCCCGGCTTTGAGTTTGGCGAACATCGTTTCGTTGGAATCGTAAGTGTCGTATGTCACTCTTACATCGTATTCCTTCGAGAAATTCTCTATTACCTCTTCGGGAATGTAATCCGACCAGCCGTAAAGGATCAGATTGCCCTTACCCAGAGAAAGTACGGCCAGTAAAACCAGGAAAAGAAAGATCGCAGCTCTTTTCATCTACGTTCCCACCTCCTAAAAGATTAGTTTTCTGAACTTGCTCCCGAAAAAGGAGACGAAAAGCGTTCCTATCAGGAGCAGGGTCGAAAGAGCGTTTATCACCGGAGAGACTCCGAATTTAATCATCGAAAATATCCTCAACGGCAGCGTGGTCGAACCGGGGCCGGCCACGAAAAAGGTTATGACAAAATCATCTATGGAGAGCGTCAGCGATAGAAGGAAACCGGCCATGATTCCAGGCATAATTATCGGTGCAACCACTTTTGTAAAGACCTGGCGGCTGCGAGCTCCCAGATCCCTCGCAGCCTCGACCACAGAGTAGTCGAAGTCTTCGAGTCTCGTCATTACCGTCACGGTGACATACGATACACAGAACGTCACATGGGCCAGAAATATTGTGAACAGACCTAGAGGTAACCCCACTGCCACAAAGAAAACCAGCATGGATACACCCATCAAGATATCGGGAATTATCAGGGGTGTATAAACGAGAATTCCGAGATAGCTCTTGAGACGCGACTGGTACCAGTAGAGCGCCAATGCTGCGAAGGTGCCGATCGCTGTAGCCGCGACCGAGGAGGTGACGGCGATTATGATCGTGTTTAAGAATGCCGCCCAAATATCCGATTGCCGGAAGAGTTCCGCGTACCACTTCAGGGTGAAGCCCGTCCAGGCTACGCCCTGTCTCGCACTGTTGAAGGAAAGAATGACCAGGGCGAGGATCGGGAGATAGAGGAAAGCGAAAACTGTCGTTGTGATCGTCATAGAAAATCTTCGCTTGCCTATGACCTTTTTGGTTTCCATCAGTCTTCCTCCTCTTTCATATAGGTTTCGCCCACCTGGACCCTTCTCTTGCTCTGTACTTTGTTGATTCTGAGATAAACCAGTAGTCCAAGCGTCGAGATAAGAAGAAAGATCATCGATATCGCCGATGACGACGGCCAGTTGCGGGCAACCGTCAACTGCCTGGCGATTAGATTTCCAAGCATCGCCCCGTCGGCGCCTCCCACCAGATCGGGGATGGCGTACGAACCGAGAGCCGGTATGAAAACCAGTATGACTCCAGCTCCTATTCCACCTCTAATCGAAGGTATGAGGACTTTCCAGATGGCCTGGGTTCTTTTAGCTCCCAGGTCCATGGCCGCTTCTATGAGTCTGAAATCGAATTTCTCTATCGCGCTGTAAAGCGGAAGTATCATGTACGGAAGGTACATGTACACGATCACCAGTATCACGGCCCCGGGTGTATACATAAGATTCAAGGGCTCTTTCAGGCCAAGTAGCTGTAAAAAGGAGTTGATCACGCCATTCCTTCCCAGTATGACCATCCAGCCGAAGATTCTGACCAGAAAATTCGTCCAGAAGGGTATGATGACTAGAGTGAGAAACATATTTCTGTGTTTTGACGTGGCAATGAAATAAGCTGCCGGAAGACCAAGCCCCACGCAGATCAACGTAGCGATCATGGATATCCAGACGGTTCTCCAGAGTATCTGCCAGTAACCGGCGTTGATCAGCATCTTCGAGTAGGCCTCGAGAGTGAACGGAAGTTCCACGCCGCCGTAGATTCCCGATGTCAGAAAGCTGTAAATTATGATTATGATGTACGGGATCAGGAAAAAGACGGTCAGCCAGAGTATCCCGGGCATCGAAACCAGAAAACCCGTGAAATCTCTCTTACTCTTCAACGGGGACACCACCAGGTTCGCGCAGGACGTAACTGTCGTCGGCGAACCACCAGACGTACACGCGGTCCTTCCAGGTAATTATCACCTCGTCCAGCAAATATCTCACGTGTTGCTTGAAGGCCTGTAGATAATGATCGCCCACCGCTACGGTGTACTTGGTCTGACTTCCGAGATATATAGTCTCATCTACGATTCCTTCGAGTATATTTATCTTGACACCTTGCGGGGCGATGGGCTTTTCTTTAGTCACTTTGACTTTTTCCGGACGTAGCGAAACCTGTATCTCTTGACCGATCTTGACTTCCATATCTTTGTAAAACCAGATCTTTCCGAACCGGCCTGTGTCGAGCATGAAGTATTCCTCTTCTACCTTTTCGACGGTTCCGGTGAAGAAATTGGTTTCTCCAATAAAATTGGCGACGAAGGCATTGACCGGACTCTCATAGACTTCGAAGGGCGTTCCGTACTGAATAATTTCGCCTTCGTTCATCACCGCCACGTGATCGGATATCGACATAGCCTCGCTTTGATCGTGAGTTACATAGATGAAGGTTATTCCCACTTCGTCGTGGATCGTGTCGAGCTCGACGAGCATATGCTGTCTCAGTTTGGCGTCCAGCGCCGCCAGCGGTTCGTCCAGAAGAAGCACGGTGGGCTTTCCCACAAGCGCTCTGGCGATCGCCACCCTCTGCTTCTGTCCTCCTGAAAGCTGCGAGGGCATCTTATCGACGTGGCCATTCAGCTTAGTCAAATCGATCATGTTCATGACCTTCCGCCGGATCTCTCCCTCTTTCTCCTTTCTCAACCTGAGACTGAAAGCTATATTTTCGAAGACGCTCAGATGGGGAAAGAGAGCGTAGTTTTGGAAAACCGTGTTCCCTTCCCTTTCATTTGGAGGTGTACCGATAATATTTTTACCGTTCAGAGTTATGTTGCCGGAAGTTGGATCTTCGAAGCCGGCTATCATCCTGAGGATGGTAGTCTTGCCACAACCAGAGGGTCCCAGAAGAGAAAAAAACTCGCCCTGTTCTATTTTCAAAGAAACGTTGTCCACAGCGGTGAATTCATTGTCGAATATCTTTGTGACATTGGTAAGGACAACGGAGTAATCTTTCAATTCCTTCTCACCTCCAATCGAGATCAGTAAGTAGAAGTATACCCCGTGGCGGTCTCCCTATGTGTTAATGTCAAGTTGATTTGGGTAGCAGAAAAACCACTATGCTTGCCGCAATTGAGAGGAGCGTGACCACGGATATCCTCTTCATGACTCTAGTGTATTCAGTTTTGAAGTATTCCACAGTGAGCACGGTGCAAAGATGGACGGGAGAGACCAGGACCCCCACGACCGCGAACGTGTACGCCAGTATAACAGTAGAGAGTGTACCATAACCGTTACCCATACTGAGTATGAGAGGGAGACTCAAGCCGACACCGGCCTGTGTGACGCCAGTCATGAAACCCATGAGAAACGGCAACAGAATCACCAGAGTGATGGGGGGTATCGACCAGGCTATCAATTCATTGCCCATCGCCTGCGGTATCCCTGCAATATCGACCAGATTCTTGTAAAAAAAGACCGTTAAAAGAAGTATAAAGGTCTTGTATTTGAGCGCAGCGACTATAACCTTTTTCTTGTTCTTGTTCAGCAACAGATATATCAGGGCCGTTCCCATAACCGCCAGCCAGCCCGGCTGGTTCAGTATTACCAGAACGATAACCGCGATAATAGGCCAGGCGCTTATCAGGAGCTCTTTGATAGCGTAATTGCTGTACCTGATTCTTATGGGTCTCCTTATCATCAGAAGGTAGCCGCTCACGAGCGCGACAAGGCCCACCGGAAGAAGCCAGATAACCAGCTTGTTTATACTGGTTGCCGATATACCGGCCGCTATGACCAGAGCGGGATAGAGCGGCCAGAAGAATTCCATGGCGTGTCTGAACCAGTAGTTGAAAACCATCGCATCTTCGTCGGTGATAGAGGAATCGCTCCTGGCGAGATCTCTCACCATGGGCGCCGAGAACATCGCGCCTCCGGGCATGGGGAGTAAACCGATGATTGCAGGCATCAACGATATCGAAACCCTGGGTTCTGGAAAGAGTTTTTCGACGGCTCTCACGAACCTGGTCGAATTCCCGCTCTTGTCCATAGTCTCGCCAAGTAGGTAAATAGAAAAGACGGTGATGATTACCTTCCAGAAGTTCCAATCAATTATCTCTGTGGTGAAGGCCTGGAGATAATTACCCGGATGGATCAGGAGTATCAACCCTATGGCGAGAACCGAAAAGAGCAGAGACAGAGAAATGTCTTTGAAAAGCCTCAGCGATACAATAAGAACGACGATGGCAATTACAACCGCGAGAGTGTTCATATCGGCCTCCTAACAAAGCACGGTTAGCTTATCGCACTATTATATAATTAATTGAGGTGATATAGAATCAAAAAAGAGATTTTCGCCAAACGTTATTCCAGAGAGCCTTCGATTGTCGAGAAAGCCCGTTCGGGAAGAAACGAACGTGTCGTCCTTAGGTCAAACTTCCCGTGCGACTTTCGTGAGAACATTCAAATCCCTCTTTATATAAACAGAGAAGGCGAGAAGGGAACCGTTCTCTTTCTTCATGGCAGGGGAGATAGGAATCTCGAGTACCTGCGCTGGTTTCCCGAGAATTTCGGCAGATACGGCCTTTCGGGTGTGATGATGATCCTGCCTTACCATTTCGAGAGAACACCGGCCGGATACAGGTCGGGCCAGTTGTTTCTTGATCCCCGCACCGACGTACTGCGCGACAGATTCGAGAACGCCGTGGTGGATGCCCTGACCTGTCTGGAGTATCTAAGAGCGACCTGTCCTCCCCCGTATTACCTTATGGGTTACAGTTTCGGGGGGTTCATCGCCGTGATAACGGCCGCTATCGACGGAGGCATCTCCGGGCTTTCACTGACGGTTACGGGAGGAAATTTTTATCACATAACCTGGAAGAGCTTCGTTACGGGAGTCATGAGAGTTAAATACGAAGAGGATGGTTCCTGCAACAGAGATAAGTGCCTGGAAATGCACGGAAAACTCTTTCACGACTACGCCGCTTCTCTCGAGGGTCCCGAAGTGGGGCTGGGGAGCGCCCCCATATCTTGCCTTGAATACGATCCTCTCACTTATGCCAGGTTCGTGAGATGCCCCACACTGCTCACCGGTGCACTGTTTGACATCTTCATTCCCAGGAAATCGACCCTTGAACTATCGCGAGCGATACCCGATTGCAAAGTTAAGTGGCTGCCCTCAGGGCACCTGTCTTCCATACTTTTCAAAAGACGGGTACTGCGGGAGGCAGCCACTTTTTTTGTTAATATCAGCCGATCATAACTGCTTTGATTACTCTGTCCTTTTCCTTTTCGGCCCTCTTCATCATCCTCTCTATATCTTCGAGTGTGAAAGTGTCGGTGATCAGGGGCTTCACGTTCACCGCGCCACTCTTGATCATATCTAGACAGGCGGGGAAGTAAAGGGCGGGCACGGCGTGCGAGGCTCTGAGCTGGAGTTTGTTGAAATGGAAGGCGTTGGCGTCGAAAGTTATGAATCGGCCCTCGCCGTAATCGATACCGATGAACCCAACGACACCTCCATAGTTCATGACTCCCAGCACTTCGGGTATAACGTACGGAGGGGCTGTCACAAGTGCCTTGTCCACCCCGCCGCGGGGGAATTTGTACGAACTTATGGGAGTTTTATCCACCTCTATCACGTCGTCCACTCCGAGCTGCCTGGCGACATCGATCCTGATTTTGGAACGAGAGTGGTTGGCTGCGAAGACGTGTCTGGCGCCCATGGCCTTCGCGATCTGAGTAGCCATCAGGCCGATCGGTCCAAGACCGACGACCAGCACATCGTCGTTCAGTTCGGGCTTAACCGTATAGCTCAAATCCAGAGCGACTCCCATCGGTTCTACGAGAGAGGCCTCCTGGAAAGAAACTCCCTCGAAGGGGACGACATTTTGACTGTCGACTATTATCTTCTCGGCGAAACCCATAGCGAAACCATCGCTCTCGACCCTGCTGAAAACGTTCGGTGTTCTGTCGTGGCAGAGATCTACGCGACCGTTTCTGCAGTCGGCGCACTTACCGCAAAAAGAACCGCTCTCGACCACCACTTTATCGCCAAGCGAAACATTTCCGACGTTGGAACCTATCTTTTCGACCAAGCCGACGATCTCGTGGCCGAAGGGCTGCCAGTCCCTGGCCTCAGTTCGGGCTATATGGAGGTCGGTCCCGCAGATTCCGGAAGCCTTTATCGAAAGCAGAACGTCATTCGGCCCCGGTTCGGGGAGTTCGACTTCTCTTATCTGAAACTGGAAGGGAGCTTTCACATAGGCGGCTTTCATTTGACACCTCACAGATCAATTCCCGAGTTCTTTACCAGCGTCTCGATCCTGCCGTAAAGCCCGTTGTCGATCTCCCATTCAACGGCCCCGAGGTTCTGCTCGAGCTGGGCTATGTTCTGCGCACCTGCGATGATCGAGGTAACTTCTTTGTGGTAGAGCAGCCAGTTGATGGCGATCTGACTCAGAGGCTTACCGATCTCCCCGGAAATTGCGTTGAGTTCCTTCACTACTGAATAATACTTCTCGAAATCCGGGCCGCTCAATTTGGGGTTGGCCGATCTCACGTCGCTCGAACTGAAGTTTTCCCGCTCCAGATCGAAAGTCCCGGTCAGGAGTCCCTGAAAGAGCGGACTATAAGGTAAAAAGGCCATCCCGTTTTCTTTTACGAATGGAAGGACCTCTTTTTCCACCGCGTATTCGAGAGGTATGTTGTGGTAACTTTTGGGGTTCCTTTCGAGCATGTTGTACAGTCCCTGCATACTGGCGATATCCGAGACTTTCATCGCCCTTTCTGCAAGGGTCAGAGAGAAGTTCGACAGGCCTATGTACCTTATCATGCCGGCCTTTTTAAGTTCATTGACCGCATCCATCGTCTCTTCTATATCGACCCGGGGATCGGGCCAGTGAAGCTGGTAAAGATCCACGCGGTCAGTTTGGAGTCTCCTCAGGCTGGCCTCTATCTCGCGCCTGATACTTTCCGGCTTCAGGCAGTTACTTATCCTGTTCTGTTGATCCCAGACGAGGCCACACTTGGTCGCGATGAAGATATCGTTCCTCATACCCTTGATGGCCTTTCCAAGAACCTCTTCGGCGTGACCGAATCCGTAAACCGGGGCCACATCGAAGAAGTTTATGCCCTCGCCCACGGCTTTGCGTATCGTCTTGATCGAATCATCGTCGGTTGTTCCATCCCAGAAAGATGGGCCGGAAATACCCCAGCAACCGTAACCGAGGGTCGATAATTTCTCTTCTATCTTTTTCACTTTTCTGTATTTCAATTTCGCTACCTCCTTATTCAAGGTTGGCGTGGTTCTTGAACATTTCTTTCGAATCCATGCCGAGCTTTTCCATGAGTCTCATCACTACTATGTCGGTGAGGATGAGAAGCGACTGCTCAAAAAGATTGCCCATTGGCTGTATCGAAGAGATACCCTCTCTCCCGGGGACCTTCAGCGTCTTTGTCGGTATAATGATGACAAGACCGCTTAGGCGACCCACCGAAGACTCTATGCTGGCGGTGATGGCCGCTATTTCGGCTCCCAGCTCCCGGGCCTTTCTACAGTTAAGAACCACCGAAGGAGTCTCGCCCGAGCCCGTACCCACTATGAGCAGATCACCCTCGCCTATGGAGGGAGTGGAGATCTCCCCCACCACGTGGACCTTCAGACCGAGGTGCATCAATCTCATGGCGAAGGCCTTTATGGCCAATCCCGATCTGCCCATGGCGAAGAGAAAGATCCTTTCGGCCCCGAGTATTTTTAGAGCTAGTGATTCAACTGATTCGTCCGTTACTCCAGAGAGGATCGAGCTAATCTCATCTAGCACCTTTTCTAAGGTTTCTTTGAAATTCATATCGATCCCGCCATTCTCTTTTTCATGGTGGCCGCCGCTTCCACGGGATTTTCGGCCCTCGATATTGACCGTCCGGCTATTACGACATCCGGTCTCAGCGAAAGTAGAACCGGGAGATTATCCAGGGAGATCCCACCTGCAACGGCTATCATGGTGTGTGGAAGGATCCTTCTGAGTGTGCCCATCTTTTCGGCGTAACCGGTCAAATGCGAGTCTTCACCGACATCGCTCAGATCGGCCGAAGTGTGAAGACAGACGTAATCCGGCGAGAACGGAGCCACCTTCGAGGCGAACTCCTCGATCGATTCGATTGCGAGTGTGTCGAGCATTATCTGTCCGCCGAACTCTTCGGCGGCCTTGACGGTCTCCTGGATAGTCTTGACGGGTGCAAAGGCCAGAACTGTAACGATATCCGCGCCGCTTTGGAAAGCCATCGCGGCTTCTAGATATCCACCATCGACGATCTTGGCGTCCGCCAGCACTTTGTGCCCGGGGAAAGCCGCTTTCGTTTCTCTGACCAGTTCCATCCCGTGTGCCAAAAGCGCCGGGGTGCCTACCTCTATGATATCTACTTGAGAAGCGACTTTAATGGCCAGAGTGAAGAAATCGCTCCTTATATGACTGTCGTTTGCCAGCTGTAAAAGCATGACTCAGTAAGTTACCCCGGCGACCAGTATCACGCTCGAGTAAGGGATCTGCTCGCCCGTTCTTATTACTCCCTTGGACTGTGTGTTGGTAAGTTCTTTGAACTTCGTGTGTGGAACGAATTCGATCTCTATACCTTCGGGCAATCTCTTGATGGTCTCTTCTAGAGTCTTGGGACTGACGGTTTTCATCTCTTGCGAGAAGATCACTTTCTCTATTTCCAGTTCCTCCAGAACAGGCTCTAAAACATTGAAGATACCGGGTTTGCCGCCGATTATACTCACATCGATCCGGTATCTGTCCGAAGCTATGGGAAGACCGGAATCGGAGATAACCATGAGATCTGTGTGTCCCATCGAACCTATTAAATTGCAGATTTCCTTATTCAATATTCCATTTTTCTTCATTATTTGTCTCCCTTCATTTTCCGGTTGAAAGATGGATCCGGAATTTGTAGTGCCTCGCTTCGTACCAGCACTGTACAAGCTCGACCGGCTCGTTGTTTATCGTCGAACCCAGCCTTTCGTAATAGAGTATCGGGGCACCGTTCTCCACTTTCAAAAGTTCCGCAATCTTGCCTTCGGCCAGCCTTCCCTCTATTATTGCGTCTCCATCGACGACGGGCGAGCCCTTCGACCTCATGAGTTCGTACAGAGATCCTTCGAAGTTTTCCTCGCCTGTCAATCTGCTCCCGGGGGTGAGATAAGAAATGAAAAGCGCAAGAGGAAAGTAAGATTCATTGCCCCTCAATCTGGTTACCTGAAGCAGCTCCTCGCCCTCGGTAACGCCAAGGCGTTTGGCCAGTTCCGAATCGGCCAGAACCTTTCGAACATCCACAACCTGCGTTATGGGCACATGGTTCTCGAGCCTCATCTGCTCAGTAAAACTTCTTATAGTGGTAAGATGCTCCTGCGAAGCGTTATTGGTAACTATCGTGCCCCTTCCGCGTCTTCTGGCTATCTGACCGCTGCTTTCCAGAGCCTGGAGCGCTCTCCTGATAGTTGCCCTGCTTACATCGAAGACTTTCATCATCGCTTCTTCGGTCGGAAGTTTCCTGCCGACAACGCCCGGCTCCTTCATGTAGTCGGAGATTATCCTGTATATCTGGTAATAAAGCGGAACCGGGCTGGCTCTATCCAGTACTATTCTTCTATCCGAGTTAAACAGCATGATGAAATCCCTTCTTTCTTTCGGTGTCGCTTCAAGAGATGAAGATCCGATATATCAAACTTGAATCACATCTCCGCAAGGTCCTCATAGACTTCGAGAAGAGACATGTATGCTTTATCGAACACTTCAAAGAGCCTCAGATATTTCTCGTGAACTTCCATTCTCGGCGAGATGAACTGCACATCCTTGACGAAAGTGGATGCTTCTTTCAGCGTCATTTCTCCAGTGCCGACGGCTCCTATGATCGCTGCACCCATTGAAGTTGCTTCTTCCAAATACTCCGGGATAGTAACTGTTTTACCAAAGATATCGGCGACGATCTGTTTCCAGTTCCGTCCTTTGGCTCCACCGCCTATCAACCTTATTTTATCAAACTTTCCGTCCTTTTCCAGTATATCCAGGATTATCTTCAGGTTGAAAGTAACCCCTTCCATGACGGCCCTCAGCATATCGGGTTTCCTGTGTGTTGAAGAAAGCCCTATGAAGGCTCCCCTGGCGTTTATGTTCCAGCGAGGGCTACGTTCGCCGAGGAGGTATGGCAAAAAGATCAGGTTTCCGGCTCCCGGTTTAGTACCGTCCACCAGATCGTCCATCAAAGTGAAGGCGCTGAGGCCGAGAGACCTTCCCTTCTCTTCTTCGAGCCTGCAGAGAGCGTCCTTGGCCCAGTGGTAAGATGCACCTCCGGCCTGCATTGTGCCGCAGGGACAGTAGTATCCCTCTATCGGGTAGGCGAAATTGAAGGTTCTCGACTTCTCGTCGAAAACCGGTTCTCTTGAGCAAGTGCTTATCCAGCTCGAGGAGCCGAGATAGAGATAGGCCTCGTCGGGACTTACAACACCGGCCCCCAGACAGGCGCAGGCTCCGTCGCCGCCACCCCTTATAACCAGCGTCTTTTCGGAGAGCCCCAGTTCCCTCGCCACGACGGGCAAAACCGTAGATACTACAGAGGTCGAGGGGAAGACTTCGGGAAGCTTCTCAAGGTCAAGTCCCAGCGTGTCTGCAAGTCGTTCCGACCATTTCCAGTTCTTTATATCGAACAGCAGGGTCATCGAAGCGTCCGTCGGATCGGTACCGAACTCGCCGGTGAATCTGGAGATAATGTAGTCCTTGGCCTGGAGAAACTTATGTGCCCTCCTGTACGTTTCCGGTTCGTTGTCTCTGATCCAGGCGATCTTCGGACCGGAATAAGTCGGTGTGATTCGTGAGCCGGTCAATCTGTACACAGTATCGTTGCCCAACTTTTCCAACCTGGCGGCCTGTTCTACACTGCGTTGATCGGCCCAGATTATTGCCCTTCTCAGGGTTTTTCCGTTCCGATCGACGGGAATAGCTCCCATCATCTGGCCGCTGAAGCTGACCGCTTTGATCTCCTGCGTATCGACACCGGCTTTCGATAAAAGCTCCGATGTCGTTATCTTTACTGACTCCCACCACTCCTCGGGGTCCTGTTCAACCTGGTTGGGTCCGGGATAAAAAGTCCTGTAAGAGGAAAAAGCGCTTGCCTGAAGCTTTCCGTCTATACTGTACAGCGTCGCCTTGTTACCGGTAGTACCTAAATCGTAGGCGATAACGTAATTCATATGGAAGCACCTCCCTTGATTTCACTCAGGAGTGCTTCTATTTCCTCTTTTTCCGGCATGGAGGGCGAAGTGCCGAACCTGGTAGTCGAAATGGCCGCGCCGACTCTTGCGTAATCTATCGCCCCGGCTATAGATATACCCCTGGACATGTAAGAGGCGAAGATACCGGCAAAAGCGTCGCCGGCGCCCGTGGTGTCGATGGTTGCAACCTTGCATGCCGGGATCAGATCATCGCTGACAGAAGGGCAGTAAACACCTTTTCCCCCGAGTGTCAACACCACCGTCTCCACATGCTTCCCCAGTTCCCGGGCGATATCTTTTATCGAATCGAGCCCATCCAGAGGGATGTCGGTCATCAAACTGGCCTCGATTTCGTTGGGCATGATTACATCTACGTATTTTAGAATCGCGTGGTCGAATTCCTTAACCGGCGCAGGGTTTAACAATACTTTCGCGCCCGAGCCTTTGGCGATCTTTATAGCTTCGTAGGTAGCTTCAAGATTAGCCTCGAACTGTGTTAAAAAGACATCACAGCTTTCGAATATCTCTTTCCGTTCCCTCACATCCTCAACGCTCAGTTCGTTGCAGGCTTCGGGAGCGACTGCGATGGCGTTGTTTCCGTTGTTCCGGTCCACTATGATCAGAGCGACTCCGGTGCCGGATTCGACAGACTCGAGGAGATTATCTCTGGATATATCGAATCTATCGAAGGCTTCCCTGACGAAGGGAGCGAAAAGATCTCTTCCTATTTTCGTCATGAACTGTACCTGGGAACCGGACTTTCTAGCCGCCACGGCCTGATTGAAGCCTTTACCGCCCGGACCCATCTTGAAAGGGCCGGAGAAGACTGTCTCTCCAACCACCGGAATGTGTGGAGAGAGTGTGGTCAGATCCATTACGTAGCTTCCAAAAACGGTAACTCTGTTCATACAAATCCTCCAGACTATCCAGGATACGGATTATCTTTTCATTATCTGCGCGATCTCCAGAAGTTCTCCGCCGGGGCCTTTGAAAGTGTTGTAACATACCCTCCCGTTGAAGACCGGTATCGGTTCTTCCGATTCGAGCTCAATTCCCTTTTCCTTAAGGTAGGTCATCGCCGTGTCTATGTTGTTGACAAGAAAAGAGAGGTGCTGAAAATGCGACTGATTCTCTGGAGCGAACTGTCTGTCTTTACTGTCTTCGTAACACATCAGCTCGATCTCGCAACCTTCTCCAGCAACGAAAGCCACTTCCAGCTTCTTTTCCGGCAGCTTTTCACGGTTGATCAGACTCAGGCTGAGCAGTCCTGTGTAGAATTCGATTGCCTTGTCTAGATCTGGAACTTCGATGGCAACATGAAAGAATTTGCTTATCTTCATCATCAATCACGCCCTCTTGAAGAGTTTTTTCAGGCCCTCTCCCTTCTTCCTGCTCTTTATGAATTGATCGAAGAAGACGGCCAGAATGATTATCGCACCTATTATGATCTGCATTATGAACGGATCGACACCGAGCAGGTTTCCGCCGTTCCTTATAGTCTGGATGATGAGTGCGCCGAGAGCCGTTCCGAGTATCGTGCCGACGCCCCCGCTAAGGCTGGCTCCACCGATAACGACCGAGGCTATGGCGTCGAGCTCGTAGCCCTGTCCTCCCGTTGGCACCCCGGCGGCCATTCTAGTCCCGAGCATCAATCCCGCGACGCCGCTGAAAAGGGCGGCTACAATGTAAAATGCGTACATGTTGAATCTGATATTGATACCGGAAAGTCTCGCAGCCTCCTCGTTGCTGCCGATCGCGTAAAGGTTGCGGCCAAACTTGGTGTATTTTAGGACGAATATCATGACTAAAGCCAGTATTATCCAGGTCCAGGCGAGAGCTGGGATACCCAGGAATTCATCTACTGCGAACTGTCTGTATTCTGTCGGGACTCCCGTAACCATCCTGCCGCTGGAGACGTACATTACGATACCCCTGACCAGCGTCATCATTCCCAGTGTCGCAATGAAAGCCGGGACTTTACCATCATGAATGGCAACCGCATTGATCAGACCCACCAGCGCGCCCACGGCAAGGGCTATGATTATTCCCCAGAAAGAGGAAAGTTTGAAGTCTCCTCTGGTAGAGGTCATGATGGCGTAAATCATTCCCGACAGGCCAACGATAGAGCCCACCGACAGATCTATGCCGCCGGTTATGATGATCAAAGTCATTCCAATGGCCACAACTCCGTTTATAGAGGACTGCCTTATCAAGTTGGTGATATTGGCCCACGAGGAGAAGTTTCCCTTTGTTGCGATGGCCAGAAAGACCCACATCACAACGAGAATAATCAACAGGTTTCTTTCCGCAAATGCTTTTCTTTCCCTCTTCCCAGCCATTTCAAACTGCCTCCTTTATCTTTTCCTTCGAAACTAGATTCTTCATCGCGAGCGTTAAGAGATACTCTTCCGAAAAGTCCTTCTTCTGAACCTCGGCGGCCATCTTTCCGTTGGAGATAACATATATCCTGTCGGATACTCCCATGAGCTCGGGAAGGTACGAGGAAATCAGAATTATCCCTTTGCCGCTGTTCAATATATCTCCAAAGAGGCGGTAGATTTCCGACTTGGTTCCCACGTCAATACCGACAGTCGGCTCGTCGAATATCAGTACGTCGGGATTTTTGCAGAGCCATCTGGCGATGATAACTTTCTGCTGGTTCCCACCGCTCAGCTGGGAGATGGGCTGATAGATACTGCCGATCTTTATCGAAAGCTTTTCGACATAATCTCTGGTCTGGGCATGCGCTTTGCCGTAATTTATTATACCGGCACGCATGGCTTTGTCGAAGTTTATGATATTCAGATTGAAGTCGATATCCTGTTGAAGGAATATACCCTGCTTCCTCCGGTCCTCGGGCAGATAGCCTATTCCGTTGTCTAAGGCGTCTTTCGGTTTCTTGATTGCGGCCTCGCTACCTTTGACCACTATCTTGCCCTCAACGAAATGGTCGACTCCAAAAATCGCCCTGGCGATTTCGGTTCTTCCAGCCCCGACCAGCCCGAACAGTCCGACCACCTCTCCGGATTTTACGCTGAAAGAGATATTCTCGAACCTGTTTCCCGAGAGGTTTTCAACTCTCAACAACTCCTGCCCGGTTTCGGTAGCCGTTTTATGGTACATTTCCTCTATAGATCTTCCGACCATGAGAGGAATCAGTCTGTCCACGTTTCCAAGTTCTTCGGTTGTGTAAGTACCGACCGTCGCTCCATCCTTGAGTACGGAGACGGTTTCACAGACTTCGAAAACCTCTTCCAGGTTGTGCGAGATGTATATGATAGCTGTTCCACGCTTCTTCAGATCCTCGATTATTTTGAAGAGTATCTTCGTCTCGCTCCTGGTGAGAACGGCCGTAGGTTCGTCGAAAATGACCAGTTTCGGTTTCTGCCAGAGAGCCTTGCAGATGGCTACCATCTCGCTCTCTGCGATACTGAGTTCCTTTATGTTTTTGTGGACATTGATTTCCAGACCAATTTCATCTAGAAACTCCTCGGACTCTCTGTACATCTTCTTCCAGTTAATGAAAGGACCTATTCTAGGCTGGTGGCCGAGAAAGAAGTTCTCTGCGACTGTGAGGTCGGGTGTAACCATGACATCCTGATAAACCGCGTAGATCCCGAGGCCTTTGGAAATGAGCGGAGAGTTTCTACCGATATCGTTTCCTTCAAAAAGCATCGATCCGGAGTCTTTGGTGTAAGCGCCCGTAATTATCTTTATAAGAGTTGACTTACCGGCTCCGTTTTCTCCGACAAGACCCCTTACTTCCCCGCTCTTTACCGACATGCTTACGTTATCGAGCGCCTTCACAGCGGGGAACGTCTTGTAGATGTTCTCAAGCTCTAAAACGGTTCTTGCTTCTGGCATGTGATCGCTCTCCTTTAGGTTCCGTATTTCTTCCGGTACTCTTTCAGTATAGAAACACTGGCACTCGATCCAAAAACCGTCGCGCCAAGCTCCATGAACTTCTCAACCTGCTCGAGAGTTCTCACTCCACCGGATACCTTTATCTCTTTTTTTCCGGACACAACGGAGTTGATCAATTCTACATCTCGATAGGATGTCGCCCTCGGGCCGAAGCCGGTGCCGGTCTTCACGAAATCTATCGTTGGCACATCTGCCAGCAGTTCACAAACCTTAACTATCTCCTCTTCGGTCAGTCTGCTCGTCTCTATGATAAACTTGCAGATTCTGTTTTCCTTCTTGACAGGTTCAGACAGTACCACGAACTCTCTCTTGAGATAGTCCCAGTTGCAGGACTTGACGGCGGAGACATTGATCACTATATCGAAATCGGTCACCGTCTCGCCAAGAGAAAGATAGTACTTAATCTCTCTCATCTTCATCTCTGTCGGAACCATGCCGAAGGGAAAGCCTCCGGGACCTACGTTTATGCCGACCTCCGTGCCTTTAACTTTCTCGATTACCAGCGAGGGAATCGCGTACCATGGGACAACCACGTTTCTGAAATTATATGAAACAGTCTCATCGACGAAACTCACTATTTCCTCCCAGGTTGACTCGGGTTTCAATAACGTGTTGTCGAATCGTCTGTTGAAAGAAATATCTTTCTTCATACACTACCTCCGGAATTGTGTGACCAAAAATTCTGAAAATGGGCAGCTTGCGCTGCCCATTCAGTCCTTGCTAGAACCGTGAATTTATCAATATTTCTTTCTCGAGAACGGGTCTAGGATCATCATCGAATCTTCGAGAATATCCTTGGTTATTACATAAACTCCGGTGTCGAGATAGGCTGGAAGCGGTTCACCGTTTATCGCCATGAATGCGAACATAACTCCCTTGTATCCCATACCGTGGGGGTCCTGAACGATGAGGGCCTTAAGGGCGCCGCTATCGAGTGCTTCGATTTCCAGAGGATCGGAGTCGTAAGCGACTGCCATTATCTTGTTTTCAAGACCGCGCTGTTCGATGACTCTCGCGACACCGATACCGGTGTGGTTGTTGTCGGCGAAGAAACCTACCAGATCGGAATGGGCTATGAGAAGGTCTTCAGCGGCATTCGCGGAACGAGATATATCGTTGTTGGTGTAAATAGTCGGCAGAACCTGGAGATCTGGTGCGATTTCCTTCAACCTGTTGGTGAAACCGGCGTCTCTATCGGTCAGAACCTGAACACCGGCCATAGCGCTGATGAGTCCTACCTTGCCCTTGAGGGCGGTACCGTTGGCCTTGAGTGCCTCGACCAGTTTGTCAGCCGCGTGTGCGCCGCCAACCGCGTTGTTGGTCGCAAGGAAGGAGTTGTAACCTGTGTCGTAAACGAAATTGTCGATAAGGACGATCTTTATGCCCTGCTTATAGGCGGCATCCAGGATCAGGGACGGAGCTTCGGAACTGGTGGAAGAGATGACTATCGCATCGGGTTTCGTGTTGACTACGTTCTCGAGTATAGAAACCTGAAGATCGATATCGGCTTCCGATGGGGGTCCGTAGACGGTTACTTTCGCGAGTCCCTGGAGGTCGTGTTCGGCGTTCTTACCTCCAACTATCGTGTACTGCCAGAAATCCGAATCGGTTGCCTTGACTATGAAGGCAATGTTGTAAACTGCAAAACCTAAGGTGGCTCCGAGAAGAATCGAGGCCATAGCAAGTAGTACGAGTACTTTACGCATTAGCAAAACCCTCCTTCTAGTGTAGTTCTGTACATACGTATGTACCAATGTACGTACAAACATCTTGATTATATCAGAACGCTGTAGCCGGTACAAATTTAGAAGTTGTATAAAAAGAAAGGAAGAAGAAGATATTTGACAATAAACCCGAATAAACGAACATAATCACTCTTCAATCTTAATAATCAACAAATTTACTTGGGATTTACGAAAGTCTATAAACACTATACGAAAAGAATATCCTTCTACACGGTTTCTGGATATTGTCTGTTGTGAGAAAACAAAAAGCGGAAGTCTCTAGACTTCCGCTTCAAGCTTTGAATGCTGTCTTTCCGTTCAACACGGTCTCTACAACTTTCAGATTTCTGTCGAGCAAGACCAGGTTGGCGAGATATCCTCCCGCGATTCTGCCCCGGTCCTCTATGCCCAACAACCGGAGAGAGTTGTAGGAAGAGACGCGTGCGAGATCCTTCAGAGTGCAGCCGGTGAAGCTTTTGAAATTCTGTACCGCCTGATTGAACATCAAGACCGTTGCGGCTATCGTTCCATCTTCGAGCGTGGGTCTGCCGTTTTTCAGGATCACTTTCAAGCCGCCCAGTTCATACTCGCCGTCGGGCATTCCGGCCGCGTCTATTGTATCGGTGACTATCATGATCCTTTCCGGACCTTTGATGTCGTAGACCATCTTCACGAACTCGGGGAGGGAGTGTACCCCGTCGATTATCATTTCCACGGAGAAAGGCATCGAAAAGACCGCTCCGATACACCCGAGTTCCCTGTGATGAAGCGTATTCATACCGTTTGGAAAGTGTGTAACTCTCGTACAACCAGCTTCAAAGGCTCGCTTCATATCTTCGTAGGATGCATCGGTGTGGCCCAGAGAGATCGGTATCCCTCGATCGGTTATCAACTTCGAGGCCTCGATAAAGCCTTCCAACTCGGGAGCCATGGTGATCAATCTTACCGTTTCTATCAGTGTGGACTCAATCTCGCCTAGGTCGATCTTCCTTATCAGGGAAGGGTTCTGGGCACCTTTCCTCTTGACGCTTATGTATGGACCTTCGTAGTGAATACCCCCGACAGATGTTGAGCCGTTGTTTTCGAGGTACTCTCTGACAACTTTTGCGGAGGAGAGTATTGCTCCGGGAGTCGAAGACATGGTTGTCGGCAGGAAGTAAGTGACACCCTGAGAATAGAGAAAGCTCTCCCATTTTTTGAGTCCCCTTAGATCCATAGAAAGCGCATCTACACCGGCCGAGCCGTGTGTGTGAGGATCGGCGAATCCCGGCATCAGTATATATTCGAAATCGACGTTCTTTATACTTCTCTTTACCCCGGAGATCACTCCTCTGGTAGTCTCTACGCTTCCAACGAACTCTCCATCTATCGGATCAACAACCAGGACATTTTCAAAAATCATAGGCTCTCTCCTCCCATCAGCGTATCATGGCCAGGTAATCTGACTTCCAGTGGACATCTTTCCCCTTCCCATGAGAACTCTCTCGTCTAGATCGAAGATACCTCTGTAATAAGCCGAATAGACGGCGAACCACTGAAGTGGAACCATCAAGAGGAACGGGGCGAAGAGTGGATCGAAATCTCCGTAATCCTTCGCATCGAACCTCATTATCTCGCTACCGTTGGACTGGGCTATTTTTATAACGCGTTCGCTCATATCTCTAGATTCATCTGTCCCTACGAGGAAGAGAAGCAGCGGCTTGTGACCGTCGAGCATTTCGGCCGGACCGTGTCTGAACTCGGAGGTTTCCATGAAAGATGCGTTCACTCTCATGTTTTCCATGAAGACTGTGAGTCCGAACTTGTAACCGATCGCGTAGGCCGAAGCGCTGGAAAGAACGTAGAAGAGATCGTAATCTCTGTACTTGCTTGCAAGTCTCGCGGCTCTGTTTTCCTCTTCCTTGTAGATCTTTCCGAGAAGACGCGGCATAGTCTGAAGCTGCTCGAACAGTTTCGATACGTCCCTTCCCTGCAATCTCGCTATTTCGAGAGCGAATACGAACGCTCCGGCGAGGGGGAGAATGAACAGGGCGTTCGAGTTGTATACAATTGCCTCATCGGCCTCTCTGGCCAGAATACTATCGGGCTTGCTTGTGAAAGAAATGGTGGTGGCTCCCTTTTCGTTGGCGAACCGCAACGCCGCAGCCGTGTCTTCGGTGTTTCCGGAGAATGAGGCCAGAATAACCAGCGAGTCTTCGCCCAGTCTTGCAGGATTGGTCCAGATGAAGTCGTAGCTTTTGTAATAAGCCGAGGGAAGATCGGTCATTTTGTTGAGTATGTAGTCTCCCGAGTAAAGGTTGCACCAGGAGTTGCCGCTACCGACCCAGTAGATCTGCTTGAAATCTTTTTCCAGAGTCATGGATGCCAATTTTTTGATTCTATCCGTATGTTCCTCTAGAAACTCCGTCAGGTCCTTTTCTAGAGAAGGAGAGGTAAAGAGAACACTCTTCTTTGCTTTTTCCAGGAAATTATCCAAAGTCAATCTGAACACCTCCGTTTATATATGGAAATCTATCCTAGTTTTGAAGTTTGGCACAGGATTCGCGAACTATAAGTTTTGTAGGCAGTCTGGTGATTCCCTTCACGCTTCTCTGGTCTCGAAGAGCCGTCAAAACACTTCTGGCCGCAAGGCTTCCCATCTCTACAGTGTTCTGGGCGACAGCAGTTATCGGAGGTTTGGTAAGTTCGAACCAGACAATGTCGTCGAAACTTATCACGGAGAGATCGCGGGGAATCGAGAGTCCCATATCCTTGGCTGCCAGAAGTAGTCCCGCGGCCATGTAGTTGTTAGAGGCTATTACTGCCGTTAGGTCTTTGTTCTGGCTCAGAAGGGCCACTCCGCTCTTGTACGCTCCATCTACCCTGAAGCCTCCGAGTTTGATCCAGCACTCTCTCTCACGGATGTTGTTTTCCCTTAGTGCCTTCCGATAACCCGAGAGCCTATCGTAGTTTGTACTTATATCGAGATTGTCGGAAAGAAAACCGATATTGCGGTGACCCAGACCGACAAGGTACTCAGTCGCGACCTGACCGCCACCTACGTCTTCACTAACGATCATATCGAGATCCAGTCCGTCTATCACCCTGTCTATGAGAACTACTGGAATCTTCGACTTGACCAACTCATGAAGATGGCCGCTGTTGCTCCTCGAAACCGGGGCCAGTATCAGTCCATCAACCTGTTTCTGGAAAAATTTATCTATCGAAGTCTTTTCGACTTCCAGTTTCTCGTCGGTGCTTGATACGATAAGGCTGTATCCTTCTGGTACGATCACATCGCTTATGGCTCTGGCGATGGTAGAAAAGAAGGGGTTCTGTATATCGCCGACTATCAGGCCGATATTCTTCGTTTCACCCGTTACCATGCTCTTTGCGATGTAATTCGGTTTGTAATTCAACTTTTTGGCTACTTCAAGAACCTTGTCTCTCGCTTTTTTGCTGGAATGTCCGTACCCTCCGAGCACACGTGCCACCGTGGCCCTGGATAGACCGGTCTCCCTTGCAATATCGTCGAGCGTCGCACTCACGGGTATCATCCTCCCTCCTTTCACCGATATACCACATCTCAATTTTGAAGAGCTGTGATACTAGTAATGATATCGGTATCAATGTATCGGAGATATTCTATCTTATTTTCGCATGATGTGTCAAGTATCAAATATCTACAATAATGCCTGTATAGAAAGAGAATATAGACATTTAAAACAAAAAAGGTTATAATAAATTAGAAAGCCATATTGATACCGCTCTCAATATTTCACGAAAATTGGAACCTTGTGTTGAATGGCTTTCCCTGTATTTCACATTGTGGAGGTAGCCGTGGAGAAGATAACCGGTTTTTCCAAAAGATTCGACAGCACGTTACTCAAAGCCAACGCCACCTACGAGGAAGTTGATAGATTCATCGACGAGAGCGTGGCCTGTGATTTCCGGGCGGTTGTGGTTCCCTGGTATCTAATGGACAGAGTGATCGCGAAGGTTTCGGGAACGACCGTTGCCGCAGCATGTGGATCGGGCTTTCCGCTCGGGTACGATACGACCGATGTAAAGGAATATATGATAAAGAAATCGCTGGAGCTTGGGCCGTCGATGACCGATATAGATATCACGGCCAACATTTCGGCCATCAAATCGGGTGACTGGGGGTATTTCAGGAGGGAGATAGAGCATCTCTCAAGCCTTCTTCGAAATAAAACTTGCAAAGTGATCATAGAAGTCTCCTATCTGACGACGGCCGAGATCGAGAAGGCCTGTTCCATACTGGTCGAAATACCCGGAGTAGATTATGTGAAGACCGGAACGGGATACGGTTCAAGGGCCACAGCGATCGAAGATGTCGAAACTATACACAGAATTGTCAGGGGCTTACTGGGGATAAAGGTTTCCGGAGGTGTCAAAAACCTCTCGCATGTAGAGAATTTCATTCGCGCCGGAGCCGATATTTTCGGTTCCAGCAACGCCATAGGCATCTATAGAGAGTTCTTGGAGAAATATCCCGGCTACAACGATCTGCCTTTATAGATCAAGTCATTCGCAAAGGAGGTGCGTTTTTATGAAGCTTTTTATCGATGATAGCAACACCGAAGCGATCGCAGGGCTTTTCGAACTCGGCATCTTTTCGGGAATCAGTACGAACCCGAGCATCCTCAAAAAGAGCGATAGAAGGCCTTTAGAGGTTGTCAAAGAAATGCTGGATAGATTCGCAGGAGCGCTCTTCGTTCAGTGTGCCTCTTCGGAATACGAAGACACAATAAAAGAGGGCGTCGAGATCTTCAAACTCGCCCCCGAAAGAATTAAGTTGAAAATACCCTTCTCCAGAACAGGTATAAAGGCACTTGGAGAGTTCGGAAAGTTGAAGATCCCGGTGACGATCACGGGAATCTTCTCGGTGCCCCAGGTCTTGATGGCCGCCGAGGCAGGAGCCGATTACGTGGCTCCTTACGCCAGTCGCATGGAGAATTTGGGTATAGATCTTTCTGTTGTCGAGAGTATGCAGAGAGTGATAACCAACGGGGCTTACTCTACCAAATTGATCGCGGCCAGTTTCAAGACATTGACGCAGATTTCAAAGATGGCAGAACTACCGATTTACGGTATCTCTCTTCCTGTTGCCATGTACGGAGAGTTCTTCGCTCACAGCGGCACTCTTAAAGCGATAGACAATTTCGATGCCGACTGGCAATCAATAGAAGATAGAAAATGGGTTTCCATATAACCCGCCGGGAGAATGTATGAAGTATTTACTGGCTCACGATCTTGGTACAACCGGAGACAAAGCGACGCTTTTCAATGAAAAGGGAATACTCGTCTGCTCTTCCTTCGAGGGATACGATACTCATTACCCGGCTCCTGGAATGGTCGAGCAGAACGCCGAAGACTGGTGGAAGGCTTTCTGCAAAAGCACAGCGAATATCGTTAAGAAGGCTTCGATCGACTCCCCGGATGTGGTCGCCCTCAGCATAAGCGGCCAGATGCAGGCCGCGGTTCCCGTAGACAGCTCTGGAAGAGTGTTGAGACGCGCGATGATATGGGCAGATTCTAGAAGCTCCAGACAGGTCCAAAAGCTGCTTGCTTTGATTGATGAAGGAGAGATCTACAGGATAACAGGTTCGAGAGTTTCACCGACTTACCAGGGGTACAAGATCGCCTGGCTCAAGGAGAACGAGCCGGACCTTTACGAAAAGGCTAGCAAGTTTCTCCAGGCCAAGGATTTTATAAACATGCGTCTCACCGGAGAGATGGTCACCGACTACTCTGACGCCGTGATGACGAACCTCTTCGATATAAATAGGCTCGAGTGGTCCAAGCGACTGATCGACCTCAATGGAATAGATCAGTCAAAGCTTCCACAGACACTCCCGTCGGTTCACGATCTGGGAAAGATAAGGCCAGAAATAGCCTCCGAACTCGGGCTCTCGAAGAACTGCAGGGTGATACTCGGCGCCGGCGACGGTTGCACCGCCGCGGTGGGAGCCGGTGCGGTTGGAATCGGCGACACTTATCTCTACCTCGGCTCTTCTTCGTGGATATCCACCATAACGGACAGTCCTCTCATAGATGGGAAAATGCGAGTCTTCACCGGTGCGCACGCCGTGAAGGGTTTCTATTTTCCATCCGGCACGATGCAGGCGGCCGGTACTTCTTACAGCTGGATAAAAGATATAGCATACAGTCTTGAAAGCGATAATCTCAAAGAAAAAGGCGGGGATATCTTCAAGTACCTGGACGGTCTCCTGCGGCAATTCAATCATCACGGCGAGGAGATCATCTACCTCCCTTATCTCCACGGAGAGAGGAGTCCTATATGGGATTCCAGCGCAAGGGGCGTTTTTGTGGGACTCTCAGCTTCCCACAACAGACTGGATCTCGTTCGCTCGGTGATCGAGGGCGTCTCGATGAATCTAAAATGGATACTGGACACCATCGAAGAGTCGATACCGATAGGAAATATCCGTGTCATAGGCGGTGGTGTCAGAAGCGAGAGCTGGAAGAGGATACTCTCTAACATTCTAGGAAAAGTACTGGTAGTTCCACGAAACGTTGAAGAAGCGACATCGATGGGTGCCGCGATAATTGCCGGAGTAGGTTCCGGCCTTTTCGATTTCTCCGCCGCTCGCAATTTCGTAGTAGATGTCGAGCAAATCGAGCCGGCGAGAGACGAGCACGAGCAATATCTGAGACTGTACGATCTCTTCAAAGAGACCTATTTTTCGCTCAGGGAGACCTTTGAGAGGCTTGCAGGAATCAGAAGGGGCTAGCGCTCACTAAACGGGAGTTGTACCACACCAGAGGCCCGGCCCTGTAGATCGTCGAAGTAGTCAGCCGATCCGTGGTTGCCGGGTCTTTCTTTTTCTTCATTTCATGGTTTTGCCGGCTTTTTTCATTAGTCCTTTCTGGTTGTACATCTCGAATTCGGCTTCTTCGATCAAATCGGCGATATTCTGCTCTTCGGAGATCTTCGTGGAAACACCGAAAGAAACGCTCACGGTTACGGGGAAGTCTCTTATGGCAACCAGGTTGCTCTCGATGCGGAAGATGATTTCCCTGGCATGCTGCTCCGAAGTTCTGAAAAGTAAAACTACGAACTCGTCTCCACCCCAGCGCACAACAAGATCTTCCTGTCTGCATGAGCTTTTTATCGTTCCAGCAACGGCCTTGAGATACTCGTCGCCGTAAGAGTGGCCGTAACTATCGTTTATGATCTTCAAACCGTTCACATCGCCGAATATCAGCGATATTGGCAGGTTTCTAGAGGTGTCCATCCGCAAAACCTCTTCGTCGAAAAATGTGCGGTTGTAAAGCCCCGTCAGCGAATCGTGGAAGGCCAGGAAGCTTATCTCTTTCGTTTTGCGTATGATGCCGATCGCACCGACCGCGTGATAGATGAGCAACTCCGCCAGTTCCACATCTTCCCTACTGAAGGCGGCCAGTTCCAGAGAAACTGTCTGGAAGACGCCGAATGAGCCCATGGGGATGCTGAGCAGAGACCTGATCTTACTGCTGGAGGGGAGCGCGTAATCGACTGAGGTGATATCGTCGACGAGTATAGTCTCTCCCGTCTTCAAGGTTCTACCGGCGATTCCTTCGTATTTTGGCACATCCGAGTTGATCTCTATAGTATCGGAGTATCTTTTGGCCACCAGGAAATCACCTTCGACGATGTCGAGACTGTAATAATCGTATTTAAGGATTTCTCTTGCGGCCTTCACCACCAGATCGTAAACCTCTTCTTCATCGCTGCACTTTTCCATCTGAAGCGTAACTTCGTGCAAGGCGCGTATCTTGTTCTGGAGACCGTCGTACTCGGCGATTCTACTGGTCAGTTCTTCGGTTCTCTTATCAACGCGCTTCTTTAGAGCCGAATTCCATATCGACAGCACAAATAGAGCAATTAACACAAGCACGATGAGGACCGAACCCCAGAATACGATATTTTGAACGTTGCTTTCAAACCAGTCGAGCGTGCCGAACCATTTTTTATAGATTTCCCTGTACTCGCCGCTGTCCCTTATGAAGAGAAGCCCCTTGTTGAGTAGGCCGAGGAGCTCCTGGTCGTCTTTCGAAACGGCGAAACAGTAGTCTCTCTCGAAGACGGTGTTTTCGAAAACAACCAGGTTTTTCAGGTTGTTCTGTTTGGCAAGATAAAGCCCCTGATACTTGCCGAAAAATCCGAAATCGCCCTTGCCTGAGGAAAGCATTTTCAATCCGTCGAGCGGCATTTCGACGGTGATGATTTTGCCAGTGATTGAGTTTTCCAGAAGGTAGTCGTGCATAACGCCGTTCTTTTGAACGATTATCTCTTTATCGTGCAGCTCCTCGATCGAGTTTATCGGGGTGTTTTTCCTGTGAAAGATACTCATGTAAAGATAATTGTGGGGGATCGAAAAGGAGTACAGCTTCTCGCGTTCGGCCGTTACCGCCATGCCCAGCAAACCGTCTAGCTGGCCGGACTTCATCTTCTCGACTATGTAGTTCCATTCGCCGAGCTCTATTTCTAAATCCATTCCCAGAACTCTGGCAACCGCTCTCATAATATCGACGTTGAAACCCGTTAAGTCGCCGTTTTCGTCGATATACTCGTATGGAGGGTAATCTCCGTCGCCACCGAAGACGAGTACACTTGCCTTTAAAGAAACGCAGGCGAACATAAATACTATCGTTATAATGATTGAAAGATTTGATTTCATCATTTACCCCCGGTAGTATTATCTTAGCATATCTTACGTACCTTGACAAAAACGGCTCTAGTGTGACGAAGAAATACCGAATCACCGACATGCCAGTTAATTCTATCTTCATATGGGAGATGTTTGTGTGGGGCGATAAAAAGAAAGAGCCCCCTAAGGGACTCTCTGCACATTCAATGGCGGGATTACTTTCTGCCGAACGCGTTACCTTTACCCAAACCTTTTCTGGTACCCAGAAGATCGCATATTCCGTCGCCGTTCTCATCAACGAAATTCTCCTGGCCAGCCAGTCCGGTTCCTCTATTTGCACCTCTGTTGCCTTTGAAACCGGCGTTCATTCTTCCGACAGCCCATCTCTTGCCCGTTCCATCCTGCGGCTGAGGTCTCACTGCGTATGAGTCACAGATTCCATCGCCGTTCTCATCAACGAAGGCTTCGCATCTACCCGGGCCGGCCTGAGCCTGCTTAATGCCCTGGGCTCTGAATCCCAATCCCGCCGCCGTTGCAATTGCTCCTGCCATAAGCACAACTATCGTGATAATCAGTATCTTTTTCATCTTTCACACCTCCCAGTGAATTTTCTTACGTATCAAGTCTATGATCGAATCCTTAGAGTTTTCTTAGAGCTCCGGGCAAATAATCGCGGTTTTTCGAAATTGTCAGCGCAAAACTGTCCGTTCAGGCTGTATTGTACGATAACGGTTATTTGGATTTTTCGAGTTGAGTCTATAATATATAAGTGTAGGAATGAAAGGGGGTAACAGCCTTGAAGATAATAGTGTTTGGTGGAACCGGCAGAGTTGGGAGGGTGATCCTGGACAGAGCTCTCAGCGATAATCACGTTGTGACGATATTTGTTGGAAACATCTCCAAGCTCACAGTGAGGAGAGAAAATCTGAAAATACATGCAGGAGACGTTTTTAACAGCCAGGCCGTGAGGGATGCGATTAGGGGGCAGGACGCCATAATAAGCGCACTCGGTCCCGATAACTCCGGAAGCGTGAACGATACTCTGGCGGTGGCGATGAAGAACATAATTAACGGCGCCAGAGAATCGGGAGTCTCCAAGTTAGTCGCTATAGCCAACGCCGGTATTCTTCAACTATCGCCGCGAGAGCTAAGACTGGACTCGCCCAACTATCCTCAGTACCTGAAAAAAACATCGCGGGAGTATCTGGATGCTTTCGAAATACTCAAAACTTCCGAACTGGACTGGACGGTTGTGTGTCCTCCCTTTATGTCGTTTGCCGAGGGTAATCAGAGTTACCGGGTCGCGGCCGATTTTCTTCCGGAAAGCGGCGAGCGCATTTCGGTTCAGGATGTGGCGGAATTTGCCTATAACCTGTTGTTCACTTCGGAATATTCACAGAAGAGAGTTGGCATAGCTTATTAGGAGCGAGATTTGAGGTTTTCATCTTCAGACCGGCAGACCAATGTCAACAGGCTGGAGGCGCTGACCGACGGAGTCTTTTCAATAGCCATAACTCTCCTTGTACTCACAATAAGGATTCCGGAACCGGGGGAGATAGTCTCTCAGAAAGAGCTCATCAAATATATCCTCAGCCTCGACTACGAGCTGTTCAGTTACTGCATCTCCTTTTTCGTGGTTGGATCGCTCTGGATTTCAGGGAACAAACGAATGAAGTTGTTGAGGAAAACCGATGATCTTCATCTGTGGTTAAGCCTCACGAGCCTTCTATTTATAACTCTCATTCCGTTGACCACGTCTCTGTTAAGCGATTACGGGGATTTCGAATTTGTCGAGCTTCTCTTCCACGGAAATATTTTGATGCTTGAAATCATAACCTTAATTGAGTGGGAGTACCTGATAAGAAAGACCGATCTCGTTCAAGAGGAGGTTCTAAGCAATCTGGATATCCGAAACACCAGAAAGAAGAACCTCTTCTCCGTCTCCGTTCCTATACTTGGAATGTTGATCAGTATCTTGACTCCCGCATGGAGCAATCTGGTCTATTTGCTGCTTTTTTTCAGATCTCTTATAATCCGCTATTGATTTGCTATCGAAACATTGTACTGCTAGAATAATATAGAATTCCGGGGGGCGTGAATATGGTGCTCACTATAGCCAAGTTTATTATCTCTATTCTCACGGCAACAACGGGTTTATACATAATAATCAGACCTCAATCCTACGCCAGGCTGGCCGGATTTTCTGCCGGTGGAGATAGGGGAAGGGTAGAGATCAGAACCATTATGGGAGGAGCTTTCTTGGGTCTTGGTCTGGCTCCCGTTATTCTTTTCAATTATCCGATCGCACTGACGTTCGTTGGGGTGGTCTATATCTTTGTCGCCTTAACGCGTCTGGTATCGCTTTTTCTGGATAGGTCCTTTGAGTTTTCCAGCATCATGTTTCTAATTGTTGAAGCAAGCTTCGGATTGATCATGGTGATTCCGTCTTAGTGCCTTCTCGATCTTTCTGAATTCAGTTGTGATAAAGACACTATACGTTTGTTTTTTGTCCCGAAAGAATGGAGGTACTCAATTTGAAAGAGGAAGAAATGAAACTCAGAATACTCGAAGAATGGACCGGGTACATGGGTATCGATTTGACGGTTCTGGAAAGAGAATCGATTATGTTCGTTCCGGAAAAGAAAAAGGAGAGCGGTCGGATAAGCGTTTTCTCTTTTGAAAATAAAATTATCCTGATTTTCGATCCCGCACTCGAAAATATCGTGAGACCCTTCGAAGAACTGTCCGAATTCAGCGTCGAGAAGATCCCTGCTCTATCCGGAGAGCTGCTGAAGAGGGGACGGAAAACTTCTATAAAGTATTTAAATCCCTCCAACTTCGTACCTTTCGACCCGCCCGATGAATTCATCGTTCGCAGATTGAATCTGGGCGACAGGACGGCATTTTATAATTTCAGAAGTCATTGCACGCGCGAAGATCTGGTGGAAGGATATGTAGAGTTAAATCATGTCGCGGTTTTCGGAGCGTTTTACGAAAGAGAAATAGTTGCCGTTTCCAGCATCATAAAATGGGGAAAGATCGCCGACATTGGCATCATAACCATTCCCGACTTCAGGGAACTCGGTCTTGGCAAGGCTCTGGGCTCTAAATCCAGCGAGTGGGGGATTCTCAGCAAAAACCTGGTTCAATACAGGCATGACGTACTTAACTACGGCTCACTCAAAGTTTCTCGTGCGCTTGGATTCAAAGAGTACATGGTCCAGCAGGATTTTTATCCGGCACGTTGAATCCGGAGAAATGCGTTACTTTCTCACGATCGAATAGACTACCGAATCGATGACTTCCTCTCTGAAAGCGGACAATCCGGCATTTTTTAGCCACTGATCGTACCAGCTCTTGAGCGGTCTGAAACTGTACTCGCCGTCTTCCAGATTTTCTCCAACTACCACGGGGAGACCATCGCCTTTGAGGTCCGAGAAAAACGAACGGGCCGATTTCTCTTCGCTCAACTCGGTAACTATTAGACCGACGCCATCGGTTTTGATAGAACGTGAGATCTTCAATAGAATTTTCGACCAGAGCTCGGGCGGAATACGCTGTAGAAGATCGACCGCTACAAAACCTTCAAATATGCCAAGCAAGTTGAAATCGGTCATCTCTATGTTCATTATTCGGATTCCCTTCTGCTGCTGCTCCTTTCTGTTGCAGGAGACTCCCACTATTCGCATACCCATGTCCCGCAAAAGCGGCCAGAGATTGCAGACGCCACATCCAAAGTCCGCTACGATAGAGGATTCCTCAACGAATCCCATCATTCGAAGCAGGTAATCCTGGAGCTTTTCGGGACTGGCCGCACTTCGCGCCGGCCGGTCGAGCATCTCCCTTTTGTATTTTTCTAGCCATTCCCGTCTCTTCAATATACTCACCTTCCATGGAAATTTTATCGGAGACGCACCTATAAACAAACAAAAAGAACGACTCTAGTTTTTCTGATCAAAACTGATCAAAAGAGTCGTTCTTACATAAAACCGGCTTAAAAATTGTACTTGACTTCTATTTTCCTGCTAACTGAGCCTCCGAAGCCATAAGTAACGTCTGCGAAGAATTCGTAATTGCTGTCTCTGCCAGCCGTGTAATTTGTAGTTGTGAGTGCCGTTTGCCCATCCTGGAAGGGCATATCTAGTACGTCTATCACTTCACCCTGATTCATAACCCGTACTGAAGCTTTAGCGATTTTGAGCTGACTGTTTTGAATAAAAGAGGTTGTTATCAGATGAAAAGAGTAAAGCAAATCGTTCTGGTCCTGCTGCCAGGCTCTGCCTGAGATTTCAAAGTTCTGTATACGGTAATTCTCGGGAGGTATTTGAAAACGGTCGCTCATTATTTCTCGGGATCCTTCCCGTACCAAGATCTGCCCGCTGTAAATTCCAAACGGAGAAATGGATAGTTCGATAAAGGAAACTCCATCTTCCCTATCGAGTTCCAGGGTTCTTGTTGAACCGGCTTCGTCGTTCAAGACGAGAAATACGTCGCTTCCTTCTTTATACTCGGAAAATGTGAAAAGCGACTTCACGATCACTTCGTCGAACCCGACGCTTACAGTAAAGAACTCTTTCGACTTCAATAATCTGTACGGCTCTTCTACAAGATTGCGGAGATTGTCAACTGCATTCTGGATACTCCCCATGCGCGTCTGGAGATTGGAAACACTTTCTTCCAGCTTGCTGGCCGATAGAAGAAGTTCTTTCAAGGCGAGTCTGTCTTGAATGAATAAAAACACCGAGAATATGAGTATGGCGATCAAGAGGGCAAAAATAAATATAATGCTCGATTTCACGGAATAAAACCTCCTTTCGTTTGTATGGATCTCCGCAACGGAATAATAACATGAAAATAGTGACAGACTTACGGTAGAAGTCACCGGAACAAATATATAATTGATCGGGAGGTTGTGAAGTTGATCGTAGATAACGTGAGAAGATTGAGGGCAGAGATTCCCGATTATGTTACACTTATTGCCGCAACCAAGACCAGGAGTGTTCAGGAGATTCTGGAACTCCTCGACAGCGGTGTCATAGACCTTGGAGAGAACTATGTACAGGAGGCACAGGAAAAGCATAGTGCGATAGGCATTAAAGCCCGCTGGCACTGTATAGGTCACCTTCAGACTAACAAAGTGAAAAAGGCGGTCGAAATATTCGATATAATTCAGACTGTCGATTCCGTGAAACTGGCCGTCGAAATCGATAAGAGAGCGGGAGCGATCGGAAAGAAAATGCCCCTGTTGATAGAAATAAACAGCGCCAGAGAAGAGAACAAGAGCGGCGTATATCCCGAAAAATCCCCTGAACTGCTAGAAGAAATCTCCCATCTCGAAAATATCATCGTCGTCGGTCTTATGACCATGGGGCCGGTGACAGATGACGTCGAAGGAATCAGACCCCATCTGAGACTCACTCGAAGGTTATTCGAAGAGATAGGTACCTCGGGGATCGAGAATGTGGAGATGAGATATCTTTCGATGGGAATGTCCAATTCTTACAGGGTTGCGATAGAGGAAGGATCGAACATGGTGAGACTGGGAACGATCATATTCGGAGAGCGCAAGTATTGAACTCAGTTCCGATTCCCCGTTCCGTAGCTGTTGTGCTAGAATCTCTTCCGAGGTGAATGTATTGTTCAAGTTGAAAGCTCTGACCGGCATGAGGAGAAATGTGGCGCTTCTCCTTCTCGATTTTCTTCTCATATACCTTGCTTACGTTATGGGGATGTACTTCAGGTACGGTATATTCAATCTGTACGAGCCGGAATTCTTCGTGAACGGCATTTTTTTCAGTCTTTTCATAGTTATATCGTTGGCCTTGAACGGCACCTACAAAATAGCTTGGAGTTACAGCTATTTCAGAGACTACTGGATCGTCATCCGGGGAATTGCGACAGGTTTCGTAGCCGGATTTGGGGTCGGAAGGCTACTCATTCTCTTGAACATAAAGCTTTTAACGGTCCCTTTCACTGTTTCAAGCATGGCCGCTATCGGTTCGGCCTTTCTTATAATCTGGTCGAGAATAATGTGGTTGAGCTTTATCAACAGGGGGCACCATGCACTTGCAGCATCGGAAAGAGTGCTCATAGTGGGTGCCGGAGACGCCGGAACATCTCTTGCCGAAGAACTGGCCCGCCATCCAGAACACGGCGTAGTAGTGGGTTTTGTTGACGACTCTCCCAGAAAGCTCCGCCGAAGAATTAGGGGTATTCAGGTTCTTGGCGATTCGACGCGGATAATGGAACTGGTCGAAGGATTCAAGATCGGCAAGGTAATAGTTGCCATACCCTCGGCCGACTCGCAGACTCTGAGGAAGATCTTCTCCTACATCGATACCAAAAAAATAAAGGTCCAGACTCTTCCGAGCCTGACCGAGATAATAGACGGTAAGGCCAGGCTAGGCTACCTTCGGGAGATAGATATAGAAGACTTGCTCGGCAGAGAGTCTGTAAAGGTCGATCTGGCCTCGTTGAAAGACTACATAGTCGAAAGAGTAGTTCTTGTGACCGGCGCCGGAGGTAGCATAGGTAGCGAACTCTGCAGACAGATAGCTCCGCTTGGTCCCGGAAAGTTGCTTCTTCTGGGCAAAGGTGAGAACAGCATCTATGAAATAAAGCAGGAGATTTCGAAGCAATATCCGGATATCCCTGTGGTACAGCTTATAGGAGATGTCCAGGATACAGACCGCATGGAGTATATCTTCAAGACTCACAGACCGTCGCTGATTTTCCACGCGGCCGCACACAAACACGTCCCGCTTATGGAGGAAAACCCCACTGAGGCCTTCCGGGTGAATTCTCTGGGCTCTCTAAACGTTGCCTCGTTGGCTCACAGATACTCGGCCGAGGCCATGGTGATGATTTCGACTGACAAGGCGGTCAACCCTTCCTCTATCATGGGCGCTTCGAAAAGGCTGGCCGAGGAGTTCGTCAGGTCGATCGCGGAAAACAGCGCCACGCGCTTCGGGATAGTGAGGTTCGGCAATGTTCTCGGCAGCCGTGGTAGTGTCATACCCCTCTTCAAAAAGCAGATACAGTCGGGTGGTCCGGTAACCGTTACCGATCCGAGAATGACCAGATATTTCATGACCATACCCGAGGCCGTTTCTCTTGTTCTCCAGGCAGGCGCATACGCCGCCGGAGGCGACATCTTCGTTCTGGATATGGGCGAGCCGGTCAAGATATCGACTCTGGCGAGGGAGATGATCACTCTCGCCGGTTACGTGCCACAGCAGGAGATAATGATAGAGTACACCGGAGCCAGGCCGGGGGAGAAGCTTTTCGAGGAGCTAGTCATGACCGACGAGGCCCTATCGAAGACTAAACATCCCAAAATCTTCAAATTGAACGGGCAGACCGTTCTCGGTGAAAAAGAGATGGAAGAGTTGGTTTCGAAGCTCGAGCTTGCAATACGTAACAGCGATTATGCAGTCCTGAACGGAATAATACAAGGATTTATGCCCGATGCGACGGCCAGAATCAAGACGGGGGGAGATTTTTCATGAACTGGTATTTGAACTTCGTGAGAGGCTATCCCTTCATATCGGCCATGATTCAATTCGCCGTTCTCGGCACCCTGGGCGATCTTGTCAGCAAGAAACTTTCGGGATCGAAGGAGAGCGTCTCCATGTCGCTCTTTCTGTCGAAGATGCTGGTCTGGGCCGTTCTCTCGATCTTCATAAAAGTGGCCTTCATAGGTTTCGAGGGGTTTGTCAACACTCTCGTTCTCAACAGAGTTTTGCCGGAGGTCTTCTTCGAAAAAGCTTTCCTCAACGCTCTGGCGCGTTCGGTGGCCATGAACCTTCAATTCGGTGTCTTTCTCGTTCTTTTCCACAGACTTCTAGACAACATCGTTGAACGCAAGAGGAACTGGAAGAAGCTCGATTCGGCCTTTCTCTCGCTTCTTTGGTTCTGGATACCGGCCCACACGGTCACTTTCATGCTTCCAAAAGATTATCAGATAGGGCTTGCGGCCCTATGGTCGTTCATGTTAGGTCTTCTTCTATCAACTTTTGCGCGTTCTACCAGGGAGGTGGAGTAATTGCTGGTTCCCCTTGCCAGGCCCGATATCACAGAGAGAGAAATCGAGGCCGTTGCCGGTCTCATGGACTCGGGAATCCTGTCTATAGGTCCGAAGGTAGTGGAATTCGAGAGGATCATCGCCGATTATGTCGGATTGAAATATGCGATCGCCGTGAACAGTGGTACAAGCGCTCTCCATCTTATCGTGAGGTCCGTCGGTCTGGACAGGGGAAAGGTTATGCTGACCAGCCCCTTCACGTTCGTCTCTTCTGCGAATGTCGCTATATACGAGGGAGCCATACCGGTCTTCGCCGATATCGACGAAAAGACCTACAACATCTCTCCCGAAACGCTTGATGAAGCGCTCGAGGAGTATTCGAGAAAGGGTCTCGAGACTGAAAAGCTGTCTCTAAAAGGTTTCCTGCCCGATCTCTTCATGGGTGTCGATATTTTCGGCCACCCGATGGACTGGGAGGGGATCGAAGCGATCTGCCAGAAGTACGCGATCCCGATAGTCGAGGATTCCTGCGAGGCTCTGGGCAGCGGTTATCTCGGTAGGAGGGCCGGGTCCTTCGGACTTGCCGGCGCCTTCGCTTTTTACCCCAACAAACAGATAACTACCGGTGAGGGCGGCATCATCGTAACGGACGATCCGTCTATAGCCGAGCTTTCCAGGAGCATGAGAAACCAGGGCCGTGGCGTCGCTGAAGACTGGCTGGAACACGTTAGGCTTGGCTACAACTATCGTCTGGACGAGCTTTCTGCCGCCCTGGGCGTCGAACAGATGAAAAGGATCGACGAAATACTCCAGAAGCGCAGAGTCGTGGCCGACCGCTACTCCGCCTTGCTCTCGAAGATCGGAGGAGTTACCGTTCCTTACCTCGAAGATTACGTGACTTCAATGGGGTGGTTTGTGTACGTGATAAGGCTTGATGAGCGGATCGACAGGGGGCGGTTTATGGATCAGCTGAGAGAAAACGGGGTGCAGTGTCGCGAGTACTTCAGACCGGTTCATCTCCAGCCTTTCTACATAGAGGAGTTCGGTTACCGCGAGGGAAGCTTTCCTGTGACGGAGAGAGTTTCAAGGCAAACTGTGGCCATTCCCTTCTTCAGCAACCTCTCTCCCGATGAACAGGAGTACGTCGCACAGGTCGTAGCGAAGACCGTCGAAAGGGTCGGATAATGGAAGTAATAATAGCCTTCGGTCTGTCTCTGGTTTTCAACTATATCTTCAAGATACTCGGAACGAAGCTGGGTTTCGTCGATAAACCAGCCGGAGCGCTCAAACCTCACGAAAAGCCTATACCTTATCTCGGTGGAACGGCCATACTTCTGTCGATCTCACCATGGTTCCTCAACTATCCCGAGTACTTCTTTCCTTTCATCGTTATGTGGACGGTAGGTTTTGTTGACGACAAAAGGGGACTCTCGCCCAAAGTGAGGCTTTTCATGGAGCTGGCCGGTGGCTTTTCGATATCCTACATAATCTTCGGTTATTCCTTCTTCGATTCGACCATACTCGCCTTCGTTTTCGCTGTAGCGGTCAACGCTTACAACATGGTGGACGGTCTTGATGGCATCTGTGCGGGAAACACGATCATCTTCGCGATCTTCGCCTTCATTGCGGGATTTTCTCCCGACATATCGCTGGCTATCGCCGGCGCTTTTGCCGGTTATCTAATGTACAACTTTCCTCCCGCGAAGATTTTCATGGGAGATCAGGGGTCGTATCTTGCCGGAACTTTCGTGGGATTGCTTCTAATACAGAGCTGGGAAAGCCAGAATTTCGTCAGGATCGCCGCCTTCTGCTGGCCGGTCGTGCTGGATCTCTTCATAGGTTTCGCCAGACGTTCGCTGGCAGGAAAATCGCCCCTGAAAGGAGACAGAGACCATTATTACGACAAGATCTTTGCGATCACCGGCAAAAAAAAGAGGGCTACGTTTTTTATAACCTCTTCGATAGCCCTCTTTTATGCTTTGGTAGGCTTTCTTCTACCGGTAACCGCGATCCCCTTCGTTCTCATGGCCTCATCTGTTGTGCAGGTTTTTCTGCTCAAATCGCTACGCTCTACTTGAACCACCTTATCTTGAAAAGGATGAACCCGACGATAATGGCTGCCAGACCGGAAAGCCCCATCGACCAGTAGAAGATGCTCGGACTGTCCATGAAGGGAAGACTCACATTCATTCCGTAGATCGAGGCGATGAGCGTCGGTATCTGCAGCGTGAGAGTAACGATCGTGAGTATCTTCATCACTACGTTCAGGTTGTTCGATATAACCGAAGCGAAGGCGTCCATCATACCGGTCAGTATGTCGCTGTAGATGTTTGCCATCTCGATGGCTTGCCTGTTTTCGATGGATATGTCCTCGAAGAGTTCCTCGTCTTCTTCGTAAAGGGTAAGTATGTGGGCCCTTTTTAGCTTCTCGTACATCAGTTCATTGGATCTCAGAGATGTCGTGAAGAAGACCAGAGATTTTTCGAGGTTCAGCATGGCCACCAGCTCCTTGTTCCTTGTAGAGCGGTGGAGCTCCGACTCTATCTCGTTTGAAAGCCGCCTGATCTCTTTGAGATATCTCAGGTAATAAACCGTTCCCCTGTCGAAGATTCTCAGCAGGAATCTGTTGCGTTTTTTTGTGGAAACGTCCCTGACGCGCCCTTCGATAAGATCTTCGAGGATGGCGCTTTTAAAACTACTGACGGTGACGAAGTAGCCTGACTTCATGGCTATACCGAGAGTCATAGTCTTGTACGGAACGGCTTTGTCTTCACTGTCGAAGTAGGGGAGTTTGGTGATGATATATACGAGGTCCTCGTCCTGCTCGAACCTCGCTCTCTCTTCCTGGTCGAGAGAGTCGTACACAAAGTCCTCTTCAAAACCCATTTCCTTGAGAAAGGATATATCTTCGCTGTTCGGAGAAGTGATATTTATCCAGCAGCCTTCTATGGGTGTATCGATAGACTTCAACTTACCGTATTCAGATACCAGTATCTCTCGCACATTGTTTACCTCCTTCTTGTTATCAAGTCAAGGATTGGTTTCCCCGTCCCGAGAAGGAGGTCTCAATGGACGAGAAAGATCAAGGTGGCGGTTCACTCTCGCTACTGTATAATTCCATGTATCTCACCTCCAGCTTCAGAATTATAGCACGTAGAGCAGCGGTGGACCTTGAGAAGTTTGAAAAACACATCTGAAGTATTCCTTGTTTAAGCGTTTCCTCTACCGTCCAGGTGCTTCACTACTTCAGGCCGGACAGGTTACAATTGATCTTGAAGGAGTTGATGAAAGTGAGGAAATTCTTGGTTGTGTTGATTTCGATGATCGCCTGTCTTACTTTTGGCGTTTATCTCAGCGATGTCACCGGCGAGCAGATCACTATTACATGGTTCACCGAGGAACCTTCCGATTCCTACCTGATCGTCTATGACGGATCGAACGAGTGGATACATTCCGAGACTGAAGTAACGCTCCACAGATTCCGTGTTTCCGGCCTGAGACCGGGCACGAGTTATGCGTACATCGTGAAGAGCATGCGGGGAGACAGCCTCGTTTACAGAGGCGGTGGAGTGCTGACGACCTCGCCTCAGAGGAACTCTCCCTTTAGATTCGCAGCTTACGGCGACAGCAGGAGCGATCTCGAGGTCCATAAAGCCGTAACAGCGGCCATTGCAGCAGAGAACGCCTCTCTGGTGATAAACACAGGAGACCTGGTTTCCAGCGATGATGATCTGGAAAGCTGGAAAGACTTCATGCAGGCCGTTGAGAACCTCTCCAGCGGCGTTTACTACAGTGCCATCGGCAACCACGAAAGCGATGCGATCAATTACCTTAGATTCTTCGCATATCCGGGAAACGAACGCTACTACAGTTTCTGGTACGGTGATATCTTTTTCGTCTGTTTGAACACGAATGAATCCTTCGATAAATACTCACAACAGTATACCTGGTTACTCACAGAGCTCGAGAAGGCGGCCGTTCTCGATCCTGCCTTCACAATCGTCTTCTTCCACCACCCTCCTTACAGTTTTGGGCCACACGGCGATCACTTTTATGTGAAAGAGTACCTGGTGCCGGTCTTTGAAAGCTACGGCGTCGATATAGTTCTGAACGGCCACGATCACGGCTACCAGAGGATAGAGAGAAACGGAGTGAACTATATAATAACGGCCGGCGGTGGCGCTCCCCTCTACGAGATCCTGCCCGGGCCGGGGTTGAAGGCTTACGGCCAGTCATACCACTATGTTCTGTTCGAATACACCCTTGACGGTATTTCCATCCAGGCTAAAACGCCGCAAGGAGAGATCATAGACAGCCTCTTCGTCAGGAGACGTTAACCGAGTGTTTTGACAGCTCAACCCGATTAACATTATTAACGCCGGTATAATTTACACTACCTTGATCGACAAAACCCACCACCGATGGGAGTAACGCGGGTAATATTCAGGCAAACTTCCCGCGATAACGGGAAGCGGCAAAAGGCTTTTTCCTACTGACCGCTTCTAAAGCCGGTTTTGCGAAGGATCCGGTCATTAATACTCGACTAAAACTCGAATAACGCTCCCGGAGTATAAACGTATTGTAGAAAAACTTCGGGAGGTGCAAAAGATGAAAAAGACAGTTATAGCTATTGCTCTGGCGACTCTTTCGGTGGTACTGGCATTCGGTTCAACACTGGTTATAAAAGGTTCCAACACAGTGTACCCGGTCGCTCAGCTATGGGCCGAGGCCTTCAAGGCTCTCAAACCCGGGGTGGAGATCTCCATCGAAGGTGCTGGATCCTCGACTGGTATCAAAGCTCTTTTCAACGGTCAGACAGATATCGCCAACTCCAGCAGGTGGATCAAACCTTCGGAAATCGAACAGATGAACAGAGACGGAAAGTACTTCGTTCCATACATTGTGGCCTACGACGGTATAGCCATCATCGTCAACAGATCTCTGGCGATTGACAACATAACGCTTCAACAGCTCTACGATATCTATTCTGGGAAAGTGACGACCTGGAACCAGATAGATTCATCACTTCCCAGGGTAAGGATCGTTCCGTTCTCGAGGGACAACGCTTCCGGGACTTTCGAATACTTTATAGAGCATGTCATGAAAGGTGATAAACTCGCACCACAGGTTCAACAGCTCGCCTCCACCAGGGCCGAAGTAGAACAGGTAGTTCAGAACAATTACGCGATCGGCTACATAGGTATGGGTTATATCACAGGAGAGGTCAAGGCGCTCACTGTCGAAGGAGTCGAACCGACCGTTGCAAACGTTAATGCAGGAACATACCCGGTATCCAGACCGCTCTTCATGTTCGTGAATGCCACGAATGGACTTCCAACGGGAGTAGTGGCCGATTTCCTGAGATACGCTCTTTCGCCGGAAGGTCAGGCAGCCGTTCTCACAGTTGGATACGTAAACGCATACGGCACGAAATAAGATTGGATGAGTCCGGTTGCGAAGAAAGAGAGTTGAACTATCGGCGAAAGTTCTGGTGACTTTCGCCGCTTTGCTGACATCTATTATAGTCTTCGGGATCTTTTACTTCCTTATATCTGACGGGGTGCGTGTATTTGGAAGAGTATCGCCGAAAGACTTCTTATTCAGCGCCCGCTGGTACCCCACCTACGAGGATGCCGAGTTTGGAATCCTCGCCTTGCTCGCTGGCACTCTGAGCGTTACAGGATTAACTCTGGTTATAGCGATTCCTCTGGGTTTTGTCTGCGCGATCTTTCTGGCCGAGTTCAGTGGCAGGAAAAGCCACGATGCCATCAAATATATCTTCGAACTCATGGCCGGCATCCCGTCCGTTGTGCTGGGAAGTTTCGGTCTCAAGTACGTCTCCAGATGGCTGATGGAACATTTCCCTCTCCATGTATGGACCGGGCTGAACGTTATGAACGCCTCTTTAATGCTCTCTATACTCGCGATGCCGTACTTTGTTACTCTCGTGGAAGATGCCCTGAGAGCTGTTCCTAGGGATCAGAAAGAGGCTTCTCTAGCTCTGGGTGCGAATATGACGGGCACGATTTTCAGGATACTCTTACCTCAGGCAAGGAGCGGCATACTGAACGCGATCATACTGGGAACCAACAGGGTTATCGGTGAGACCATGGTAGTTCTCATGGTTGCTGGAGGAGCGACCATGGTGCCTTCCACGATCTTCGATCCCGTGAGGCCGCTCACTTCGGCGATCGCCGGAGAGATGGGAGAGGTCGAGCTGGGAAGCACACATTATTTTGCCCTTTTCATGATCGGTGTTGTACTTCTGGCGATTTCGACTGTTTTCACTCTGATAGCCATGAAGCTAAAAAGGAGTAAAGGAAAATGAAGATAGACGCAATCGTGAAGATAACCTTCGCCGTTGTTTCATACACCTTGATCGGCCTTATAGTGGCTTTGATAGGCTTTCTGATAGTCAACGGTTTGGACAATATCGATCTGGAGTTCCTGACGGCTTTCCCAAGGAATTCGATGACCGGGGGCGGGATCTGGCCGGCGCTGGTCGGAACGGTTTACTTCGTGGCGGTAGCTCTTTTGTTCTCTATACCTGTTGGAATACTGGCGGCCGTTTATCTGAGCGAATACAGCAAAGATACCGCCTTCAAAAGACTTATACTCACCGCCAACAACATTCTGGCCGGGATCCCCTCGGTTGTTTTCGGCCTGTTCGGCCTATCACTCTTCTCGATCACTTTCGGGTTCGGAACGTCGGTTCTGGCCGGCGGTCTCACACTGGGAATTATGTCGCTCCCCTACATAATATCCAACACCCACGAAAGCCTGACGGCAGTTCCCTATTCGTACAGAGAAGCATCCCTCGCACTGGGCGCAAACAGGGCCGAGACGTCTTTTAGAATAGTGCTGCCGGCCTCTTTCTCTCGTATTTTAACCGGAGTGATTATAGCGATTGGGAGGATAATAGGCGAAACGGCACCCGTACTCTTCACCGGAGCGGCCTTTTATATAACCAGGAACCCCACCGGTCCCTTCGAACCGGCCATGGCCTTACCGACACATATATTCGTTCTTTCGGCCGTCTATCCCGATAATGTGACCCCTAAACTCGAAGGTAGCATATCTCTCCTCTTGATCATAGTGGTGGTTCTCTTCTTGCTTGTTGCCATTAGACGGAGAAAGGAAACGAAGAAGCTGGAGGTGTAAGGTGGAAGATACGATCTTCGTGATAGATGAATTGAACGTATTCTACGGTGAAAAGCATGCATTGAAAGATGTGACGTGCGAGATACCCCGAAGGAAGGTGACTGCCGTCGTCGGTCCTTCCGGTTGTGGGAAATCGACCTTTCTCAGGGTGTTGAACAGGATGAACGATTTGATCCCGACTTACAGACACACCGGTTCCATCAAACTTCTCGGCAAAGAAACGCTCACGATGGACGCGGTCTCTTTGAGAAAACAGGTGGGGATGGTCTTTCAGAAGCCCAATCCCTTTCCCAAAACCATACAGGATAATGTAACGTACGGACCGAGAATACACGGTGTGAAAAACCGCCAGAGACTGAAAGAGATAGCCGAGCGATCCCTCAAGCAGGCGGCGCTCTGGGATGAAGTGAAGGACGAACTAAAGAAGAACGCGCTGAACCTCTCAGGAGGACAGCAACAGAGGCTCTGCATTGCAAGGGCGCTGTCGGTGGAACCGGAAGTCCTGCTGCTTGACGAACCTACCAGCGCTCTGGACCCCATCGCAACGCAGAAGATAGAAAAACTTATCGAAGAACTCTCTGAAAGGTATACTATAATAATAGTTACCCACAATTTGCAGCAGGCTCTGAGGATTTCGGATTACTTAATGTTCTTCTATGTCGGCGAACTGGTCGAATTCGATACAACCGAGAAGATAACTACTAACCCGTCAGATCCGAGAACCAGCGACTATTTGAGGGGTATTTTCAGCTAACGGGGAGTGGTAAGCATGACTCAAGAAAGGCAGCGCCACCTTGAAGCGGGTTTCAACAGGTTGAAATCGATGCTATCGGACATGATAGAGAACGTCAGATCAAGCCTCGTAAAGGCGATCGATTCCTTAGACAGACTCGACGGAGACTCCGCCAGAACTGTTATAGACGGTGACCAAATTATTGACGACCTTCAACGCAAAATGGATTTAGAAATATGCAACTATATAGGGAGGTTCCAGCCCCTTGCCGAAGACCTGAGATATGTCCTGACCATGATGAAGCTCGCCACCGATCTCGAGAGAATAGGAGACCTGGCCGTCAACATCGCCGAAGTCGCCGTGAGGTACGAAAATCAGACGCTGGTAAAGCCGTTGGTCCACATCAAGAAAATGACCGCAGTGGTAGAGAACATGCTCGATGAGATCATCAAGGCCTACTATAACAGAGATATCGAAGTTACCAGGAAAGTCTGGAGCGAAGATGCCAAGGTCGATGAATACTATGTTTACATAAAGCGCGAGGTTCGCGATAAACTGGTCAACATGACCGACCCAAAAGCCATCGCCCAACTGCTGGATCTTCTGCTCGTTGCGAGGTTTCTCGAAAGGGCCGGCGATCACGCAACCAATATCGCCGAGGAGATCTACTACATCGCGAAAGGCGCTAATCTCAAGGAGGAAATGCGACGTTGAGAGTTTTAATAGTGGACGACGATCCAGATATTCTGAACATTATCAGAACGGCCTGCGAAAGCGAAAGCATGGAGGTAGATACCGCAACCAGCGCCGAAGAACTCTGGCGGGCTTTACAGTCGGACAGACCGGACGTTATTCTTCTGGATATCATGCTTCCCGATGCCAGCGGGCTCGATCTGATAAAGAGGATACGCTCGACAAACCCGAACATTCCCATAATCTTCCTGACGGCCCGAAAGTCCGATCTGGACATGATACTGGGACTGGAATTGGGGGCCGACGATTACGTTACCAAACCCTTCAATCCGCGTGCACTGGTAGCCAGGATAAAGGCCGTTCTTAGGCGCACAGAAGTTTCCGGAAAACTCGAAGAACAATTAGTCATAGGTGAGGCGCTGGTGAATCTGAAGTCTTACACCGTCACGCGAAACGGGGTCTCGGAAGAACTCACCAGAAGGGAATTCGAATTGTTGAAAATACTGGCCGAGAACCCCGGAAGGGTCTTCACCCGGGAAGAACTACTCGACAAAGTCTGGGGAATCGATTTCTACGGGGATTTCAGAACCGTCGATGTCCATATAAGCAAACTCAGAGAGAAGGTAGGCGAGAAGTTTATCAGGACAGTCAGAGGCGTGGGGTACAAATTCGTTCCCGGTGACGCGAAATGAACGAGCCTCTCCTGAACGAGCTCAGCGAAGGGATTCTCAAGGTCGATGAGGGACTGGCTATTGTCGAGGCCAACTCTTCGGCCAGAAAACTGCTGGGAGAGGTCGAGGGCAAGGCACTCCCCGATGGCTTGCACGTTCAGGGAATATCTAAGATCGTGGATAGTTTCATATCGGAGTTGAAGTTCGAGACCGATACGATCTATGTCAAAGACGATATGACCCTTTACCTGCGTGTGAAGGTAGTTCCGCCTTACATAGTAATGAGAAACATAACAAACGAGAAGCTCTTCGAGAACGCCAAGATGGACTTCGTGAACTCCATAGTTCATGAATTCTCCACTCCCCTGGCCGTCATAAACGGTTACGTCCAACTTCTAATCGAAAAAAGGGAAAAACTTCCCGAAGAAGTACTAGAGACGATTGTAAGAATATCCAGATCGACTAACAGGCTTGCTCGTCTTGTGGAAGAACTGGGTTTACTCTCTAACCTCGAACTGCAAAACTACAGAGTGAAGGTAGAGACGGTGAATCTGAGAGAACTGGTCGATGAAGCCATAGGCGATCTCGAAAGCAAATGGAAGCGGAAGAAACTGCAGATCGAAGTATCCGTCTCACCGGACATCTATGCCGCGGCCGACTCTATGCTTCTCTTCAGAATAATTTCCAACCTCATTTCAAACGCCGTTAAATACTCCAGTATCGGAGAAAAGATCGAAATCACGTCTTACGAAACTGACCGGAAGATTTTTCTCTCCGTCAAAGACAACGGAATTGGAATCAAGAGCGACGAACTTCCCAGGGTTTTCGAGAGGTTCTACCGCGCCAGCAACGCTAAAACATCAGGTTCCTCGGGCCTGGGGCTAGGTCTTTCGCTGGTAAAGCACGCTTTGAACCTGATCGGTGGTACGATAGATATAAGGTCTCGCTACATGCTTGGAACAACGGTCACTATAAGCTTCCCGAAGAAGATATGACGCCAGGAGCCGTCCTTCGGAAGAGCGATAAGAGCGTTAGGAACTGCTCTCCGTCTTCACCTGGACGATTATCTCGTAATTACCCGTGGAGATGATGGAGAAGTAGAAGGTTCCGCTCCTGTGAAGATAAATCTCTCTAGCACCGGGTGATGTCGCCGTGAGCAGCGTTTCTTCGATGCTTCCGTCGTAGGCGTTGTAGAGTGTAAGCGAGAAGAAACTTCCCTCGTGGCTCAGATTTATCCTCCATTCTCCGGTCGGTACGGTGAAAGGCTCGGTAAAGTCGGTAGATGAACCCGAGAAACTCACGATCGTATTCCACTGTTCGTTTGTGGCAGTTGGTGACTCTTCTACAACTCGACCCTTCTCCGGGGCAAAGATTTCGTTGATGGTGTAAGATTTCTCGCTTTGCATTGCATCATGATCATATTTAGGGCCCTTCTCCGGTTCAAGATCATAAATCCCGCTCTCCAGTCGCTTCGCTCGGCCCGCGCTGTATATGGAGACGATCGTTGTGAACCTTCTTTCACGGATTGTGCTTCTTTTCTGCAATGGCCCATTCGGGGGTGCTTCGTATTTACCAAACCGCTCCAGCCATTTCAACAACGACGATTCCCTGCAGCTTTCCAGAAGTGCCTTACCGTTTTCTAGAAGCAGGAGATTCGCGTTGACATACCCTGTCTCGTATCGAAGCCATAGATATGCCGGTCTATGACTTCCCACAGCGTTCTGCGAGGTTTCAAAGGAGATCGAGAAATCCCGATCTCGCAGAAGCCTGTCAAGAAAAGAACTGTCAAGTTGCTCCGTGCTCAGTCCAGCCATACATAAGGTTAACGGTTGGCCGTTATCCAGAAACATCAACGAATTTCCAGCGCCAACCAGAAGAAGCGGACAGCGAAACACTTCCCTATCTCCAGGATAGAGATCGAAGTATTCTCTGTAGTAAGAGAGAGGTTCACCATCTTTGAAGGTTACCGTCAGCGGGGTTAGAGCGATCAACGAAACAGAGACCGTCACAATCAAAAGAAAGACCGTTGCTTTCATCTATCCTCCCTTTTTTTGCTCGTTTCTCTTTCCCCTCTGGATAACAAAATGGAAAAGCATGACTCCTGACGAAAGAAATTTAATGCTTTATGACTCCACGGTAATTTGCTGAAATCATTATATCATTTTTAGTTAATTGAAAACACATCTTACCCAATCTGTAGAATCACGAAGAAACAAAATGCATGAAGATCAGTCAATGTGTGCCATTTTGACGGCTGGATGGCCTGGAGCCTTTGGCACATTCAAACATCGCTACAATCTCTGACGGATGCTGTCAAGAATTGAAGGGGTCGCGCCACGGAAGCCCTTCATGTCGGGCGATGAAAACATAGAATCTAGTATGGCCTCAACCGTGGCCCAGACTGATGCTTTGAAGATCTGACTCATGGTTGAACCGTCCTCTCCGATAGTCAATGCCTGAGGATCGCTCCTATCGGCTGTGGAAAAGGCCAGCGCGATGTCGCCGCTGCCGTGATAACCGGGGGCTCCGAGTATTCCGATGGAAAGACTCAAATGCCTGGCGACCCTCTTCAGATGGTGAGGTAGCAACGGAATATCTGTCGAGAGAACCATTATCAATGAACCGCCGGTCTTTTGGGGTTCTTCGAAGTTAGCGTCAACCGGCCCGGGCATCTTTAGATCGGCTGTCCTCCCGAAGTTGGCCAGCACTAGAGCTCCCAGGGTGTACTCCCTGCCGCCTATCTCGATTACCCTGGAAGAGGAGCCGATCCCTCCCTTGAATCCGAAACAGATCATCCCTGTGCCGGCACCGACGCTGCCCATCGGGAAATCTTCCACGACTCCATCGTAAGCCTCGATCGTCATCATATCCGTCACTGAGAGAGAGGCGATGTCACTGAGGTAACTATCGTTGCATTCCATCACGACGGCGTTGAAAGAAGTGGTCCCGGGGTGCTCTCGGAGAGCGATTTTGACCGCGCCCTGTTGAACCGCTCCTATGGATAGCGTGTTGGTCAGAAAGACATGGCTCTCCATCGTCCCGAGCTCGTCGACCTGAACCAGCCCCATAGACTTTCCGTAGCCGTTGAAAACGTTACAGGCGGCCCACACCGGTTTGGTTATGACATCGTCGATCCTGAGAACCGTAACGCCGGTCCTCAGGACCGTCGGCCGATCTCTGTCGACCGTGAAGTGGCCGACTCTAAGGCGCGGCACATCGGTGATCCTGTTCAACTTCCCCGTGGAGAAACCATCCGTAAGCGAGGCGTATTCTCTGTATCTCATGTGGCTACCTCTCTATTATCGCTATCGGATCTTCCCGGCTTGCAAAGAACCTAACGGTCAGGAAACCGGCCACGAGAATCGAGAGAACCATGAGAGAGACTCTGAGTGCCGTCGGCATGCTTACGAGTGTGGAGGTATAGACGCCCTGGAAGAATATCGATTTCATGATCCACCAGACTGTCAAGCCGGCAAGGCATCCCATCGCCGCCGCCGACAGTATCACTACGGCGAGCTCGGCCGAAAGCATCCGGCGAGTCTCTTTTTCTTTCAGCCCGATTATGCTTCTTATAGATATTTCCGAACGTCTTGCGCTTACGGTTCTTATTACAGTTACCACGCCGATCACCATTACCACGAAGAACTGCAAATAGATGATGATCTCCGTTATCAGTTTCATGAACTGCGTCTCCTGTTTATAGGACTTTTCGAATGTCGAATTATCCAGGATCATCTCAGTCTGTGAAAAAAGAAGACTTCTTCGAATCTTTTCGGCCTCTCCGGCCGTGTCATAGGTCAGAAGCGTTCCACCCGGAAGCGGTGAGGCGACCATCACACCGGAAAGCCCCTTCAATACGGCCGATACCTCAACCTTTGAATACCCTAGCGATGCCGCATCTTCAAGTCTTTCCGAAAGGCCTTTGCTGACCAGCAACGTTCCCGTTGCCGGTGTTTCGTTCAACAGGAGCAAAGCCCGGGCATCTTCCGGCGAGAGCACCGGTATATAGACACTGCTCGTTCCAAAGAGCAGCTTTATCCTGAGCTTTTCGAGCCCGGCCTTAAAGGACTTCACTTCCGGGGAGGACGTAATATCGGATGGAAACTCCACGCCGTCGGCCATCCTCACATATGTTCTGTTTTCGAAGAAGATCCCGCCGTCCCTTATTCCATCGGAAAGACCGGAAAGAAGGGAACCGAAGAAAAATATCAAAGCTACGAAAACGACCACGTTCACAAAAAGGGGCGTATAGGCGCCGGTTCTCACCGGATAACGCAACCAGCCTGTACGTATATCCCTGAAACGACTCCTGAAGATTCCCTTTTCCCTGCTGGCGCTCCTCAGGAGATTTATGAGGTCGCGTTTCAGATGACCGGTTATGAGAAACTGGGTCAGCAACACCACAGCCAGCGGAATTATTAGGGTGTAGAACGAGCCGACGGGATCATTTCTGAGGAAAAGCCCGGCGGGTTCGAAGAACCTTTTCTCGAGAACCGAGATGGTCCATACACCGGCGAGGAAGCCTGCGATCCATCCTAAGGCAGCTTGAATCGAAGACTCTATCAAGAGCCTGACCTTAAGGCTTCCGCCTGTATAGCCGACCGCGGACATAACGCCGTACTCCTTTCTCCGTTCACGTAGACTTACAGAGTTGAGCATGGTCAGTCCCACGGTAAAGATCAGTGCAACTACCAGATTCACGAAAAAGACTCCCGTGTAATAGCCGGCGTACTGCTCTCTTATCCTGTCGATCGACGAGGCCGGTCCATTAACCGTAATAGACGGCATATACTCGACCAGCGCGTTCTTCAACTCGTTCTCGACGGCCATGAGAAAACCTTCTCTGGCGAAGATCATGTAGCCATAAGTGCCGCCGCCCGAGGAGATTCCCGCAGGGCCTAAACCGAAGATCGATGGTCCTTTCAATGAAGCCACGATAGAATACTGACCGGGTGTGGACATCTCCAGCGTCTCTTCGTAGATCTGGCCGACTTCCAGTCTGTCGGCCTTGAGGAAGGAACCGGATACCATTATATCTCTCGAGTCTCTCTCGAAAACCGTACCCCGAGCTATCTGCATCTCCGACTCTCGCAGAAGTCTGGGAATATCCGTCTGTCTTATCCCGTACACCGGGAAGTTGGCTCTGGCGCTGCCGAAGAGGTTGTAACTGAGATAGGCGATATCGACTTTTATCGCGTCGGAAAAGCCAAAGGTTTCCGAGAGCGTTTTCTCGATCACCTCGTCCAGCCGTGAATCTCTGCCGTTACTGGAGAGGTACTGAATGGTTATCCAGCTTTCGTTGACTGCGGATATCCTGTTTCTGGTCTCGCCAAAAGAGAGAAATATCGAACCGAGGATCATGCTGGCCCCGACACCCAGGGCAACGACCAGAATAAACGCCAGAATTCTCAACGGCCTCCTTTTGAAGTATAACCAAATATACTTAAACATTGGCCGTTACCTCGCTCACCTGACCGTTCTCTACTTTGAACCTCCTCCCGAATCCCTCTATCATTTCCGGCGAGTGAGAGACCATTATAAGAATGGCGTTGTTTTTCTTGCAGTATGATCTGAGCAGCTTCACAACTTTCTGGCCGTTATCCCTGTCGAGCGATGCGGTCGGCTCGTCGGCGAAAATCACTCGTGGATTGTTGATCAACGCGCGGGCTATGGCCACTCTCTGGCTCTGACCGAGAGAGAGCTCGAAGGGAAATCTCTTCTGCAATTCACCAAGTCCGAGGAAACCCAGTATCTCCTCGAGGCGTTTTCTGGCGTCTTTCTTATCGCTTGCCGGAAGTAAAACGTTTTCCCTCACCGTAAGATGGTTTACGAGGAAATGCTCCTGAAAAACAAACCCGAACTCTTTACGTCTAAGCTCGGCCTTCGCTGAAGGTGTGAGCGCGGTGATCTCCTTGCCGTCGTACTTCACCTCTCCGCGACTGGGATCTTTGAGCGTGCTCATTATGAAGAGAAGAGAGGATTTGCCCGATCCAGAAGGGCCGTAGATTCCGATTTCTTCTCCCCGATCTATCTTCAATGTGGTCGATTTAAGTGCGGCGAGAGCCTGTTTCCTGGTTTCGTAAAGCAACGCTACGTCCTTCAGTTCGAACATACTCTTTATTCCTCCTTTTAATCCGCTGCCTTTTCCTTTCAGATTATCCCACAAAACAAAGCCTTCTCAAACGGTCTTTCATAATGAGTCTCTTCGCCGCTTAATTCTACTGGCTGCTCGATAACGCGTCCGGTTGCTATATACTTTATATGGAGGTGTTTTTGTGAAGGTAATGATAGACATGGACGATATACTGACCAACTTCAATCTGGCCTTTTTGCAGATCGCCCACCGGATGTACGAAGAAGTGCCGGTGAGCGTCGAGGTGAAGGTCTGGGATTTCTGGAAGAGCGTTCCAAACCTCACTCTGGAGATGGAAGAGAGAGTGTGGGAAGCTATCCGCAGCACACCTAACTTCTACGAGAGCCTTCCGGCCTATGCCGACCGCGACGATTTGTTAAGACTCGCGGAGATTATGAGAGCGGGGAGACACGAGATATACTTCATAACCTCACGCTTCCCGACGAAGGGACGGACCGTCCAGGCACAGTCACAGAGATGGATACTGGAACACGTGGGAGAACCCGGCGCGATCATCGTCAGCTCGCGCAAGGGCGAACTCTGCCAGGTCCTGGGAGTGGAACTGGCGGTGGATGATGCGCCTCACCACATCGAAAACCTTCTCGACCACGGAATTAATACCTACATAATGGACTGGGCCTACAACAGACATATCGACCACAGACTCCGGGTAAAGAACCTGGGAGAGTTTCTCGATTGTATAATGGATTAAAAATAAGGAGGTGTCCTATGAAGAGGTTCGTTCTGTCCATTTTCGTAGCTGCCATTTTCTTATCCCTGGCTTCAGCAGAGCCTGTATGGGAAGACCAGATCGTGTACTTCGTCATGATCGACAGGTTCGCCAACGGCGATACTTCCAACGACGACATGGGCTTTGGCGAGGCCGGAAACGACAATTCTCGCTACAACGGCGGAGATATCCAGGGATTGATAGACAGGCTGGATTACATAAAAGAGCTCGGCGCAACGGCCGTATGGATCACCCCACCGGTCGCGAACCAGTGGTGGAACCCCTGGGTGAGCTACGGGGGATATCACGGCTACTGGGCGAGGGATTTCAAGAGGATAGACGAACATTTCGGAGATCTGGAACTATACAGGGAATTCGTTGACAAAGCCCACGAGAAGGGCCTGCTGGTCATCCAGGATATCGTTCCAAATCACGTCGGCGATTATTTCAGATTCATAGACGGGCAGTTCGAACTCAACGCCGATAGCTCCCCCACCGCTGCCCCGGAGCAGTATCCCTTCTCGCTAAACAATTACGAGACCGACTCGGAGAAGAACATCTACCACTGGACTCCGGACATCTCGAACTTCAACGATCAGCTCCAGAAATTTACGTACCAGATGTCGGGACTGGACGACCTCAACACGGAAAACCCCGAAGTGATAGAGGCCCTGAAAGATTCCTACACCTTCTGGATAAGGGAAGCCGGTATCGACGGCTTCAGGATAGACACGGTTATTTACGTCCCCTACGAATTCTGGAAGGAGTTTCTCAAGGGAGAGAACGGGATCTACCAGGTGGCTAACGAGAGTGGCAAAACGGGTTTCATAACTTTCGGAGAGGCCTGGGTCAGGAGCGATCCCCTAAGCGATACCGGTGAGAAGGTTATACGCGAATTCTTCGAAAACGGTATGAACTCCATGCTGGACTTCCCGCTGAACATAGAGTTGAGGAGTATATTCAAAGAGGGAAAGCCCACTGCCAACCTCACATACAGGCTGGAAAAGAGAAGCGAGTATTTCGATCCTTCCAGGATGCTCACCTTCGTGGATAACCACGACATGGAGAGGTTCCTCAAAGGAGGCGGCCTGGCCAATCTGAAACAGGCGCTGGCATTTATATTCACCGTTCCCGGCATCCCTGTGGTCTATTACGGCACTGAACAGGGCTTCAACGAAACACGCGCCGCGATGTTCGCCGGAGGGTTCCAGTCGGGAGATGTGGACCACTACAACAACAACTCGGAGCTTTTCAAATATATACAGGAACTCATTACACTCAGGAAGAACAACCCGGTCTTCCGCTACGGAACTCTGAGGGTCTTGAAGGACGATTCCAACGGTCCAGGTATCTTCGCCTACAGCCTCGAGTGGGAGGGCGAGAAGGTTTTCGTCATAATGAACACCTCCGGCGAGCGGAGGATACTGGCCAATATGGATACGGGGATGGAGATGTGCGAGGTGGTCAGACCGCTGTACGCCTTCAACTCTCTGTTCAAAGACTACACAGTAGAGAACGATGGCAACCTTGTGATCACGATGAATCCCCGCTCCGTCTATGTGGGGGTCGCCACCAAAGAGAAAAAGAGCGTCACTCTACCGGACATAGAGTTCAACGTCGATCTTGAAGACAATCAGAAGATAGATTCGAACTACACTATAACCGGCAGCGCAAAAGGAGCGACTTCGGCCAGAATAATATTCGACACAAGGATAGAAGACGGCAAGGACATAGAGATAATCGACGGGAAATGGCTCTACGAATGGGATATCTCCAAGTTTGATCCCGGTATACATTCTATTCTCTTCAAAGTTTACGGGCAAACCAGGCGTGATTCCATATACAGTAAAGATTACAAAGTGATTCTGGACATCCCGGAGATCGTTCTCTTCAGCGGTGAAGATCCCGAAGGCGACGACGCCGGGCCGGAAGGCAGATATCTTTATCCGACGGATATAACTTTCAAGAGGCAGATGGATCTTCTCGGAGTTAATGTGAGACAGATCGGCGCATCCCTGGTGATAGCTATGAAGATAAAGGACCTGACCGATTCGTGGGGACCCCAGAACGGCTTCGATCATGTAACCTTCCAGATCTATATCGACGACCCGTCCAAAAAAGGAGCGACGGTTCTGCCGTTCCAGAACGCATCGATGCCCGATGGACTCGACTGGGACTACTTTATTTTCGCCAACGGCTGGTCGATTGTCGCCTACTCCTCAGAGGGCAGTGGATCGAAGTCTTTCGGCACGGCCATCTCTCCGACACCGCTGGTTCAAACGAACAAACTCACCGGAGAGGTTATACTGAGAATACCGGGCGAGACTCTGGGAAGGCTGGAGAGTTTCGAAGGTTTGAACATCTATATAACGACCTGGGATTTCGACGGCATAGAGGCCGTTTACAGGGACATTTACCCGCAACCAAAGGGATACCATTTCGGGGGAGGGACAAAAGAGGATCCGTATATAATGGATGAAATGCTCATCAGGCTGGGAAAATGATAAACGGAGAGGTCTTTTCTCCGTTCTGTTCATGGTGGTATATATGTTCTTCGTTCTTATAATCGCGGTAATTGCGGTCGTTGTAGCGTATATCGTAAAATCTTTCAGTGGAGACGTCGAGGAGCCGGAAGAATCCGAAGATATCGATATCTCTTTTCATCCGCACGCGGTTGCCAGGATGCAGGAGAGAGAGATCGATCCTGAAAGAGTGATGGAGCTTTTGGGCGGCGAAGGCCGGCAGGTAAAACTGGCGCACTACAACAGGATAAAAGTGACGGACGGGGAAGTAACGGCCATAGTGGGCAAGGGATTGCGAAAACTCGAAGTCATAACCGTTTACTGGAACGACGGCGATCGAGAAGACATGGAAGAAGAGATGTAGATCGTCTTGCGGATCGAGAAAAGTTCGTGAGAATTGACCTTAAAGACGATACGAGCAACGAGGGCGAAGTCTCGATCTGTTCGGAATATATGTGGGGGTAATTGTGGAAAATTTGAAGCGGGACACTGAAGATCTGATGAAAGCTTACGCGGACCTTCCGCTCGATGATTACAGAAGAAAGCTCGACCTTCTCAACAAACTCACGGCTCATATGTGCAGAGAGGGCAAGTTTTTGCTCGCGGTTGAAACGGCACGCGCTGAACTTCCAAGATTTGAAGAACATAAATGTCTCGAACTGGCCAACATCACCCACAACATGATCAAGTATTGCTGCCTCGTCGGCGATTACGATAGTTCGATCGATTACGGACTGAAGGCTCTTGAGCTTTTCCGCCAGTTCGGTACGGCCGACGATATTAACGATGTGATAGCCAACACAGGTGGAGTCTATATATCCATGAACCAGTACGAAAAGGGTCTGGAGTACACACAGAGAGCCCTCGAATACGCAAAGTCCAAAAACGACAGGGAGGCGCTTTCCTTCTTTCTTAACAACTGTGGAATCGCTCTTAACAAACTTGGACGCCACGACGAAGCCGTCGTAAATTACGAAGAGGCCATATCGATCAAACTGGAACTGGGTAAAAAAAGAGAGCTCTGCAACAGTTACATGAACCTTGCGCAGGTCTTTCTGGACATCGGAAACTACAGCAAGGCATTCGAAGTTCTCGAGAAGGTAGGGCCGATCGCCGAGGAGATTTCCGATCTACAGATTCTGAAAGAGTTGAGTTTCCACATGGCCGATTACTACAGAGGAAACGGTCTTTTCGACAGCGCCCTGGAGCTCCTGTCGTCGTATGTTGAATTTCATACAGAGGCGGGGAGTCTCTCCAAGATACCGAACGCATTGAAGGAAATGGCGGACATTCACGAGACGATCGGCGAAACTAAAGCCGCGCTCGATGAGTACAAGAGACTGGTTTCAATAAACGAAAGGCTTTACAGGGAGGCCAGTAACGCAAGAATGGTCGAGCTCGAATCGTCCTTCAGAGTACAACAGAAAATGCAGGAGATCGAAATGCTGAACAGCCAGAACCATGAACTGGAAGAAGCGAAACTCACAATAGAGAGACGCAACAGGGAACTGCTGGAAACCCAGGAGAAGCTCGAAATCGCCAACGAGATGCTGAAGACCCAGGCCGAAACCGATCCTCTTACCGGTCTTCTAAACCAGAAGAGAATGTACCCTATCATAGAAATGGAAATTGAAAGAGCGCTCAGATACGGGGGATTCCTGTCTATGATCATGATAGATCTGGATGATTTCAAGAGAATAAACGATATTTACGGTCATCTCACCGGAGACAACGTGCTGAAAGCCGCGGCGGTGATCGTAAAAAACTCTGTAAGGCGCAGCGATTACGCTTTCAGGTACGGCGGCGAAGAGTTCCTGTTGCTACTGCCTTCGACGAATATCGAAAACGCCTCCGCAACGGCCAACAGATTGAGGGAAGAGATACCAGCCTCTCTGAAACCTAGAGTTACGCTGAGCGCAGGCATTAGCACCTGGAAGGGTGAAGATGCCACAGACTTCATCAGAAAGACCGACGCGCTGCTGTATCTGGCAAAAGAAAATGGAAAGGACCGCATTGAAAAAGAAGTCTAACGTATCGTAGCAGCATTGGAGGCGATGAAGTGGTCAAATTCTTTGCCGACTGGCTTTTTTCACTGGGAATGGAGAATTTGAATATCGTGTTTGCCAACATAATCACCGGAACGATTATCGTGGCTCTGGCCTTTCTTTCGAAATTCCTTTTCGAAAAAGTCGTGATAAAACCGATCGAGCATTTCATAAAGAAGTCACCCAACAAATGGGATGACATACTTGTCAGACACCACGTTCTGGGAAGGATCTCCCTGATGATCCCGGCGATAGTGATAGTCTCTTTCGCGCCCGTCTTCCCCATGGTGGAGGAGCTTATAAAAAGACTATCGACGGCCTATCTTATATTCATAGCCGCCGTTGTCATGGATGCGATACTCGAAGCTATAACTGACGCTTACCAGTTCCTGGAAATCTCCAGAGACAAGCCTATCAAGAGTTACATAACGGTAGTCAAGATAATGATGTACATAATAATCAGCGTCATTGTCATATCCATACTTACAAACACTTCTCCCTGGGGTATTCTCAGCGGTATCGGCGCCCTGACGGCGATACTCCTGGTGATTTTCAGAGACTCGCTTCTGGGCCTTGTGGCAAGCGTACAGATATCCAAAAACAACCTGGTTAGCATCGGTGACTGGATCGAAGTCCCCAAGTACCAGGCCGATGGCGACGTTATAGATATAACCCTGACGACTATCAGGATTCAAAATTGGGACAAGACTATCACGACGATCCCCTCTTACGCATTGATTTCCGAGTCTTTCAAGAACTGGAAGGGAATGTTCCAGGCCGGTGGCAGGAGGATAAAGCGGTCGGTTTTCATAGATACCTCGAGCGTCCGCTTTATCGACGACGAGCTCTTCGAAAGACTCCACAGAATACAGATTCTGCAACCTTATCTCGACAGCAGGAAAAGGGAAATAGAGGAGTTCAACAGGAAAAACAACATCGATGTGACCGAATCGGTCAACGGCAGAAGAATGACCAACATAGGAACGTTCAGGGCCTACCTGAATGCATATTTGAGAAGTCACCCGGGAACAAACAAAGATCTCATAATCATGGTCAGACAGCTTCAGCCTACCGACACCGGACTTCCACTGGAGGTTTATGTCTTCAGCAAAGATACATCCTGGGTTAACTACGAGTCGTTACAGTCGGATATCTTCGACCACATATTCGCCGCCGTTCCTCACTTCGGCTTAAGGGTCTTCCAGAACCCCACCGGCAACGATATGCGTTCTCTTGGCAATATCTTTGACGTAAAGAGTATCGATCGTGAGCAATCGGACAGAGAACTTTCCTAGGCCGGAGATCAGTTCTTCGCGCCTTTGCTTACGTACATTTCCTTGTCGATCAGCGAGAGTATATCCAGTAAATCGAAATTGTCGCTTTTCGGATCCACGGTGTGCACTCCTGTAGAGAAGGCAATTTCCTTTATTGATGCGAGTTTCCTGATTCTTTCGATAACCTCGTTAACATCTTCTCTGCCACAATCGGGAAGACAGACGAGGAACTCGTCGCCGCCGTATCTGAAGGCCGAGTCGAACTGCTTGCGAATACTAACCTGAAGAATGCCGCCGAACTCCCTTAGCACTCTGTCGCCTTCGATATGACCGTGAAGGTCGTTTATCTTCTTGAATCCGTCGATATCTATCATCACGAAGGTTATGGGATACAGAAGCCTCTTTCCACGCGACAGCTCGATTGGAAGGATTTCCATTAGCGCCCGCCTGTTGTATATACCCGTCAGGGCATCGGTCATAGCGATCGTGCTTAACCTCTTCTGGTTAACCGAAATAACCTTCAAGGCTATTATCGTGAAGAGGGCCAGAACTATGGTAATTATTACGATATCGTACAGCAATTGCTTACGGAAAGAATTGTTCAACGGAGTGGTATCTTTGGTCACAATAAGATACCAGCCGGTTTCGGCGATGTACCTGGATACCAGATAATTTTCGAAAGGCGTATTCTTGTATTCGATCACATCGAAATCTTCGAGATTTTCAAGAATTCTGGCTTTGTAAAGCGCCAGCTCTGGGTCGTCGAAGATGCTGCCCTTCAGTATCATATCTTCGTCCTCGTGGAGTCTCACGATACCGTGCGAATCTATAAGGTAAGTATCTATATCCAGCAACCTGTTGTAGTTGGAAAAGATCTCCCTTATCCCGGAAATCTCCAGACCTACGCCGGTTACTCCGAGAAGGTTGCCTTCTGAATCGTCGATCCTGCAGTTGACGAAAAGAGAAAGCAGATTTCTGTTGGCTTGATCGGTATCGATATCCAGACGAAATTCGGAGTTTTCATCCACAAAGGAGTAATACCAGTCATCGTGTGGATCTTTCCTGCTAACTGTCTTGAATAGCCCTTCAACGTTGTAGTAATTCAAAGTACTGGCGGAGATCAGAAAGGCCGAACTATATGAGTACTTATCTTTTATACCGGAAAGATAGTTGCTGATCCTGGTTCTATCTTCTTCATGTTCTTCTTCAAGCCACTTCTTAACAAAGGAATCGTTGGCCATCGTGAGAGAAACATATACGGGTTTGACCAGTAAATTCTGGATCTCGGAGAAGACGTTCGTCGATACGAGTCTGGTGATGTTGTAAATATCCTGCTTGATGATAGCACGATACGAATTGAAGTTGATGATAAAGGCTGCTACGAACCCCGCTGCGATTATTAGAGCGACGACCAGGATAACTCCGAAACTTCGAAATCTGTTCAAATTAATACTCCCACCCAGCCAGTCACCCGGATAAACATCGAATCCGCGCTCAGGGATTAATGAAAGTATTATATACATTATGAAGGCGAAGTTCTGTAACTAAAGTTACATTGTGAGTTTCTATTCTCTCTTCCAGTAGTTCTCGTGCTCCCGGTCTTTGAAACTTCCCTTGCAAGCAGACAGGCCGCCAGAGGCGACTGAAAAATACGCGGCGATACTGGATTTAGTATCGAAATACTTAGATTTGCACAGAAGCGGCACAAAAAGCATCGGCGTCCGAAAAAGCTATAATTGCTTCAGTTTGCTTCAGCCGGCGATATAAGAGATTCGAAAGCGATCCCATCTATAGGTTATACTCTCTGCAAGGCCACATAGTACTTATCGATACGCGCCGTTAACGAGAGGAGGATACAGTTTGAAAACAATTACCAGAAAGGAACTCACGGAAATAATCAGACCAGGTTCGTCAGCGATGATTGGCGGCTTCCTCGGCTGCGGCACGCCCGATGAGATAATCGACGAGCTGATTGTCTCGAGAATCGGTGGGCTGACGGTGATAGCAAACGACACGGCTTTCCCCGACAGAGGAATAGGCAGGCTCGTCGTGAACAGGCTGGTGAGCAGGGCGATTGTCTCTCACATAGGAACCAACCCCGAAACCCAGCGTCAGATGATAGAAGGAGAGATCGAAGTTGAACTCGTTCCACAGGGGACACTTGCCGAAAGGGTGCGTGCCAGAGGAGTGGGGCTCGGCGGCATACTTACCCCTACCGGTGTCGGAACGGTTGTAGAAGAAGGGAAAGAGACCCTAGTGGTAGGAGAGCAGAAATACCTGCTGGAACTCCCGATAAGCGCTGAATTTGCCTTTATAAAGGCGAAGAGAGCCGATTACTGTGGAAATCTCTCATACTCCCTCACGGCCAGAAATTTCAATCCCCTAATGGCAATGGCCGCCGAATGTGTCATAGCCGAAGTGGAGGAGGTCGTGCCCGTTGGTTCGATAAGTCCAGAGGAAATACACACTCCCGGCGTAATTGTGGATTACATACTTGTAAGGGGGTGTCGCTGATGGATCCCAGAGAGGTAATAGCCAGACGCGTTGCTAAAGAACTTAAAGACGGAGACCTGGTGAATCTGGGAATAGGAATTCCGACACTGGTGGCCAATTATATCCCATCGGGCGTGAATGTTTTCTTCCAGTCGGAAAATGGGATAATCGGAATGGGACCGGAGCCGCTTGAAGGCATGGAGAACCCGGATATGACCAACGCGGGCGGGATGTTCGTGACGGCCCTTCCCGGTGCTATGGCCTTCGATAGCGCAATGTCCTTCGGTTTCATAAGGGGAGGCCATCTCGATATTACGGTGCTCGGCGCCTTACAGGTGGATGAAAAGGGTATGCTGGCCAACTGGATGATTCCCGGAAAGATGATTCCCGGCATGGGGGGCGCTATGGACCTGGTAACCGGCGCGAAAAAAGTGATAGTAGCGATGACTCATACGGGTAAAGGTACCCCCAAAATAGTTAGAAAATGTAATTTTCCGTTGACTTCAATCAGACCTGTAGATCTCATTGTGACGGAACTTGCCGTAATAGAGCCCGGTCCGGAGGGGCTGGTTTTGAAGGAAGTGGCCCCGAACGTATCGATAGAGGAGATACAAAAATCGACGGATGCACGGCTTATAATATCCGACCGGTTGTGTGAAATGACACTGTAGTATTAAAATCATTGGGAGCTTGTATATGCAAAAAACTAACGCGACTAGAATTCTCGATAAAATGGGAATAGAGTACGAAGTTCTCGAATACGATGTGGATGAAGATCAACTGGGTGCCGAACACGTAGCCGAAGAACTGGGGATAAGCGCCGACATGACCATGAAGACGCTGGTTGTAAAGGGTGACAGAAGCGGCGTGTTTGTATGTTGTCTTAGCGGCGACCGCGAGATCGATATGAAATTACTGGAATCGATAACGGGTGATAGAAATATAGAAACGGTTCCGGCCAGCAGGCTGCTTTCCCTGACCGGTTACGTTCGTGGCGGTGTCTCGCCCTTGGGAATGAAGAAGAGTTACAGAATACTCATAGACTCCCACGCTCTATCAAAAGAGAAAGTTTCGATGAGTGCCGGAAAGAGGGGAATACAGATCTGGATCAAACCGACGGATGTCGTTAAGGCCACCAACGGAGAAGTGAAAAGCTTCTCGCGAGAAAAGCATTGACGGAGAGGGTAGATGATTGTCAGTAGCCGTTCCTGGTTATTAGTCCAAGAACGTGAACGGTCTGACCTCTGGTTATTGGAGAAAATGAACGAGCGTGGATAAAAAAGTGAAGGAGAAATATCTTGTCTAGATTGACCAGATTGGGTTATATACTTGCTCTGGTGGGAGTAACGGCGGCGATAGCGATGCTGATAGTCATGACCGATTTCACTCCCTACAGCAGCGAAACGGTGTACCCCAGGGATTCGGGAAGAACGATCTCGACGTTCGATCTGTCGCCCACACAGGAACTCTCGATCCGGTTCGACGTGAAAATCATGAAAAGCAACAGCGCTTACCTCGTTCTGGAAAAGGACGGGGTAGAAGTCTTCAGGTACTCCGACAACTGGAAAACTATCGGAAAAGAGGCGCGAGTCTCTCTGGATGGTGTACACGAGATGAAAGTGTATTTCACCGATCCGGCCGCCGACAGGCGCACGGCAGAGATCGAGATCGACTGGATCGTGAGATGAAGAGAGGTCGTATCTCTCTATTACAGAGCAAATAGAACAGAGTTCAAAGACGATCTGAATTGAAAAATATAGACACACCGTTGACGAAACCAGCGTCTCCGGTGTGTCTATAATAATATTGAGGGACCTATGAATTATTACCCATCAGGTTCCCCGGGCCTGTGCGCTTTTCTTTCTCAAGTCGCCGTCTCCTGGACTTCCTTCCACCTTCTGCAGGCGTGGTAGTGTCCGTTCTCTAGCTCTTCCAGCTTAGGCTCTTCCTTCTCCCTGCATTCGTCAACCGCGTAAGGACACCTCGGATGGAACCTGCAGCCCTGCGGTATGTTCGCGGCAGAGGGGATCTCTCCCTTTATCGGCACTATCTTCGCCTTGTTCACCTTTCCCGCCACAGGTTCGCATACAGCCGCTATCAGCGCTCTCGTGTACGGATGCACCGGTCTGTCTATCACATCGTCAGGTTCCCCCATCTCTATTATCTTTCCAAGGTACATCACCGCTATTCTGTCGGTGAAGTATCTCGCCGTCGACAGGTCGTGCGTTATGTACAGGTACGTCAGCCCCAGATCCCTCTGCACTTCCTTCATCATGTGCAGTATCTCGGCCCTCGTCGAGAGGTCTATCATCGAGACAGGTTCGTCCGCCACCAGCAACTGCGGGTTGAGCAGCAGTGTCCTCGCCGTCGCTGCCCTCTGCCTCTGTCCTCCAGAGAGCATGTGCGGGTATCTCACCAGGAACTCCTCGGGCGGGTTCAGCTTCACTTCCTTCAGAGCCTTCTCTATCATCTTCAGCCTTTCGTCCCTGTCCTGACCCAGTCTGTGTATGATGAGTGGCTCTTCCATCACGTCTCTTACCTTGAACCGCGGGTTCATCGAGGCGTACGGGTCCTGAAAGATCATCTGCACGTTTCTCCTGTACTTCTTCAGTTCTTCTTTCTCTATGTGCGTTACGTCTTTTCCGTCCAGGAGCATCACCCCTCCTGTCGGTTCGAGCAGTTTCATTATCAGCTTGCCGGTCGTCGTCTTTCCACAGCCGGACTCGCCCACCAGTCCGAATATCTCGCCCCTCTTTATCGAGAAGCTCACTCCATCTACCGCCTTCACATACCTGTGCTCTCCCCTGAAGAACTCTCCTATGTTTCTTCTGACCGGAAACCATTTCTGGAGGTCTTTCACTTCTATTATCTTCTCACTCATCTCTTCTCACACCTCCAGCAGGCAACCATGTGTTCCTCTTCTATCTCTATCAGGGGTGGTTCTTCCTGCGCGCACTTCTCCATCGCAACGGAACATCTCGGATGGAACCTGCAGCCGGACGGCGGCTCCAGAAGGTCTGGCGGAGCTCCGGGAATGAAGGAGAGCGTGCTCACCTTTTCGTGCAGTCTCGGTGTGGCCGCCAGAAGGTTCCTCGTGTAGGGGTGACAGGGTCCCTCTTCTCCGTATATCTGTCCGTTCCTGCCTATCTCGACTATCTTTCCTGCGTACATCACCGCTATCCTGTCCGAGACTTCGGCCTCGGTGGCCAGGTCGTGCGTTATGAAGATGAAGGAGAGGTCGAGCTTCTCCTTCAGGTCTTTCAGAAGGTTGATTATCTGCGCCTGAACTATCACGTCCAGCGCCGTCGTCGGTTCGTCGCAGATGATCACCCTCGGCTCCAGGAAGAGTGCGGTCGCTATCGCTATCCTCTGTTTCATTCCTCCGGACAGTTCGTGAGGGTATCTCTTCACCACTTCTCCGGATAGACCTACCAGGTTGAGGTACTTCTCTATCCTCTTCCTTGCTTGTTCTCTCTCCATCTGCCTGTGTTCCTGGAGAGTCTCCATCATCTGTTTGCCTATGGTGTAAACGGGCGTGAGCGTGTTCATCGCTCCCTGGAAGACCATGGATATCTTCTCCCAGCGAACGTTCTTCCTCATCTCGCTCTCGCTAAGCGGCGTTATGTCAAGTCCGTCTACCTCTATCTTTCCTCCGACTATCCTGCCAGGAGGCGTCGGCATCTTGAGAAGGGCGAAGCCCGTGGTGGTCTTTCCACATCCCGACTCGCCCACCAGTCCGAGCGTCTCTCCCTTCTTCAGACTGAAGCTTACATCGTCTACGGCCTTAACTACTCCCTTGCTCGTGTAGTAGTAAAGCTTCAGGTTATCCACTCTCAGTATTTTCTCCATTTTCTTTACCTCGTCTTCAGTTTCGGGTTCAGTATCTTGTCCATCGCGAACCCTACAAACGCAAAGGTCATTCCCATCAGTGCTATCGCCAGTCCCGGCGGTACCACCCACCACCACATCCCGCTCAGCATAGCTCCGCCGCTGTGGGCATCCTGCAGTAGCTGGCCCCAGGTGACTATGGTTGGATCGCCCAACCCCAGGAGACTCAAAGTAGCCTCTACGACGATGGCGCCGGGTACATACAGGGCCATGGAGGCGAAGGCGTAAGGAACGAGGAGCGGGACCATGTGTTTGAAGATGATCCTCGCGTTCGAAGCACCCAGCGCTCTGGATGCCTCTATGTACGTCTCTTCCTTTATCTGCAGCCCCATGCTCCTTACGGTCTTGACCGGCCCCACCCAGTAGAAGATGCTCATTATGAGTATGATCACCCATATGCTGGGCTTGAAGACCGCGCTCATGACTATTAGAACCGGAAGAAGCGGAACGCTTATGAATATCTCGAAGATCCTCTGCATTAAGGAGTCTTTCCAGCCTCCAAGGTACGCGCTCATGACCCCGTAGATCACGCCGATCGAGACCGATATGACTGCCGTGAGCAGACCGATCAGCAGGGCCCATTTCACTCCGGCCAGCACTCCGCTCCAGATGTCTCTCTTCGAGTTGTCTGTACCCAGTATGCCCTGCACCCTCCCCGCAACTTTCATCGAAGTTGAATCTATCCTATCGCTCTCTTTCTGGAGGATCATTGAGACGAGAATTCTGTACTCCCCTTTCAAGGGATCGGGTGTAAAGGAAACGGAGTTCTCGATTTTCGAGAATATTATGTCGGTAGTTTTCAGAGTCTGAGTCGTAACACCGTTCAGGGCGTTCAACTTCTTCAAGAAGTTCAGAACATCGCTCTTGGAAGTTTTGTCGATGGCTATGCGGATTTCTTTACCTTCTTGAATCTCCATGGGTTTTCTCATCAGGTCGATCTTCTGACCATCGGGCCTCTCTACTGACATTATCACCGTGACGTTTCCACTGCCGGAGGCTTTGAATATCAAGTCAGAGGGGGCCACGTCGTACCGGTAATCGTACACGAAAGTCTCTTCTATTATTCTCACCGTTCCCGCATTTTTCTCTTCGAGCCGCGACTCTTCCAGCTCTTGGGATACCGCGCGTTTCTTTGAAGTGAAGAGATTGATCCACTCGGGGGCGGCGCTGGCGGGGTTGTCTTCCCAGTAAGTTATGTCTTTCCAGCGTTTATTGGCTTCAGAAAACGGTAATAGAAGCGGTTCAAAGAAAAGTATAAACAAGAACAACCCGAGGAGGACCAATCCGAGTAGCCCGGATTTAACTTTCCGAAACTCTTTCCAGAAATCTTTTATAGAATTCTTTATATCACCCAATCTCATGCCTTACCACCAACCTTGATCCTGGGATCGAGCAGCCCGTATATGAGATCCAGAATGACCAGCCCGCTTATGTACAGTCCGGTAGTAACGGCGAGATTGCCCATGAGTACCGGGACGTCGTTCTGCTGAAGGGCGAACCAGAAGAGGTTCCCCATTCCCGGCCATGAGAAGATTCCCTCGAAGACTATGTTTCCGGAAACCGATGCCAGAAGCGCCAGAAGCGACATCGTCACTATGGGAGGGGCGGCCGTTCTCATCGTGTGACCGTAGAGAATCTTGCGCTCTGGTATCCCTCTGGCCCTGGCCGCCATTATGTAGTCTTCCTGGAGGACTCCCAGGACAATGTTTCTGGTGAGGAAGGCTCTTCCCCAGAAGCCTAGAACGACCAGTGTGAGAACGGGAAGCGCAAGGTGGTAAATGAGGTCGAAGAAGTATGCGATCCCTTCCGGTGGAGGTGTCGAGTGAAAGTTACCTGAGGGGAATATCTTTATCGTATATGCGAAGAACATGATCAATATCATACCCAGCCACCACGAGGGCATGCCGAAAACGATCATCGTACCGACCGATGTGCTCTTGTCGAGAAACTTCCCGGCCTTTTGTGCCTTTTTTAGACCCAGCCAGATGCCTATCACAATATCAACTAACATCGCCGTGCTGAACAGGAGAAGGGTTCGTGGTATTTTCTCCGAAACGATAGCCCAGACATCTCTATCGCCCGCGGCCGAACGTATCGCCGTAGATTTTCCTAAATTCAAGGTCAGGGTGGACCAGGTTCGCCATATTATTCTTTCGAATATAGGTTTATCGAGCCTGTACTGAGAATACTTCTCAAGGCGTCTGTTCTCTACAAAAGACTGTATCTGTTGCGTGCTTCTACTGTCGAGTCCCATCATCTCGGCCCTTATTTCCTCTTCTATCTGGGCTCTCAATGTCTGCTCCATTACACTGTTGAAGAGCACCGAGAAGATGAAAACCAGGACTATGTAAATGAGGATTCCATAGAATACCCTTTTAAGGACATACTTCCAGAACATTTGCCACCTCAACAATAAAAACGGCATCCCCGTATCGGGATGCCGTCGTGTATTATCAGTAGATTATGGTGGAAGTGACCGATGAAGCCGGTACAGCACCTTCCAGCGAAGCAATGGCGAGTACGTTGTAAGAACCGGCCTCGAGTCCTTCGAGCAATTCAGCCTTGATGACCGTCTCGAAGACGCCCTCTTCCTTCAGTTCGGCGTTGAAGTTGATCTCTCCGTCCGGTGTGATGATCGTCACTACGACCGATCCTTTGGAAGCTTTGGAGACCTCTTCGGAAGGATACGCAACTTCCGAAACATTCACCAGAACAGTCGTGTCCATTCCCTTCATTATTATCGCGGGGATGTCTATGGAATCTATCGACAATCTCACGGTTTTCAGGTACTCCTTCCAGTAAGTGGATTCGTACGGGTACGAAGGATCCCTGAAGGCTCTACATTCAGCGTAGTTAGCCGTAGAATCGTATTTGGAAAGGTAGTACGGTCCGTTACTGATGAAGGCGTGCCCGTACCTGTCGATGAAGTCAATGGCTGCCTGGTATCTGGTTTTCGCATCTTCGGCAGTTATGAGTCCCTTCAGAGAGTTAGGTACATGCCCCTTATCCCTTAGTTCGACCAGTTTGGCTCTTATATCCTTTACATGGTTCGGTACCAGGACATCGACTTCGGTTATCGCAGAGTCGTTTCTGAAGGCATAAACCGTTCCTGAGCTGCTTCCAATGGCGACAATTTCTGCGAGGGCTTCGTATATTTCCCAGGAAACGATTACGAACGGCTGTCTGTGAACGCCGAGCGATGGAGCGCCCCACTGCGCTGTTCTGTCAACGCTGGCCGGGAAGTTGTAATTGAAGTAGGTGGTGATAGTGTTGTCGTCATTTACAACCCAGCCGAGAATCGTATCCTGCGAGCTTCTCATGTAGTTCTCATAGGAAGCTTCGTAGTACTTGTCGTTTTCTCCGTCTTTGCTCATCCATTCGTCTGTGAACGCGTAAGCGTAGAGATAATCGTTCACGGTTATCGGCTGACCGTTGTGCATCTTTCCACCGAGTAGGGTGTACGTACCGCTAGACATCGCCTTCACGCCGGGACCGACTTCTTTCCACTGTTTGGTTGCGCTGTCGAACCTTATGGCGTTTTCCGGAACGTCGATCGTCCCTACTACAACTCCTTCGGCGTTTCTTTCGACTTTCGTTGTTATGTCTTCTGCTTTCCAGCTCACTCTGAAGGGAGTGTTGATAGCAGAGGCCGGGCTTTCGAAAGAACTCGGATCGGAGAGGATCGTTACTACGTTGGAAGTGTACGTGTCGCTCATTCCATCAGGACCGATCGGATCCCAGGAAGACATGAACAGAGAACCTATCGAGGAGAACTGTGTGACGAAGAGAACCTTGTCCTGCGTGAGAGCGGTTTTAAGAGACCATTCGTTAAGACCGTCGCCGAGACCGTAGGCGAATCTGTCGACCATTCTCGCTTTGTTAGCCGTGAAGTAGGCTTCCTGGTAACAGACGTAGAGTCTGACAGCGTCTTTGAGACCCATCTCTACGGCTGTGAGGGAGAGATCCCAGTACTCCTCTTCGGTAAGGAAGTTGCCCGTGTAAGCCTTTTCTATGAGTTCATCGAGTTCAAAGTTGCTGAAATTCCAGAAATCGGCATTCCCTCGGCCGGGCATATAGGTTCCACCGGTGGAGTACATCTGTCTGGCGATGTGTTCCCAGAAGGCTCTCGTCGCACCGGCCGACCATGCTTCGGTGTAGAGGTTCCACTGCATTTCTGCCGGGTCGCTTCCATAAACGACGTTGTTCGCCTTTGTTCTTTCCCAGATCAATCTTTCTACGGTGATGCCCGCCTTTTCCAGCTGCAGGGCAACGTATTCGCCTATTTTGACCCTGACGTTGGGGTCGTCGGCCCTTATAACGAATTTCACAAGTACCGGATCGCTGTCGAAGTACCACTTTCCATCTTTCCTGGTCAGTCTTCCCTGATTCTCGGAAAGCTTCGAGGCATCTTCAAGAGCCTTGACAATAGCTTCCAGAGCCTTCGATTCGTTTCCCTCGAAGCTCAATCCGAGCTTGTTGGCAACCAGACCGTACCTGTAAGTGCCAGGCTGTCCGGGAGTAGCCATCGAGAGCATTGGACCACCGGCTCCGCCGAGGATCTCGTCGACAATGTACTGTCTGTTGATCAGATCGTTGAGAGCGAATCTGATCTCGTTGATGGCCATAACGTTGAAGAAATCCTTACCCGCAATGTTCGCGAAGTAAGGGGCTTTGTTTGGGTACGGGTTGATGAACAGGGAGTAGGTCAGCGAGGGAACGGCGTAGATATCGAGCTTCTCGCGTGTAGCCTGATCCATACCCATAAGCGTTGGTGCCGAGACGCCTTCCATGAAGATGTCTGTCAAACCTTCGGAAACGTCCTTAAGACCGAGCTCCTGAGACATCTTCACATTGAAGTAAATGATGTCGGAAATTGCGCCTTTCTCGACGGCCAACAGCAGACCACCGAACGCCAAGGCGCTTGCAAGTAGCAGTACCAGAACTTTCTTACTCAATTTGTTTCGCCCCCTTTTGCAGTTAGTTCTGTGGTCGTTCCACAGAACGTCTTAAATCGTGTTTACCTATTAAAAATAATTCTCATCACGACTTATTTTTATCAATATAGACCGGTACTATTTGGGAATTATTTCTTTATCTCAAAATTATTTTCCTATTCCCGGATATATATCAAAGTAATATGAAGTTTATCACAATAATTCGAAGAAAGTCAAGCAAATTACTGAAGTATATCTCGATATACTTTCTAATTATTTTGCATGCACTATCATTGTACTCGTAATTTTGGCCGTATAGGAAGTATTATCAGGAATTTTGAAGGAAATTTCCGTGTTTATCGTACAATAGCTGCAAATTGCTACCGTATAATTCATATATTTCCTTTATAGTCACCAGGAAGTAGGTGGAAGATCTATTTTCTGTACGCGGTTTTTCTAGTCGGAATTTGAAGAGCCATCTGGTCTCCATGGAGAGCAAAAGCTATATTTACCCCTTCACTCGAGCGGAGATTAAGATCAAGAACATCACTAACTGGCCTGCACATGGTTGAGAAAACTTTTATAGCGTTTCATGATTCTTTTAGAAGTCATGAGGTCAGATTCATTTCTCTGTTATTTTCATGTACATCGTGAGGCGAAAGAAAACTGGAAAAATTTCACATTACTATAGTTGACTTTATCAACTATTTTTCGATGTAATATTGGTTGACAATATCAACTATACTCAAAGGGGTAATAATGAATGGAAAGACAAATAAATGATATACGTGATTTGATTCAGGAAATAGCCTGGCACTTCGGAGACCATGAATTCAACGGAGAGCGCTGTGGAGGTCTGACGTTTGTAGAATTCATGGCATTGAAAAAGATAGATGAGAGTGAATACCTGTCGATCCAGGAGGTTGGAAGAGCCTTAAATTTTACAAAAAGCGGAGCGACACGACTGGTAAACCGTTTGCAGACAAAGAAGTACATCAAGCGCGAGCAATCCAGTAAAGATGGAAGGGTTTGCTGCATCACTTTATCGAGTGAAGGAAGAAATGCTCTCAATGCCATTGCCGGGAAATATGGTGAATATCTTGAGAAAGTGCTGAGAGAGCTCGATCAAGAGCAGACTGAACTTCTAGGAAGAATACTGCAGCTTCTAGCAAACATCACCAAAAGAGAATAGTTCGTTTGATTAGACCACCGAGCATACGGAAGAACCCTAAAACTGCGAGAATACCCGCAATGAATGCTCTGAAAAAACCTCTCTTAGTATTTTTGGAGATCAAGTAGCTTGATGGAATTATTTCGAAAAGACCCCACGTCTGCAAAGCCATGACCACCATCAGAACACCCAGGACTATGTACCACCAGGATGTCGATGTACCAATCAGTCTTCTGGCAAGAGATGCTGTCACTCCCAGAACTGTGAATGTTACCGCTGCGCCGAAGGCAAAGACTATTGAAAGCAAAAACGCCCGCTTTGTGCTCCTCTGAGCTGTACCTCCAACATAACCGAACGGACCGAAGATGAATTAGCTAGAAATGACTGGCAATCGTTCTTTATCAAAGGAATATCCTTTCTATGCTGAGGTATATCCCCAAGATTATGAAAACCGTGCCCGTGACAGTTCGGGCCCAGTATTCGAACTGACTCATCCGTTTGAACATGCTGGCCACCAGCTTCGTGCCGACGGCTATTCCAAAGGCGACAATTATAACGGGCAACCCTGTGCCGATGCCGTAGACGGCCGGTATCAACAGTCTCGACTGCTCGCCGACAGCCAGGGGAATCACGCTTCCGAAGAACAGCGCCGCCGATACCGGGCAGAAGGTCAAAGCGAACAGCGAACCCAGGGCGAAGGCGCCAAAAAGACCTTTGCTTTTGATCTTTTCCTGAGACCGGCTGTCCAGGTTTCTACCACGGTTTCTGAAGCTGAGCAATTCTAGCAGAAACATACCCACGATTATCATGATCGGGCCGATCAATTTGCCCATGTATTTTTGAAGGATCCTCGATAGCCATGGTGCAGCTGTCAGGCTCGATACGAGTACGGCCCCGATCACGACGTAGGTCAGGACTCTGCCGAGCGTGTAAACTATCCCCGCAGCCATAGATTTCGCCGGACTGCCTATGTTTCTACTTATAAAGGAAACGGCGGCTATATTGGTGGTGAGGGGACAGGGGCTTATCGAGGTCAATATTCCAAACCACAGCGCCGATGCAAGAGAAAGAACGAAGCCACCCATTCAGTTCACCTCCAGAAAGGAAGCTACCTCGTCCCGGACGTACTGGATGTACCGCTCCCCTTTTTCGGAAAGATCCCAGGCCTCCCAGAGTTCTTTCCATTCACCGGCCTCGTCGTTCTTGTAGCTTTGAATCACCAGGGTGTTGTACATGATGATATACTCATCAACAAAATGATAATTTTCCGGGAGATCTATATTCACCACCTGCCATCTCAGGGTACCGTTCTCTACCCGGGAGGAGAAATAGGTCTCGAGAACCTTTTTCGCATTGGACTCCATATCCAGGCAGGTCTGGCAACGGATGGTCCCGTGGAAGTAATAGAGAGTTACATAATCTTCGATCAGAGATGTATCTCCGGAATCGGTCGAACCGGCTTCGGGCTTTTGAACCAAGGAATTGAGCCTTATTTCATCGTACACGAAATAGGCGACGCTCACGACAACGAAAAGCAGTAAAGAAAATGTGGCCAGCTTCTTCAAATTCACTTTTCACCCCCAGCGTGATTTTCAAAAGAGATATTCCCGCGGACCGTAACCGACGAGATCGCCAAGGCAGTAACACCTGTCGATGCCTCTTTTCTCCATGTCCTCCAGTACGGCTTCGAGAGCTTCTAAATTTCCGTGTATATCCGAAAAGAAGGCTAACCTCATTTTGAATCACCACATTTTTTGCGTCGCTCTCTCCTGATGATTCCGTACGTTTCCACCGCCAGTTCGATAACCTCCTCGACGAAAGAAGGGATCTCCTGCAGACCGTAGTATCTCCATCTTCCGTCTTTCCGCACGCGGATCAAGCCGGAATCGGTCAGCGCTTTCAGATGCCTGGAAACGGTTGGTTGCGGCGATTCGAGAAGATCTTCGAACTCACAGACACATAGCTCTTCGTATAGTTTTATGAGCGCGAGTATCTTCAGATTCGTCGAGTCGGAAAGGCTTTTCAGGACTCCAACGAGATCGACTTCAAGAGTTATCAAGACTTCATTCCTCCCTTCGAGAAATCGAAAAGTTTTCTCTTTTTCTTCATTATAGCCACCAGTGAAAGCATAACAGGCACTTCAACCAGAACCCCGACGACCGTGGCGAGTGCCGCGCCGGAATTCATACCGAAGAGTATGAGGGCCACCGCTATCGAGAGTTCGAAGAAGTTGGATGCCCCTATAAAAGTCGATGGCGCAGCTTCTGCATAATCTATCTTCAAACGCTTTACGGCGAAGTACCCTATGTAGAAGATGAGATAGGTCTGTATCATCAAGGGAAGGGCTATCAGCAAAATGTGGAGAGGGTTGTCGATTATGGTTCTGCCCTGGAACATGAAGACCAGCACGAGTGTAAGTAAAAGTCCGACCTTCGTGAAGGGATCGAATTTTGGAATGAGGTTTTCATTCAGGTACCTCTCCCCCTTAGACCTCACCACCAGGCGTCGTGTCATAACTGCCAGGACAAGCGGGATAGCGACATAGAAGACGACAGACCAGAAGATCGTGGAGAATGGCACGGGAAATCCCGTGGATACGCCAATCAGAAGCTTTCCCATCGGGGCGAAGAGAAAGAGAATGAAAAGATCGTTTATAGCCACCTGAACCAGCGCATAATTTATGTTGCCGCCGGCAAGGTAAGTCCACACAAGCACCATGGCCGTGCAGGGAGCCAGTCCGAGCAGTATCATGCCCGCGATGTATTCGTTGCCCAATCCGGTAGAAATCAGAGGGCCGAAGATCGCTTTTATGAATATCCAGGAGATCAGTGCCATAGTGAACGGCTTAATTGCCCAGTTGACAATTAGCGTTACCAGCAGAGGCTTCGAGTTTTTTCGGACGTTGACGATCTCCCTGAACTCTATCTTGAGCATGATCGGAAACATCATGAAGAGAAGAACAATAGCCACCGGAATCGACACGTTTGCTATCTGCCAGTTCCCAAGCGTATAGGCAAGCCCCGGTAAAATGTTGCCCAGCAGAGCCCCCAGTACCATCGCGACTGCCACCCAGATCGAGAGATACTTGCTGAATATATCGAGCTTCTGTTCCGACATATTTTCCTCCACAATATTCATATATTCGAATATGCGAATATGATACCCGAATAACATTTTGAAAGTTTTCTCGGAGTGTAAAATTTCATTGTTGCACAACAATGCAACTTGAGTTATTCTTGAGATTGGAAATTCGACAGGAGGTGCCAGATGGACAGAAGGGCTGTAAGGATTTTCAAGGCGTTGAGCTGCAACTGGCGTTTGAAGATACTCGAGCAGCTGTCGAGAGCAACTATGTGCATGTGCGAACTCGACGAGCTTTTTGCGATAGACAAGACCACACTCTCGCGCCATGTGAAGGCTCTGGTAGATTCCGGACTCATCACCGAGACCAGGAACGGCACGAGAAAGGAACTGAGCATCACGGACAAAAGGATACTGCGTATACTCGAGATCGCAGGAGAGATGACCGGCGATTCCCGAGCCGGCGAGGAATAGAAGATGTACAGTATCGTTATCTATATAATAACCGGTGTTCTGCTCTTGATTTCACTCATAGCCAGCCGCAAAAAGACGTTACTCGCCTTGAAGAAGGCCTGGAAGTCTTTCGAGAAGATACTGCCGGAACTCATCGCCATTATGCTCTTCGTCGGGCTTTTGATCGCCCTGCTCGATCCCGGGACTATATCGGCTTTGCTCGGAGACAACTCGGGGTTTCTCGGGCTTCTGATCGCCTCGGTGGTTGGATCCATAACGCTCATACCGGGCTTTGTGGCCTTCCCGATGGCCGCCATGCTGCTCAACAACGGAGCCGGGATAACCCAGATCGCGTTGTTCATTTCCACGCTAATGATGGTTGGCGTGGTAACCTTTCCGGTCGAGAGAAAGTATTTCGGAACGAAACTCACTGTTCTGAGAAATTCCTTCGCCTTCGGCTTCTCTTTCCTGGTGGCCGGATTGATGGGAATGATCTTGAGATGAAGTGCAGGAGATATATCTTTCCGCTTATCGTGGCCGTTGTGGTCGCTATCTTCACACTCATCGACAATCAGACAGGGTTCAAAGCCTTAAGCATAACCGGTTCAAGCCTTCTTGAAATGCTCTCGGTCATTCCTCCCATATTCGTGCTTCTGGGGCTTCTGGATGTCTGGGTACCGCGCGAGAAGATAATAAAACATCTGGGAGAGGAGTCGGGCCTCAAGGGCGTCGTTCTGTCTTTCGTTCTCGGCGCGGCCGCGGCCGGCCCTCTCTACGGCGCCTTCCCCATCGCGGCCGTCTTCATGAAGAAGGGCGTCAAGTTTTCAAACGTTTTGATTTTCATAGGTGCCTGGTCGACAACGAAGATCCCTATGTTCATGTTCGAAATGGGCGCTCTGGGTATTGAATTCGCTCTCCTGAGGCTGGCGATAAACGTTCCAGGGATACTCGTAATGGCGTTGTTGCTGGAGAAGATGACCGGCAAGGAACAACGGGAAGCCATCTACACACAGGCAGCCAAACTCAGCGAATAAATCAGGGGGTGCTCCGGGATGGAAAGGGATCTGAAGAGAGAATTGACGAAATTTGGACTTTTAGCGGCGGGTTTTCTGGTTTTTTATTTTCTGCCCTTCTCGGAGAAACACGTGCAGGAGGCCATAATCGGCGGTTTCACGATGCTCGGCTCTTATGCCAGGGAACACGTGCTGTTCTGTCTCGTTCCCGCGTTTTTCATAGCCGGGACGATAACCGTGTTTATACGCAAAGACGCGATACTCAAGCTGCTGGGTCCGGGTGCTAGAAAGATAATATCCTACCCGGTGGCGGCCGTGTCAGGCGGAATCCTCGCCGTCTGTTCCTGCACGATACTGCCGCTCTTCGGGGGAATCTACAAACGGGGAGCCGGCCTCGGCCCGGCCGTTGCCTTCCTATTCAGCGGCCCGGCTATCAACGTGGCGGCCATATTTCTCACCGGGAACGCGATCGGCTGGGAGATGGCAGTCATAAGGATGGTAGCGGCGGCGATTTCGGCAGTTTTCATAGGGCTCATAATGCAAAGTATCTTCAAAGAAAAAGGTTCAGGTGGCTTTGCCATCCAGGAATCGGGCGAGCAGCTTTCCTGGCAGGAGGCCGTAGGCTTTCTCGCCCTGCAAATGGCTTTCCTTATAGTCGGCGGCCTTAAGATAGATCCGATCGTTAAGGCTTCTATAATGACCGTTTCGGCCGTAGCGGTCTTCATCATGGCGATTCATTTCAAGAGAGAGATGAGGAACTCCTGGATAGGCGAGACCTGGGATTTCGCTAAGAAGATACTTCCATATCTCTTCTTCGGAGTCTTCGCGGCCGGCGTCATCTCCATCGCACTTCCTCAGAGTTTTGTAGAATCTCTTCTCGGCGGAAACAGATTTGGTTCGACTCTGTTTGCTTCTGTTTTCGGTGCGGTGATGTACTTCGCCACGCTTACTGAGGTTCCGATAGTCCAGTCCCTAATGTCCCTGGGGATGGGAAAAGGGCCGGCTCTGGCCCTCTTCATGGCCGGCAACTCTCTCAGCCTGCCCAGTATGATAGTTATAACAAAGCTGCTGGGAAAGAAGAAGGCCTTCACATATTTCGGCCTCGTGGTAGCTTTTGCGACCATATGGGGTTATATATACGGCAACTTACTTCAATAGGAGGTTAGATAATGAAGGTAGAGGTTTTTGGTTCCGGCTGTCCCAGATGCAAACAAACGGAAAAGGTAATGAAGATGGCGGTCGAAGAACTCGGCTTGAACGCGGTCGTTGAAAAAGTGACGGATATGATGGCCATGATGGAAAAGGGAATAATATCGACCCCGGCCGTGGCGCTCGACGGAGAAATAGTTCTCTCGGGCAAAATCCCTTCGCTGGAGGAAGCGAAGAAGCTCCTGAAGAGACTTTGAAATACCTTGCTTTACCCCTCGCTTTCCACTGACCGTGGATTAAGACCGGGAGTTACATATCGTTCCCGCTTCGAAGTTCGACAAAATTGGTACGTCGATCGACACATCCGGTTACACCCGAATGTTTTTCGCAGTTCTGCCGGAACGATTTCGATGGCTCTGGATAGAATACATACATGATCACACCGGACCAGAGCTTCTATTATTGCCCCGCCAGGGCGATATTCAAGCTATAATTAAAAGATGTACCCGGTGAACGCTGCCGGAGTTTCCGGCGTCTCAAATCTTGTGTGACGGGTAATTACTATACTTTACAGGGGGTCGATTGTATGGTTGGCATAATCGTCGATTCGGGCTGCGATCTTCCAGAAGCGATCAAAGAGAAGAAAAATGTGAGGGTAATTCCGCTCAAGGTAGTGCTCGAGGGAAAGGAATACAGAGACAACATAGATATCACGACCGAACAGCTGCTGGAGTTCATGGAGAACAAATTTCCCAAGACTTCGCTTCCCGGTTACAACGATATCAGTCAGGCCTTTGAGAGCCTTTACAGAGAAGGAATGAAAGAGATAATCTTCGTCGGGATCTCCAGCGGGCTCAGCGGAACTCTGGGGCTCGTGAAAAGATACTCCGAAGAGTTTATAAAGAAGAATCCCGGAGCGAAAGTAAATGTGGTCGATTCGAAGAATATCTCGATCGCCTCTGGACTCGTTGCTATGAGGGGTGTTGAGCTCTCCGAGCAGGGTGCGACCTTCGACGAAGTTACCCGCGCCGTTGATGAGGCCGTTAAGAAATCAAAGGTTTTCTTCTGCATACCCGTTCTTAAGTATCTCAAAGCCGGCGGGAGAATAGGAAAAGTGAGCGCCACCATCGGAGATATACTCGACCTTAAGCCGGTGATAACGGTGGGAGAGGATGGAATCTATCACAGCGTCTCAAAGGATCGCGGAATGAGGCGGGCCGTGAACACCACCGTAAGAAAGCTTATCGATTACATCTCCGGGAAAAAGGCCCGGTTCGTGGCCGCCTATACCTCCGACAGGAGCGAAAAGTCTCTCGAGTATTTCCGTACTATAATGGAAACTCTGGAGAGTCACGGCATAAAGAACATCATAACGGGCCAGATCTCCCAATCGCTCGTGTCTCACACCGGACCGGGCTTGATAGGCGTGGCGGCTCTGGTTGAATAAAGTCGTACGTCATTACGAAAACATAGAATGTGGAGAACGGCCTGCCATCATTTGTCTCCTGTAGCCAGTTTGACGACAAAGGCCGGATTCTGATGCTCTTGATCTTAAATCCACGCTCGAGCGATGAGACACTCGTGCTTGCTCTGTTATCTTTCGAGTGTTCCGGTATATCTCCACAAGAGGACAAGTAGGAAAGTTGCGATTTACTCAAAAAAGAATTGACCGTGCTTCGTTCGAATTAAAGAAACGATAGAGGACTCAAAGCAAAGCCAATAATCTTCAGCGGCCGGATCCGATTGACAAACAGTCAATGTTAGGGTTCTATGCTCCCGGGAAGAGACTCTTCAGATTATGCCGTATAGACGGCAAAAGTTGTTATATTATTCATGTGGGGCTCTATACAGAAAGACAAGTACGGTAGAAGGTCTTTATAAAAAGTTGTAGCTGAGTGCCGATCTTTCGATAACACGGAGGTGTCCGGATTTGTATGGCTGGATAAAGTTTCTGGGATGGTTCAATTTTTCGCTTTTGGTACTGAACTCATCGCTTTTCATAACGCGATGGTTTTACAGAAAATTCAACAAAAAACTTCAGAAATTCCCCTGGGAAGGTTTCAAGAACCTTATGAAGTTTCTGGCAAGGATACATCCGTACACAGGAAGTGTATTGCTTATAACGGCTCTTTACCACGGCTATCTTGCCACGGGAGGGTTCGTGATCTACAGTGGCAGTCTGGTCTTCTTCGGCGTTCTCGCACAATTCATAGTCTATCTTCTGGGAAAGTACGTACCGGCGATGAAGAAGAGCTGGCGACCTATCCACCGTTTGCTCATGCTCGTTACCTGGGCTCTCTTCTTCGTTCATGTGTTCGGTCCTTACTCAATCTGGATTCCGATCTTTTGACTGTTCCATAAAACTCAAGCTCTCGATGAAAGGCAGAACAACCTCCAGGAATTCCTGGGGGTTTTCCTCTTGAGGCACGTGGCCGGTGTCGGGAAAAACGTGCAGCACCGCGTTTGGGATTTCTTGTGATAGTCTTACAGAGTCTTCGACGGGCACTATTCTATCGTCGTCCCCACTGATAACGAGGGTCGGTATATTTATACTTCCCAGTTTTGAAACGTCGAACTTCTTTCTAGCGAGAGTCAGCTCCCAGAGAGCCCTGTCCCAGTTGTTGGCTTTCAAGGGTTTCTCGTAACCCTCGAGCATCTCCGGCGTTATTTCAGAGGGATCATGCCAGGCCAAGTCTAGGAGCGATCCCGCGTTGTTGAGAAAAGAACGTGAGACCAGCGGTCCGAGATGCCTTCCCTGAGGGGTCGAGGTGAGCAATTTGAAGAAGAGGTTATCGCTGTCGTTCGTGTAAACGGCCGCATCGACCATCACCAGGCCGATCACCCTTTCGGGATGTGCGATCGCAATTTCCAGGGCCGTCAGGCCGCCGGCTGAATTGCCTATGAGTACGGCCTTTTCGAACCCCAGATGATCCATCAATCGCACCGTCAGCTCTACCTGGTTTTCTGGAGTGTAAGGGTTGAAATCCTTTATCTCTTCCCCTATTGGTCTGGAAGTCAAGCCGAAGCCGGGTCTGTCGAAGGCCATTACCGTGAACCGGTCGGCGAGAGGCGAGAAAACTTCCCGCCAAGAAAAGATACTGGCCCCGAACCCGTGGAGGAGCACAACCGGCGGAAAGCCTTCGCCCGATACTTTGTAGTGTATGTTCACGTTCTCCAACCAGACAAAGCGGCTGTCTTCATCGGCCAGAAGCGATGGATCTACCGTACCTTTCAAATCTGGAACCGGTATGAGGAAGGGCACAAGTAAAATCACTGCAAGTACTGCCACACCAATGATAAGTATCTTCAATTTACATACTCCCTTTGATCACTTCTCTTTAATAGCGTTAAAGGCCTTGCTGACGAGAGTCTCGGGATCGACTCCGTCTACCGGCAGCAGGGAGTAGCCATAGCTCAAGCCGAAGGAACAGCCGGGTATATTACCCTTCCATGTTTCGAAGGTCTCGCCCATTTTTCTCATTATCTTCTCCGCATCTTCCGGTCTCTTCAATTCTTCCGCAAGCAAGAGAAACTCTCTTCTCGAAAACCTGCACAGTGTATCGCTTTTCCTTATGTTCCGTGAAAGATCCTGGGCCAGATCTATGATCAGCAGTTCCGGATTAGAATCGTTTCTGGAGCCGATTTTGATCTCCATTGCGGCTACCATCGAGAGGTCCGAATGTCTTTTGCCCCTGAATATAGACATGTTGAGGCGGTCTCTGAAGAGAATGTAGTTGGGAAGGCCGGTCTCGCCGTCATAATGGGCGAGCTGTGCGATCGTGCTTTCGGCGATCTTCAGGTCGGTGATATCTTCTATCTGGAGAAGGAAGTAGTCCTTTCCGTTCAAAGAGAGCGGTTTAAAGAAGTATCTGAAAGATCTACCACCCTGCTCCTGCTGGCTGCACTCGAATCGGCCGCTCAACGTCTCTTCTCTGGCGACCAGTTCTTCGATCTTCTCCTTTATTTTGCCTTCACACTTGCTTGCCAGCTTGATTCCGGCTTCGTTAGCGTACAACAGATCCGCCCTAACGCCGTATATCAGAAATCCACAGTCGAGTTTGTTTATTGCGTGTTTTATAAGCTCCATATCCACATTTACTTCACTTTCCACTTGATTCCCCCCTTCCGTACTCTGTAGTCCTCCTAAAGCTTTTCGTCTAAGTTATTTTACAACAAAGGGGTGCTTGAATAATACTGTTCGACATCTACTATCGATTTGAACTGCGAGCAAGATGAATGTAAGATTGTAAGGGAAGAGTGGAGGTGTACTTTGAGATTGATTGTCCATTCTGGAGAAGATGTGTTTGAAGATGATTTTCCTCCCGGAACGCCCCTGCTTTCGGCTTTAGGTGAACTGGGAATAGTTATAGATACACCCTGTGGTGGCGCGGGAAAGTGTGGCAAGTGTAGAGTACGGGTCGACCTGGACAGTATGCTTTCCCCGCCGGGCCAGGCGGAACAAACTATCCTGGGAGAGGCTTTGAAAAGGGGAATCAGACTGTCCTGCATGGCCGAGATCACCGGAGACTGCCAAGTATACCTCGATCCCGGATACTTCGATGCCATCGCCACGATCGACGAAATCTCTTTTGAAGGGTGCGATCCTGTAGTAAGACGGCAAAGCTTCGTTATCCCTTCAGGTGATGGGGTGAGAAACCAGGTATCGGCGCTGGTGGAGGAGTATCTTGGAGAAGATCTGGATCTGTCGGATTTTTACACCGGATCTCTCGAGGGAGAAGTCTCGGTCTACACGAGACCGGGAAAGCTGGTCGCGATAGACGGCCGGAGAAGCTTCAATCTGGGAGTCGCGGTCGATATCGGCACGACCACCATAGCCACCGCCCTGCTTGATCTGGACAGTGGTGAAGTTCTCGCGAAAGAAAACACGATGAACCCTCAAAGAGCTTTCGGACACGATGTTATCTCGCGGATCACTCACACTGTCGTTGAACGGGAGGGACTGAAAACTCTTTCGTCGGTGGTAAGGAAGGCCGTTTCGAAACTGATCGAAGGGCTCTGTGAGCAATCGGGGAGACGGTCCGGAGATATAAACGAGGTGGTGGTTTCCGGGAACACGACGATGACTCACCTTTTGTTCGGATTTCCGGTGAGATCTATAGCCACCGCTCCGTTCTCGCCATTTTACGGAGGAATCGTGAGGAAGAAGGCCGGGGAAATCGGCCTGGAGCTGAGCCCTTTTTCCGAGGTTCTGGCCCTTCCGGCGATTTCGGGCTATGTGGGAGGAGACATAGTTGCAGGGATCCTATCCACCAATTTGAGAGAACATGAAGACGAGCTATTGATAGACCTTGGCACCAACGGCGAGATAGTCGTCTCTTCGGGAGGAAGCTTACTGTGCTGCTCCACGGCCGCCGGCCCCGCTTTTGAAGGCGGTAACATAGCGTGTGGAGTCGGCAACGTCTCCGGGGCAATCGAGAAGGTCTCCTTCGACGGAAGCCTGACCTTGAAAACTATAGGAGGAACTCCACCCTCGGGCATTTGCGGAAGTGGATTGATTTCTATCGTTTCCCTGCTTCTTAAGAACGGCCTTATAGAAGCGTCGGGAAGATTTTCGAACCTTGAATCCTGGCCCGGGGAGCTGCGGGCTAGATTCGATAAGAAATGCAACGGATTCATGCTTTCCAAAGATGTTTACATAACCCTGAAGGACCTGAGACAGTTCCAGCTGGCCAAGGCCGCTTTGAGAACTGGGATTGAAGTTCTTTTGAAGAGCTTCTACAAGAGAAGATTGAAAAAAATAAGGATAGCCGGCGGTTTTGGAAGCAAGATAGATATTGGAGATCTCTTCATCACCGGGATCCTTCCTCCGGGGCCGGACTGCGAAATAGCCGTGGAGGGAAACACCTCGCTGAGGGGCGCTATCGCGACTCTTCTTTACAGATCCAGCCTGGCCGAAATCAATGCGATAATTGGCTGTTCGAAGTATATAGAACTTTCCAGTCTGGATGAGTTCAGAAATATGTACATCGACCACATGGGATACGTTTGAGAAGGTGAGTATATGTATTACACGAAGAAAGATGCGTATGGAAAGTTCTCTCGCGCAATCGGCGAACTCGTTCCCTATTCGATCGTCAGGAGAAACCTGAAAAACACCTGGATATTCCAGAACCGGGAACACGTCAATCCGGGTTTTTTGTGGTCGCCGCGGGACTTTCCCGTTCACTTCTGCAGAAAAATCATGCTGCCATACCTTCATGAAAGCGAGGAGCTGTCGTTGAAGCTCTGGTTTGGCGGCGAGAGTCTGGTGAAAATAGACGGGAGGACCTACGGCGAGCTGAACGAGCACCACAGAGAGCTCGATGTGACGGAATTTGCCGGAAAGAGAATACTCGTCGAGGTCGAGACCGTTCCCAAAGGTCTTTTTGGATCGAGCGTGGAGAGCCCCGTCTTTTCCGAGGCCTTTTTGATCATCTATGATACGCAAACCAAGGGCTTCATAACTAAACTGCGCAACATTCTCGAAGTCTTCATGCATTCGGAAGATGAAGTTTTGTGCGAAAAATTGTACGGCGTTCTTAACAGAACTCTCTCTCTGGTCAAAATTCCCAGAGATTCGACAAACTACGCGCGCGGGCTGCTCGACGATCCGGCCATTGCGCGTGAGGTAACTTCTATCTGGAAGGCGGAGGATTTCGCCCTGGCCGAAACGCGTTCGCTCCCGGAGTCTTTCAGAAGGAGTTTCGTTGAAGCAGAGAGTTTTCTTGACAGAGAACTGAGGGTTATCAAGGACTCCACTACAACTTTCGGAGAGATGACCGTGGCCGGTCATGCTCACATAGATTACGCGTGGCTATGGCCTCTGAGCGAGACACGCAGAAAGATCAGGAGAACTTTCGCCAACGCCGTCAGGCTTTCGAAAAAGTACGGCGATTTCGTCTATTCCCAGTCTTCGGCCGCGATGTACGCGGATATAATGGAGTCCGACCCTGAACTGTTCGGAGAGATAAAGAGATTGATCTTTGAAGGCCGCTGGGAAGCAATCGGGGGTATGTGGGTCGAGAGCGACACCAATCTTGTGAACGGTGAATCGCTCGTGAGGCAGTTTTTGTACGGCCAGCGCTTCTTCGAGAGGCAGTTTGGAAAGAGGAGTCGCACGGCTTGGCTTCCCGATGTTTTCGGCTTCACCTGGATACTGCCCCAGATAATGAAGAAGGCCGGTATCGACTTCTTCTTTACGACAAAGATCTACTGGAGCGAGAAGAACAAACCGCAAAGAGATCTCTTCAGGTGGAGAGGCATAGACGGTTCTGAGGTGATCTATCACAGTTTCAACAACCCCGGAAACGGATACAACGGGCTTCTTGGACCGAAGGAGATTCTCACAACCATGAAAAACTACAAAGACAAAGCCCTACACAACGAGACCATCTTCTCTTTCGGTTACGGCGACGGCGGGGGCGGACCTACCGATGAAATGCTCGACAACTACAGGGTTTTGAGGGATATTCCCGGGATGCCCACGCTCAAGATGAGACCCTTCGGGGAGTACTTCGAAGATCTGCCGGAGGGTCTGGAGCTTCACGTTCACGACGGAGAATTATACCTTGAGCTTCACAGGGGGACCTACACGTCCCAGGGAAGAATGAAGATGGCCCACAGGAACGCCGAATGTTCGCTATATCTGGCCGAAGCGCTCGGCACCGTGACCGGCTACGATACCGGAAAAATGGAAAGACTCTGGCAAACGCTCCTTCACAACGAATTCCACGACATACTTCCGGGTTCTTCAATAAGAGAAGTTTATGAAGATGCGCTGGGTGAGCTATTCGAACTCAAAAACGAGGCGACGCGAATGATCGAAGGCTCCCTGGGTGAACTCTCCGATAGAGACAGGACCTATCTATCACTGTTCAACCCCTCTTCCTCTCCCAGAAGAGTCTTCTTCTCTCTTCCGCAAGAACTCGAACTGTCTCTCGAGACGGGCGAGAAGGTTGTGGCCCAGAAGTTGCAGAACGGGGAAACGCTTTATTATTCCGATACCGAGATAGCACCGATGGGTTCGATAATTCTGAAAGCTTCCGGCAGTGAAATGGTCATGAAGAGAATTTTGGAGACGACCGCAGCCGGGCAGGAAAACACGCTTGAAAACGATCTTCTACTCGTGAGGGTAGATGAAGAGGGAATGAGCATCTACGACAAAGAGTTCTCCAGAGAGGTTTTCAACGGAAAGGCCGCACTGATGATCTACAAGGATATTCCAACTTACTGGGATAGTTGGGACATCGAAAGGGACTACCATCTGACCGGTGAACGGTTGGCGCCCTCGCACATAAGCAGGATGGAATCGGGAAAGATCAGGCAGAGCTTGAGGGTGGTCTTCAACCTGGGAATGACCAGGGTGATTCAGGATATAACCCTTCATGGTCATTCAAGGAGAGTGGATCTCTTCAACACGATCGACTGGCACATGAGAAGAACGATGCTCAGGGCCAACCTGCCTTTGAATGTACTTACACGTGTAGCGAGATACGATCTCTCGTGCGGATACATCGAAAGGCCGACGACCATCAACAACGATTTTCAGGAGGCTGCTTTCGAAGTTCCCGCTCACAGATGGGTCGATCTTTCCGAGTACGGTTACGGAGTATCGGTTCTCAACAACGGAAAGTACGGTCACGGAGTGAGGGAAAGCACCGTCTCGCTCAATCTGTTGCGTTCTCCGATCTTCCCCGATTTCTTTGCCGATGAAGGCAGACATGAATTCGTCTATTCCATATATCCGCACGGCGGGAGCGATCTGCTGGGAACCCTCATAGAGGGCGAGAGCATCAACAGAGACCTCCTGACCATCGAAGGAAGACTCAGGCTCGAAAGACCGTTCATCGAAATGGGTGCGCCGACCATCGGCATTATGGCCCTGAAACTGGCAGAAGAGGGAAGCGGGAAGGTCCTGAGGGTGGTCGAACTTCTGGGCGCCAGAGGAAGGGCTCACATAAGAACCGCTTTCAAGTTCAAACATGCCTGGCTCTGCAACCTGCTCGAGGAGAGGATCGAACCTCTCACGACCGACGGGGAAAACGTCGCCCTAGATTATGAACCGTTCGGGATATACACCATTATGTTCGAGGAGTGAAGGTGAAGATAGACATGTGTCTCTTCAAGTAGTCGAGGATTGACTCCAGATCCTCGATTTCGACGGTGTTTTCGCCGTCCCTTTCGCGATGAAAGGCGAACCTTGGATCCATATGGACGATGACTCTATCGCGGCGATTCTTGAGTTTTACGATTCTTTCGACGAGGAGAGTTTCCTCTCTTTCGAAGCCGTCGAGAAGATCGTAAAGCTCTTTTCTGAAAGGTCTGGGGCAGCTCTGGCGAACGAATTCCCGGAAGCTTTTGATCGTGAATCCGCTGTTTCTCACAAGCTTGGAAGCTCTTATTATCGCGCTCTCAAAGAGAGAATCCCTCAAAACCTGATCCTCGACCTTTTTCAAGAGCTCTATCTGGTGCGCGAGAGTCTTCACTTCCCTCTCCAGTACGGCTAACCTCGCCAGATAACCTTCTCTCCTGTCGATTTTGATTAAAGACAGTATATCCATATACAGATTATATATTCACCTGCGGCTATGACAAGAGCGACAATAACTACGGGCGGGATAATGCCATATACAGATTATATATTCACCTGCGGCCAGCCGGAAGAGATGGAGGTTCATAACCCGGCTCCGGTAACGGACGGTGAGATCCTGACTGCAGACAGGGCCGAAAGTATAAAGCCCGTCGTACAGACCAGTATCATCCCTCGGTATCCCCAGATGGATATCAAGCCTCCCATGATAGCGACGGAAACAGCCTGTGAAAGTATCATGAAAATACTGTTGACGCCGAACGCGATCCCTATTTCGTGCGGCTCTACGAGTTTTGTCAGGGTCGCCGAACTCAACGAGTAATAGAAGCCAAGGCCGAGCGAGAAGAGAAGAAAGACGATTACACCGGCATAACCGGCGTCAGTTCCCCTTATCAATTTCTCGTAAAGGGCCGAGTAGAGGCAACCGATCGAAGCGATAACCGATATTGAAACTACCAGCAAACGTTTCTCTCCAAAAGCCTTTGCAGTAACGGCCGTGAAAAAGGAAGTAACTCCCGATAAAAGCGTCGAAGCGCCGAACCATGCAGCGGCCGTTGAGAGAGACATAGAAGCCTCTGAAGAGAGGAAGGATGTTATGAAAGGGAAGAGACCGCCGATGGAAAACCACGCGAAGAACTGCATAGAAAAGAAGAAAAAGAGCGCCGGTTTCGAAATGGTTTCGACAACCGATCTCAGACTTATCTTTTCGACAGGACCGGACCGTTTGAAATACTCGCGGCGTGGCGCAGAAAGCAAAGGAAAGATGAAGGGCAACAATACACCGGCAGAAAGGGCGAATAGAGTTACGTCGGTGCCCGTATCGTATAATCGGTTTATCACGAGCGAGGCCGCAAAACCCGAAACGTTCACCACGCCCATCACCGCTCCGAAGCCACGGTTAGCCCCGGAGGCTCCGGCCCGGTCGGCCACCAGCGATGAATACGGCCCCAGAAAACTGTACGCGCAAAAGGCCAGTATGATTCCTCCAAAGGCTGAAGCGACGGAGTTGTTGACTATCAGCAGAAGGGTGCCGGAAAAAGAGAGCACGACCAGCCCGCCTATGAAGGGGAGCCTCTTTCCGATGTAGTCGCTCCACAACCCTATCAACGGGCCGGCAGCGGCCGCAAGCAACATGCCCGCAGAGACTATGAAGCCTGAAACGGCCGGCGTAAAGCTCTCTTTTAGCAATGGTATGAGGAGCATATTGACTATGCTGAATACAAATCCTATCGTCACGCTTCCCAGTATCACGCCGTACATCTCACACGCTCTTCCTTCTCTTTTCGATCATCTCCGCGATTTCTGAGAGATCCAGTCGATTGACGTTGAGCACCTCTTCGACTATTTCCTCAGGTATGTTATGATCCCCCGAGTGAAGCGCCGACAAAAGACCTGCGAGGGCCGCGATCGTATCGGTGTCGCCGCCAACCGAAGCGCCCATTCTTATTGAAAGCCAGACATCTCCCTTCGCTACGGAAAAAACCGCCAGAGCGGCCGGCACCACTTCGTTGGCCGGCAGTCCCGTTCCGTTCAGGTAGTATATCGTGTCGAGGATCTCGTCGATCTCACTCTTATCGGCGAGCAGTTCGATCAAGAACTTGATCTTCCAGGCCGACGAAGCGCCCACGTAATTGGGAGTGTCGAGGTCGTTTGTGCAGGAGGCGCCTTCCAGAGAGGCTTTCAGAATCTCCTCGACGCCCGCGCCCCCGGCCGCCGCATCGACGGCAAAGCCCATCGCGAGTGCGGCCTCGACCGCGAGATTGGTGTTGTGGGTGGGAAGAGAGCAGTTGTATATGTCCCTTGCCAGCTTTTCCGGCGAATCGTTTTTACTGCACAGAGCAGCAGCTGGCGCTCTCATCGCCGCCCCGCAGGTCGTTCCGCCTCTCCCGGTCTTGCGAGGATCTTCGCCGCTTTCTATCGCTTTCAAGGCCTTCAAAGAGCTTGGACCTATGTAGCCCCTGGAGTCGGCCGCGGTCTCTCTGACCCAGCATATGAGGGCGTTAGCCGTGCCTTCGACCGTTATCTCTCCGCTTTTGCAGTAGACGTCGATGAGATAGAGGTTCTGTTCTGTGTCGTCGGTGATCGATCCCTTCCTGAGGTTTGGATGGATGGGGGAAACCACCGGATCGAGAAGCTCCGAAACGAGTCCGAACCTGCGTACAGTGTCTCTCGTCATAAACTCCGTGGGCATGCCCATGGCGTCGCCGACGGCCAGGGCCTGAAGAGCCTTAAGATATTTGTTCAACTGGCTAATTCTCCTTTCTAATCGAGGGTTGGTCTTACGCTTTTCACAGCTCCTTCCAGGCACCTAACAGAGACCGTTTCGTTGATTTTGTAGCAAACATTGCCATCGGCAATCAAATAAGAAGACAGACCGTCGATTTCAATCAAATCGTTTTCGTCGAAAAGTATATGTTGAATGCAAACGGCGCTATCTGGACCTTCCAGTTGCGAGTCGATCACGATAGTATCCATAACCGAAACGGCCGCTCCGGACGAAAAATAAGGTGCCCAGCATAAAGCGCCGGTTACGGCCTTCCCCGCGTAAAACTCCTTTTTGAACAGGGGAGATACGACTATCTGCGATACTTTGAAAGGTGGTGGTGGAACGGGGCGGCCGTTCTTGAGGATCCTGAAATTCTCTGTGGCTATACTTTCCGATGGTCTGATCTCTATCTTCGAGAGATCTCTGATGAAATCGGCCGCACTCAGGTTGACCATTATCCCATCAATGGTTCCGAGAAATGTGTCGCCCACGACGATATCGTTGAAAGCGTAGCAGTTTTTTTCCCGGCTGCCTTTCGCAATCAGCGCCGTAATGCTTTCGATGCGCAGGTTTTCGGGACTGAACTTCCTCAACCGATCGATATCGTACCCGATCAGTGGGCCAACGTTTGCGGTGCCTCCGGCTATGCCCATGAGGGGAGTCTGCAATCCATTTTCGATTAGAAAAGAGGCGATGTGGGCGAGAAAACCATCCCCGCCCACACCGATCACGAGATCCGTGTTCCTTTCAAAGAAACCGGTGAGGTATGCTTCGAGAGTCTCTACGAAAGATACCCTGGAAGTTCGCACCACACTAATGTCGGCCTTCTTCAGCAGAATTTCGCCGAAATCGATTTCGCCGGTGAACAGAGTGTGACCTTCGAACCTGTCCAGAATCTCGCCAGCTATCGCAGCGAATCTATCGCTTTTTCCGGCGCCGGGATTGAACAGTACCGAGACTCTCAACAATCTGCCTCCTTCAAAGAAAGATATCCAGAGATTTTCTGGCCAGCCTCAGCTTCGCTTCCACATCCTCCTGATAGTGACGGTAAGCCGGTTCAAGGACGTAGATACCGCTGTAATCTATCTCCTTGAGGGCCGAGAGTATGGCTTTCCAGTCGCCCTCGCCCTGCCCCGCCGGAATGTGTTTTTGATCACCGGCGTGGTCGCTCAGATGAAGATGGATAGGCCTTGCCAGCCTTATGAAATACGCCGGATCAATTCCCGCCTCCCAAGATTCGGTTGTATCTACCATCGGAAAAGCGTTGACGTGATTTATCTTTTCCAACGATTCAAGAAGACCTTGCGGCGTGTCACCGAGCGTGCTGGGGTTGTTTTCGACTGCCAGCCTTGCCCCGGCAAGCTTGAGCTTATCAGCCAGAGTTCTCAAAACTTCGATTACAGGTTCTTCGAAAAGACGAGCCTTGATCGCGTCCATCTTCGGTAAAGCGTGAACCACAACTACCTCGCTTTTCATAATCTCCGCCGATCTGGCCATCTCTTCGGCCATGATCCGGGCCTCTTTCATCATTCCCGGATATGGGTTGTAGAGAACGGAGAAAAAGACGAGCGGGAAATGGATGGAGCTGACCCATATTCCCGTTTTGGCAGTTTCTTTCGCGAATTCCGGTTTCGTCTCTTCCATGCATTGAGGCATCAGTTCGGCTTCACCGTAACCTGTCTTCCCGAGTAGAAAGAGCGCCTCAAGGCTCGGCCTGGGATAAAGTGCGGCAGTCGAGAACGAGATCCTCATTCCAGATTTGCCTCGATCTCTGCCTTGAGATCACTGGTTAAAGTTTTCATAGCGTCATCCGGGCTGGAAACGCCTCTCTCGATTTTTTCTAACGTTTCGGAAATCATGGTGTCCATTGTTCCCATCTCGTTGAAGTGCCAGTACGAGTAAGCGAACGTGAGCTGTTCGAAGGCCACTCGCCACATCGGTGTGCTTTCCATGAATTGCTGAGTTTCAGGTAATTCGAGCGCTGATTTTCTCGTTGGAAGGTAGCCGGTTTCCATGGCGAATTTGGCTACGTTCTCGGGTGTGGTCAACCATTTGATGAGTCTGTAGGTCGCTTCGTCTTCTTTCGCATTCTTCGGGAAGAGAACGGCAACAGCGCCGCCTATGGGGACGGCCCTAACGGCTCCCGCCGGCAGGAATGTGGCTCCGAATTCGAAACTCGTCGTACCCAGCCATCTGCCTATTCTGTTGGAACTGCCCAGGTAGAAACCGAGGGTACCTCCCAGAAACATCTTTTCTGCCAGAGAGTGCTGACCGACGGGCATCGCCTTTTCGTCTATCAACATTTTCCAGAACTGGGCCGTTTCTATACCGCGCGCGTTGTCGAAGAGCGGAGTCATCGTGGCCACATCGATAATGTCGTTTTCGTTCTGAAGCAATAAGGCTTTGAATATCCACGGGGCGTCGGCCATGTCGACTCCCCAGATGTCCGGTACGCCGTCTCCGTTAGTATCTTTGGTTATAGCCTTCGCGGCTGTCAGGAGCTCTTCCCAGTTCTGCGGAGGGTTTTCGGGGTCCAGACCCGAGGCTTTCATTAGGTCCTTGTTGTAATAGAAGATCGGAGTGCTTATGTTGAAAGGAATCGCGCAGACCTTGCCCTGGTACTTGGAGTAGTCCCACATGGCGGGGTAAAAATCGTCCATATCGAATTCGGGGTCGGCCAGGATGTAGTCGAGCAGAACGTAATTATCCTGTGCGCCGGTGAAGATCGGTCCGGCCGGGATGATACCTCCGTTGGGCAGCGCCTTCGCTGCGAGGGCCGCCGTTATCTTCTGTGCGGTATCGGCGTAGCTTCCCGAGTAAACTGTCTTGACTGTGATATCGCTCTGGCTGGCATTGAAAGCATCGACAATGGATTTGATCGATTCTCCCGATACGCCGCTCAGGGCGTACCAGAAAGTGATCTCGGTAACGGCGAGCGATATAGCCGCAACCGAGATAACGATTAAAAGCAGTACTTTTTTCACTATGAACACCCCCTTCAGGATTTGAGTCCTGTCATCGTGATCGATTTTATGAATTGCTTTTCAGAGAACATATAAACCAGTAGAACCGGAACTATGGCCATAACCGATGCGGCCATCATTAGTTGATACTCGCTGCTGCCCTCGGTCATCAAGTATCTCAGCCCGATTGGGAGAGTTCGCATTTCAGTAGTGTTGATAACTATCAGCGGCCAGAGATACTCGGTCCAGTGACCGAGAAACGTGAAGAGAGCGATCGTGGATATTGCCGGCTTCGTGTTCGGCAGAATAACGTGGGAAAGGATCCCGAAATAGCCGCACCCGTCTATTCTGGCCGCATCTTGCAGATCGACCGGAACGGTTATGAAAAACTGCACCAGAAAGATTATCGAAAAACCGTTGAAGAGGAACGGGACTATCAGGCCCTGGTATGTGTCTATCCATTTAAGGCTGCTGATTATCAGAAAGGTCGGTATCATCGTTACGACGAAGGGCATCAGCATGGTAACAACCACGAACATGAAGATGAGATTCTTGAAGGGAAACCTTAGCCTTGCCAGCGAGTAGGCGGCCAGTATAGAAACGATAATCTGTCCAAGGGTGGAAAGCGATGTCACCAGTATGCTGTTGAAATAATACCGGCCGAAGGGAACCATCTCGAAGACTTTCGCGAAATTGTCCAGGCTCCAGGAACTGGGGAACCATCTTGGAGGATAAGAATAGACATCGGCTTTTGTCTTGAAGGCCGACAGGACCATCCAGAAGAGCGGGAAAAGCATCGCGAAGAGTCCTACCAGCAGCAGTATGAAAGCCACTCTGTTTCTTACGCGTTCGCCTTTCAGGCCTTTCTTTGTCATTCGTAGATCACCTTCTTGCTGCCGGCTTTTCTCTGTACCCAGGTGAGCGAGAGGATCATCAGGAACAGAACCACCGCAGCCGCCGAGGCCCTGCCTATCCTGTAATTCTGGAAGGCCTGCTGATAAATGTAGAAGACCATCACGCCGGTGCTGTATAGAGGTCCGCCGGTCGGTGTCATCACCGAAACCGGAGTGAATATTTTGAAGGAGTTTATTATACCCATGAGTATGACGAAATAAATCACCGGCGAGAGTAAGGGAAGGGTGATTCTGAAAAAAATCTTCCTATCGCTGGCACCATCGATTTTGGCAGCCTCGGCGTAAGTTTCGGGGATCGCCTGAAGGCCTGCCAGGAATATTACTATATCGTAGCCCAGACCTTTCCACAGGGCGAAAAAGATGACCGAAGGCATAGCCCACTCGGGATCGTACAGCCAGCGGATCGGTTTGACTCCGAAGAGTCCGAGTATCTGGTTAAGCGGTCCGAGCGATGGGTCGTAAATCCAAATCCATATGAGAGAGGCCGCCACCATTGGGAGAACAACCGGAGCGAAGTATGAGGCTCTCAGAAACCTGCGGGCGAAGACCTTCCTGTCGAGAAGCGTGGCGATGAAAAGCGACACGACCAGATCGAGAGGAATCTTTACCGCTGCAAAATAAAGGGTGTTCAGAATGGATTTCAGGAACTTCTCGTCTTTGAATATGTACTGGTAATTGGAGAATCCGATGAATTTTTTGGTCGCCCTGAGCAGATCCCAGTTGGTGAAGCTGAGGTATATGACATTCACCAGAGGTATAACGACGAAGACGGTGGCGAGAAAAAGCGCCGGCGCCAGACAAATGAAGGCGACCGCAACCTCCCTGGGGTTGTACCTTTGGCGGATCTTCTTTGGCATTTTTCTCACATCCCGAAAATGATTTTCATCGCTCTACCCCTGTTCAATAGCTCGAAAGCTTCGCGCGCATTTCTCATGTCGAACCTGTGGGTTATAAGTTTGCCGAAAAGGTCGCGGTTTGCATAAAGATTACCGACGGCCCTCTCGAAGTGTCTGAACCCAAAACCGAAGCTGCCTGTTATACTCACTTCCCTGTAATGAACGGCGTACGGATCGACGTTGATAGTTGAATCCTTTGGATATCCGCTGAAGAGCAGGAGAGAACCTCCGTCTGCGACCAGCTGGGTGTATTCCCCGACTAGCTCCGGGATGTTGACGGCCAGGACTACGGAGTCGAAAAAACCGTCGGGTCGCTCTGCACTCCCCTCTATACCGGCGCGACGGATATACTCCAGTCTCCACTCGGATTTCTCTACGATGCGGGTCTCGCAACCCTCCGATAGACCCACAAGAGCCAGGAGCATACCCATAGGACCTCCACCGACGATAAGGAGTTTTTCCGGTTTTCTGCCGAGCTTTTCGAAACCGTTGTAGACACAGGCCAGCGGTTCGGCCAGAGAGTACAGGGGATCGTCCTCGGCTTTGAAGAGGCCCTTCAGAGCGTGTTCTTCGCTCATCGATATGTATTCGCTGAAGCATCCCGTCTCAACGTAAGTCTTGGACTTGCACAGTTCCGGAACACCTCTTTTGCACGAATCACACTTGCCGCACTCCAGATAAGGCGCAACCGCAACGATGTCTCCGACCTTCAAAACGCCGCGGTAATTGTTTATCGCATCGATTCTTCCGTAGCATTCATGACCGAGTATGGTCGGAGGTTTGAACATGGGGTGACCCTTTAGGTAAGTCTTGAGATCGGTACCGCATATTCCTGCTCCGAGAACCCTTATGACTATGTCCCCAGCGGGTTTTTCAATTTCCCTTAATTCGAGTTTTCCGGGTCCCAGATAAAATAGCGCCTTCATCGATCATCCTCCAGAGTTTTCAGAATATGGCTGGCCGTTTTCTCATCGGTGATGAGAGTGTTGAAATAACATGCGCGCGCCGCCGCAATTATCCCTTCTACCTTTTCTACCCCTCCGGAAAGACACACCACGTTTTCCACTTCTCTTAGTTTACCGATCGGTATTCCGACGAGGTTGTCTTCCATTCCGGATATGCAGATCTCGCCGTCGCTTTTGAAAAACTGTCCCAGAATATCGCCGACGGCCCCCTGTTCGCGGAGTATCGCCACTATTGAAGGCTCAATCTCCGCGCTGAGAGTTCCTTTCGGACCGCCGAGACCTATGATTGCCAGATCAAGTTTCGACCAGTAATCACCCACGGAATCGAAAGGGTACGAGAGTATGGTAGAATGGTAGAACTCTCCGGCACTGGCGAAAGCCGGTATATTCAGAAAGACCCTTTCAGCACCGAACTTCTCGGCCAGCCTGTCCACCATGCTGTTGACCTGGTAGAAAGGAACAGTCTGCCCTATAGCGCCGGTCAACGGAACGAAAACTATATCGCTTCCCCTGGAAAAGTGGTCCATAGTTATTATCGTTCTGTACAGGGTTCTGCCCCACCCTACCCCTACGGTTTTGGAATGCAATATTATCGGGGGTAAATACGAGCTGGCCTTCGCCGCAATAGATTCGAAGATCTTCTCCTGGTCGTCGTTTTTGGACCTCTCCAGGGGCGCCACTACGACGTCCTTGAGCCCCAGAAGCGACTTGATTCTCGCCGAGATCTCCTCGCTCTCCCCTGTGTAAGGATCGTTCACGTTTATCTCCACCATACCGGTCTCCCGGGCGCGTTTCAGGTACCTCGAGATCTGTGGCCTCGACAGGCCGATCCTCTTGGCTATCTGAGCCTGACTTAGATCGTTTTGATAATACATCCTGGCTATCCTGTACATCAGGAGATCGTCTATCGATTTCGGGATAGCTTTCACCCCCTGATAATTCCGTCGAGCTCGGCTATCAGTTTCACGGGGTCCTCGCTCTGGAAAATGTTCCTTCCAAACGCGAAGCCTTTTACGCCGCAATTGACGGCGTTTCTGGCCATTGTTAGTACATCGAGGTTTCTGGGTCCTCCGGCCAGTATTACCGGCACCGGACAGCCCTGAACCACCACGGAGAAATCTTCCGTATAGAAGACCTTCAAAACATCTGCGCCGAGTTCGGCGGCTATTCTCGCTCCAGTCTTGACCAGATCGGGGTCACTGGTCTTATTGAAGTCTTCGGCCAGTACCTCCACGACCACGGGGATCGATAGCGAGTGATATTCGTCTATCGCGCGGGCGACGTTCTCCATCGAGTCGTAGTCGCGACCTCCGAGAACGAGCATAAGTATCGCCGCATCGGCCCCGAGATCGAGAAGGGATTCGGCAGAGACGACCGCAGGATGGAAAGTCTTGTAGTCGGAGAACTTGCTGCCGCCGATCGACGATCTCACGATCAACTTCTTGCCCGACACGGTCCTGGCATTCAAAAGTCTTGTTATGCCGGGGTTTACGATGAATCCATCAGCTCTGGACATCGAGAGTCTCTCGATGAGTTCAGCCGGTTTATCTATCCCTTCGACGGGTCCAAAGAACTGCGGATGATCTAGTGCGACAACAAAGAGGTGCCCTCCGTTAGAAAATAGGCTTGCAACATTTCTCTCGAGTCCGGTCAAGTCGATCACGTCCTTATGAAAAATATACGCACATTTGTGCATAATAAATGTTCATTATTATTATATCAAAAACGATATGGGTAAATCAATCAAATCAAAAGGCTTTCTCATCGATTAACTCATGGAGAAAAAGCGGGCCCACAGCGGGGCCCGCTCGATTTGAATTACCAGTCTCTATAAACCTTCGGATCCTGTATAAACCCGGCTATGGTTCTTTCGGTGAGTGTTAGCGAAGTGGTCTGGGGAGTCGCTCCTTTTATGGCCGTGAAGCACTTGTAGAGGAGGGCCGCGATGTCGGAAGTGGAGTATGTCGTGGCGTAGGTCTGAACCTCTGGCCAGTGTGCGTCGCTAGTGAAGTACGCCATTTTCTGGAGGAAGTCTCCCGACCACTCCACGTAAACGTCGGAAGGGTTGAAGTCGGCGAGCACGCCGCCAACATGATCCCAGTCGGGATAAGCACTCTTGGACGAACTCGTTGTGGTGATGGCTATCTCGATGTTGGCCGGCATCACACCGCCGGATTTAAGTCCATCGAGCCAGCTTCCGGCGTGGCAGGATTCGATGATCAGACAGAAAGTCGTGTTGGCATGTTCCTGTATATAGCTTCTGAGTTGAGAGGCATAGAAAGTGGTTCCGCCGAGGTTCATCAGGTTGATGTTGCCGTGGGCTACGAAATAGAGCGTCATGTGGTTTATCTTCTCGTTCGTGAAGAGATCGTTCATCGCGTTTTGAACGGCCGTCCAGTTGGGGGCCGGTCCACCGGCAGTGTACTTCACATCGCGCACTTTATCGGCTCCCATAAGTGTTTTGAAGGAAGTCGACATGAGATCTCTGGCGTCCCTCGCCTCGGCGTAGAGATTCTGGGTCGGAGTAAGACCGCTGGTTATTACAGCCCCTTTACGGATTATTCTGGCTATTATGACATCTATCCAGTCTATAATTGGAAGATAAACGATTTTACTCTTGTCCCAGATAGTGCTTGCTATATACTGTGAACGCGTGAGTAAGGGAGCGGGTAGTTCGTCGTTCACCTTGGGCACGCCTTCGATCTTCTGATCGAAGATTTTCTGTCCGTTTTTGCTGATTACTACCAATCTTCCGGGATGGTCGTAGAAAGCTCCCGGAGCCTCGTCGAGATAGAAAAGCCATCCGGCCTGGTTCAGACCCTGAAGCTGGTATTGAAATTCCTGCCCGCCGTCGGCCGTTTCTGAAGTGATGATATCTCCTACGGCGACCTCGGCCAGGCGGACTCCGACAAAGGTATCTTCCGGCTCTCCCTCTTTTTTTATCAGTTCAATGAACTTCTTTGTGGCGGCCTCTAGGGGATCTTTGGGAAAACAGGCAGACAGCAAGAAAAAGACAGTTGCAAGAACTATCATTACAAGAACTACTCGTTTCAGCCGCATAGTATCACCTTCCCCGAATGCGGAGCAGTGTATTGCCTACACGGAATTCTATGTAAATATGTCATCTTGACAGACAATTATACAATCATGAAGGTCTTGAAAGACACATAGTTATACACAGTGTAATCTCTCTGGAAAAGCTGTCAAAAGCCATTGTTCAAGAGGTGTTTTACGATCGAGAACCCGAGATTGCAGTACAGGTTATGGGTAAGGATGAACAAAAAAGAGGGCGTTTCCGCCCTCTTCTTGTTCAATCGTTATCAGTAATACTCGATTTCCCTGGTTTCTTCGCTTTCGACGGTTGCCAGTTCCTTCCAGTTTTCCTTCTCGAGATCCTGAATACTGTAAAGGAAATATACCGTCATGTGAGTGTAGTTGCCCGCCGCATCGTATTCGTACTCATAGACCGTAACTTCTTTATCGTCACTGAAGAAGCTATCGCTTATCTTCTTGAATACGTCTCCCCATTCGTTGTACTCGAACTGAGACGCAATAGGCTCCGGTTCGGTGCCGGGTTCGGCGAACATGTACATGTACTCGAGTTCTCTTATCTTGAGATTGTTGCTGTCGTATTCAAAAACCGTTTTCGATAGTACCATTCCCATCATGCTCATGGACTCTTCTATTAGGTTGCCTCTTTCATCGTAGGCCATGTTTACGGCGATCTGTATTTCCTGCCCTTCGCTCATTCCAGATATGATCTGGGCGACGAGTCTGCCGTTTTCGTCGTACTCCATGTTGATGGTGGACTTGTCTTCGCCTTCATCTGCAACGATAGAAATGATTTTACCGTCTTCGATAGTCAATTCCCCTATTATCTGTTCCTCGCCGTTTTCTCTTCCAGAGATCGCGGAAAGCTTTCCGAAAGCATCGTAGCCGTAAAGGATGGCATTTATCTCTTTTCCGTCCTTATCGTAAGAGATCTGAGAAACTATCTTTCCCGCTTCATCGAAAGAAATCACCTCGTACGCAGGCATCACTACATCTTCTCCGAGATCGACATCGCTTGGCGGGTAGACTGTCTTCATAGATTTCACCGGACCTTTTAGGGCGAAATCGGCCGTACTCAGGGGAATCATGAACTCCGACTGTGCGAACAAAACCATTGCCAACAGGATAATTGTGCTTACTGTGAGAAGTTTCTTCACTTCTTCACCTCCACTGAATGAGTTATTATTATCATACATGACCTTGATCAAAGATGTTATCCATAATCACTGTCTCGCGGGAGAAAGATGTATTATATCGATGAAGCGACGCCCCAGGAACTGAACGAAATAAGAACGAGAATGTACAAAGCCATACCGGAATCCAGCAACGGTAGATATTCGCCCGGGGAATTGAGGCCGGTCGATGAAGTTTACCGTGACTTTCTCAATGCCGGGGATAGCGTGGCCGTCATGAGATGCCGGGGAACGATCGTAGGATACATTCATTTCGGCCGTAGAAGGGAAGAGACTTATTCGCCGGAAGAAACCGGACATATCTTCGACATCTTCGTCGAGGAGGCTCATAGAAAGAGAGGAATCGCCACGCAGCTCCTGGATCACGCCCTTTCCCGGATGTACTCTCAGGGATACGGGAAAGTATCCGGCAACACTTTTCGGGGCGGACCGGGCTGGGAGATCCTTCTAAAGAGAGGTTTCCGTCCAGTCACTGTTTGCCTCTCGATCGAAAGCCGATCTCCCGTCCGCGAGGAGTCTGGCGTATCTCTAGGTGTTCCGGCCGACCTTTTGATGTTCTCGGAAGGCCTAACGATTTCTCGCGCCGAGCTGGCGCAAGATCTTTCGATGAATCTCAGTGAACTTTATTATAGGCTCAACGCCGTCATTGAAAGAGGGGGGACCTTGCTTATCGATTCGCACGGTGGCAGTCCGGCGGGGTTTCTGGTTTACTCTGTTTTTGAGGACCTGATGACTTACGACTTTCTCGGCTACCTGGATTTCGTATTTGTAGTTCACCCCTTCAGAAGGCTGGGGGTGGCCGGGAGTCTCCTCTATGAATCTCTGCGCAGGCTGAAAGGGGTTCAGGCCAGGGAGATGTTTTTCGAATGCAACTGCGACGCATATTGTTATAAATGGGCCCTCTCGGTGGGCATGAAAGAGTTTTCCATATTGCTCGAGAAAGATCTGGATCGCCTTTGATGAAAGGTACTTACGGGAACTTTCCGAGGGGCGACAAAAAGAGTCTTTATCGATTAAAAGCGTTGTTGCGTAGCAATAACAGTCGATATAGATGATAGACTTTATGAAAGAGATAAATATACCCCCAGGGAGGTCGGAGAGATGGAGCTGCTCGAGAGAATCAAAAACGCCATAATCGAAACGATGCCGGCGATGGCGAAGCAGGCGACGCAGGAGGCCCTTGAAAAAGGCCTAAGCGCTAAGGATATACTGAATTCCGCATTGATTCCGGGCATGGACGAGGTAGGAAGGTTGTTCAGAGGAGGGGAATACTTCGTACCGGAAGTTCTCGTTGCGGCTAAAGCCATGA
>Ga0208694_1000176_pt1 | contig 100217 bp, 75 predicted proteins | sample AD_UKC078_MetaG_FD_184442 | JGI IMG/M metagenome (GOLD analysis project Ga0208694, IMG submission 184442) | Active sludge microbial communities of municipal wastewater-treating anaerobic digesters from USA - AD_UKC078_MetaG (SPAdes) (version 2) | ecosystem: Engineered > Bioreactor > Anaerobic >...
TAATGAATACGAAAACGCTTAGAATTACGTAAAATTACGTAGAAATTCGTTAATAGAAGTTAAAATGCATAGAATTACATAGAAATGCGTAAATGTGCTCTGGGGAGTTAATTTGCTCTGGGGGGTGAATGTTGCTCTGGGAGGAAATGTTGCACTGGGGAGGTGTCAGTTGCTCTGGGGAGGGAAAGTTGCTCTGGGGAGTGAAAGTTGCTCTGGGGAGTGAAAGTTGCTCTGGGGAGGTGTCAGTTGCTCTGGGGAGTGAATGTTGCTCAGGGGAGTGAATGTTGCACTGGGAGGAAATGTTGCACTGGGGGCGAAGAAGTTGTAGTTTTAGCTATTATCAAATAAATGGGAATATGTAAGCATCTTATATAATATTTAGCCTAAGTAAAACTTAGGTGAATAATAAATATTCTGTTTAATTTATCTGCAAAGTACATATATATTTTTGTCTTAAGTCTTAAACCTTCACAATACTTTAAGGCATCATTAAAAAAACCATCGACATTTATTAGATTTGTTGCAGTTAAATTGATAAATTCATGTGGATTATCTATGTAAAAGTACATATGTGCATTGGCATTACCAGTTTTTCTAACATATTTATTTGCCAATTTTAATCCAGTAAAATTTGTTGCATCAAACACCAATTCACCTTTAGGAATTAATAATTTCATTTTTTTTATCATTTCTATAATTTTACTTTCATTGAAATATTGAAACACTCCTGATGCAACAATTATAGTTGGTAAAGATGTATCTATTTTTTTTATCCAATCTAAAGTAAACATATCTCCTGCTATCAACTTTTCATTTTCCGCATTTCCTAATATTTTTTTTCTTATGTCTATTACATTTGGTAAGTCAACATGATAAAAATTAGCTTTTATATTATCTATACGATGATATGCTGTTTCTAAACCTGAGCCTAAAAAAACAACATTACTTTGTTTATTTGTCATCAGGAATTTTATTATCTTTTTATCTATTGTATATTGTCTACAAACACTTGCCATGTAAAAGTATTCTGTAGTATTATTTTTTATACTGTTTGTTGGTATATATTGTTCTAGAGACAATGCTTTTTCATCATAGAAGAATTTTGGAAATTTTTTAGATGCATATATTCTTGCTATAAGTGGAATATATAAAGTATCTTCCACACCATTAAGTATATTCTTTATTTTCATACTTTAGCTTTTCTTTCCAATTTATTTTTATTCAAAATTCTAATTTGTATTTTCTGAAATTATAGACATTTGTAAGTGATTACGGATATATAGGGTTTTAATGCAATTTTCTGGAATCATTAAAAATGTGCAATCTGTTCATCAAATTTTTTGTTCAATATTTAGGTAGCCTTATTCTAGGAAGAAAATTTACTCTGGGAGGATTTTTCTCTGAGGCTGTTAGTTTACCTCAGAGAAAATTTATTTTGATAACTGTACAATTTTAAATTTATTCTGATGACTGCACGATTTTTTAAAGTATTCTGTCAATTGCTATAATTGCTATGTTAGATTGTTTAGTGAATATTGTGTTATAAAAGGTTGCTTTCTGCAAAACTTACATAATCACCATTTCCAATAATAATGTGGTCTAGCACTTCAATGCCAATTAGTTTACCTACTTTTACTAGGCGGTTTGTGACTTGAAGATCTTCTTGGCTAGGTTGTGGGTTTCCACTAGGATGATTATGAACTAAGATCAAACTTTCTGCTGATTCACGGATGGCAGGTGCAAAAACTTCTCTTGGATGGACAATAGAAAGATTTAGTGACCCAATAGATACTAATTCTTCGCGAATCATGCAATGTTTACAATCTAATAATAGTGCAAAAAAGTGTTCTTTTTTATAATCTCGTAAACGTTCATGGTATAATAAAAATACATTTTTTGAACCGTTTAAAAAATCTCCTGGTTTAATGACCAAACGTTGAAATCGACGAGCAATTTCTAGGCAAGCTTTTAATTCTAAGGCTTTGATCTCGCCGATTCCTTTGATTCTTTGCAATTCTCTTACAGAGTAGGTGGAAATGCGACGCCAATCTCCAAATTCTTGAAAGATCAAATGTGCCAAATACAAAGCACTTCGTCCAGCTGTCCCTTTTCCCAATATAATTGCCATAAGTTCTGCGTCTGATAGATATTCTACTCCATATTGCAATGCTTTTTCACGTGGTCGTTCCATTAAAGGCATTTTTTGGATTGTATAGTCTATTTTCATGTTGAACTCCTTTTTAGAAAAAAATAATTGTTTTTTTCCATTATATGTAGGTATTGGACAGGTATATTTCTGTCGAACTCCTTGTATGAAAAAAAATAATTTGTTTTAATTTCTATTATATGGAGTCATTGGACAGGTATATTTTTGTTGTACTCTTAATATGAAAAAAAATAATTTGTTTTAATTTCTATTATATGGAGTTATTGGATAGCAAAAAAATATAAATTAGATTCTTCTGAAAAGGCAAAGTTATTTAGATAATGTAGGATATGATGGTAGTGTTGTTGATAAGTCTTTTTCAGAAAAATCTAATTTATATTTTTTTAAGTTGTGTTTTGAAAATATTTTTTATTCATATTCACGAAGGACGATACTGGAAAATTTTCCTTCTTGTAGTGTGACATATTCTTCTAATTGGCAGTATCCGTTGATACCGGAGAATCCAGCTTGGACTCTGTAATCGCCACTAGGAATGCCTTTGAGGATAGTTTCGCCATTATCATCTGTTTGTGATGTTTGTGAATATTGACCATCTGAGGAAACTATGGTGACTTCTGCACCGATTTGTGGTGTCCAAGAAGAGTCAATGACAGTGACAGATAGATTGGCAGTTTTTTTACTTTCTTGGCTTTTGCTAGTTAAGTAAATTTTGACAGTGCTTGTTGCATTGCTTAGTATAAAGACTTCTGTTGGTTTGCTTGGGTTGTGTCCTGCAATGCTTGCTACGTAGGAGTATTGTCCTGGTGGAAGGTTTGAAATTTGGAATTGACCTCCTAGGAGAGGAACATTGATTTCATTTACTTGATTTGTTTCTAAATATGTTTGTTGTAGTGTAATGGAATTCATTTGGTATAGTGGTTTGCCATCTACTAATATTTCTCCTTCTAATTTTCCATTTGTATGATATACAAGTTGTGTATTATCTTGTTCGATTGGTTCTTGTTGAATAGGTTCTTCTGGTTCTATTTGTTTTACTGGTATTTGTTCTATTTCTGTGGGTTGTATTTCATGTTGAATGATGTCAGAGTAGATGAGGCGAAGTTCTACAAGTTCAGTATCTGGTAATATGTGAAAGGGTTGTAGTGTTATTTTTTCTTTATTTAATATAGTATGAAAGTAGTATATACCTTTTGTTATATCGGGAATTTTGAATTTTCCAGTAGTGTCTGTTATGGTAGCATAAATGTGTTCATTTTTGTTTTCTTGGTTGTACAGTATTAATGGGATTTCTGGGATAGGTTGATTGGCTAAATCTATGATGTTTCCAATAATGGTGCTGGATTGTGCTTTTCTAGGATTATATGTCCAAATTCCAATGGTGCATGCAATAGATAGAATAAGAAAAAATATATATAGTATGATTTTTTTCATTTTTTTCTCTCATTTTTTTTGTATGTGTTGGATGTTTATTGTGATATTTTTTGTGCAGTTGTATGGATTTGTTGTATGATTTCTTGCTCTTGGGGAATGATTTTATTTTGCATAAGAATTTTTCCATCGCAAAGGACTGTGTCGATAGCAGATGTGGGAACGCTGTATATTAAGTTTGAAATGATGTCATGGTGCGGTGTCATATGTATATCGTTGAGGTTTAGGAGCATAAGGTCAGCATATTTGTTTTCCTGTATGATTCCAGCAGGAATTTGGAAAATTTCATGGGCAGTTTGTGTGATGGTTTTCCATGCTTCATGTGCGGGAAATTGTGTAGTATCGTTTTGAATCCATTTTTGTAAGAGCGTAGCAAATTTTGTTTCTTCTAGCATGTTTAGGTTGTTATTAGATGCACAACCATCGGTTCCTATGCAGAATCTAATGTTTTTTTCTTTGATTTGTTTATATGGAAAAAAGTTTACGCCTGCAAGTTTTAGATTGGAACAAGGGTTATGAACGAGTGCTACGTCGTATTTTTTTAGGATGTCAAGTTCTTCTTCATTAAGTTGTACACCGTGGCATCCAATGAGCCGTGGGCTTAGAAATTGGATAGATTCTAGAAAATGGATAGGATTTTGGTTGTATTTTTCTAATGTAGTTGTTTGGTCTAGTTTTGTTTCTGCTAAGTGAAAGTGTATGAGTAAGTTATGCTTTTGAGAGTAGTCTCGAATCCATTCTAGACTTTGTTTGGAAACTGTATATAGAGCGTGAGGTCCTAAGGCAAATTGAATTCGACGGGAGTATTTTTTGCTTTCTTCATGGAGTTGGATAGTCTGTTCTTGTTGTTCTGCTGCTTTTTTAGGATCATCTATGTCGATGAAAACAGAGGAAATATGGGCACGTAGTCCCATTTCTTCTACAGCTTGGGCTGTGCCGTGGAAGTGCCAATACATGTCGTTAAAGTATGTTGTGCCTGTTCTAATCATTTCTAGGCAAGCTAGTTTTGTACCCCAATATACATCTTCTTCTGTGAGTTTTGCTTCCACAGGCCAAATTTTTTCTTGTAGCCATTGCATTAAAGGTAGATCATCTCCATATCCACGAAATAGGCTCATGGCAGCGTGGTTATGGCCATTAGCAATGGTGGGTAGAGCGACTTTATTTGTCCCATCGATGATTTGGCATTCGTTGGTGTTGTATGTAGGTGCATTTTGTAGAGATTCAGTGTTGTTGGTGTCAGCAATGTATTGAATGATGTTGTCTTGTATGTAGATATGGACTATTTTTTCGTTTAATAGTACGTTTTGTATAATGGTATTCATGTTTTTCCTTTAGGTAGGATGTAGTTTTAAAAAAATAGCATGGCTTCTAATCGGATGATAAAGGCATGATTTTTCCCTCGTGCACCGAGTTGATTGAAGTGGTCTTCTAAATAATAGGCGTTGAATAAGTAGCCTGCTGCCACAGAAAAGATTAAGTCAGGACTATATTCCCAAGTGAGGCGAATATCAATTTCATCGCCTATTCTTTTGCTAGACTTTGGATCTGCATCTACAGCTTGAAAATGGGCGTAGATGAGGTCTAATCTCATTTCTTCTTTTGTTATGGGAGTGAGTGTGAGTCCTGTTTTGAATTTGACTGCCCAATAGTTAGAATCTATGTCTAGTCCATAATTATTGTCTTCGATAATTAAGGTAGAGTCTATGTCTTCATATGTGATTAAATCATTGTTTTTTTTGCGATGAGGGTCGTTATCATCCCCAGATAAGTACCAAACAGAAACATCTATAAATGGTTTTGTTTCTACAGCTTCCAAGCTCCATTTAAATCCTAAATATCCGCCATATGCTAGGTGGTGTTGGTCTTTAATGGGAGAAAAGGGCATTTTTTGATTGTAGCTATGTTCGCCCCATTGAAAGAGTCCTTCGCCATATATTTCAAAGAGGTGTTTATCAGGGTGGCTACCAAATTGATAGTCAAATCCAAATCCTACATTCCAAATAGGACTGTGATTATCGTCTTGGATGCCGGCGAAGATGATATTGAAAAAACGAACAAGACTTATTGTATTTCCTTCGTCAGATTGCACTGTTTGTGGTAGGTAAAGGTCGAAGTTTAAGCCATAGATTTTTTCATCTTGTCGTTTAAAGTTTGTATCTCCAGTTACAAAGTAGAATCCATCTACATAAAATTCAATCATTTTTATTGGTTGGTATGATGCAAAGACTCCCATAGCTTGTGTATTTTCTCTTGTGCCAAATGGGGATTCTGCTTCACCAAGGTTTAAAAAAAATGCTTGTCCGTCTGCTCGTAGAGCATATTTATGGGGAATAATCCCAGTTCGAACTTGAAATCCTTCTGTCAGGAAATCTTGGATTTGGATATATGCTTTTTGAAATTGGAAATCAAAGTTGTCGTGAGTATCTCGGTTTGTAATGTGCAAAGTCCCAGTAGGTGTTTGTTGAAATATATTGACTCGTTGTTCATTTTGTAGTTGTAGGACAGCTTTGATGTTGTTTTCTAATTGAATGTCAAAATTTAATGTCACATAGGGATCAAATATATCGCCGTCTAAATTGGAAGTATGAGGACCGCCCCATGCATCTGCAAAAAAATCTGTTCTGCCTACATAAAACATACCTAAGTTTCCAGATATAGTAATGTATTGTGTAGTTCTTTCAGTGTCTGTTTGAACGTGTCGGGAAGAAGCATCTTGTGCTAATTTTTTTGCAATAGCATCTTCATCTATGTCTTTTTCTTGTACATATGTAGGTTGTGTAGGTTGTTTTTCTTTTACATATGTAGGTTGATTTTCTTGGGAAGTGTTGTCTAGTTCGTTTTCAATTTTTTTATCTATTTGTGGTTGGTCATTGTTATTTTGTTGATTTTCTGTAACTTCCTTTTGTACTTCATCTATAGGAATGGAATATTCTTCTTCTTCGTCAAAAAAATCAAAATCTGAAATATCTAGCTCTACTTGAGCATATATTGGTATATTTAAAAAAAATACAAAAACTAAAAAACCTAAAATGAATTTCATGACATTCCTTTCTATTTCATTTAATTTTTGGAAAACCAAGAGATGAAGTTGAGTAAATATGGTCTTGTGAATAGTCCTTCTTTGTATGTAAAGGAGATATTAGATGGATTTGTCCAGTCGATCCAATCAATTTTGCCAATTTTTTCGATCATTTGGAATTTAGTTCCTTGTTCTCTATCGTATAGGACGATTTGTTCTTGAACGCCAGTATGAATAGTAGCTAGGAATCTGCCTTTAGGACTCCATGCTATTTTACAAGATTCTGTGGTGAATATATTTTCTTGTATAGTTTGTAGTTTTTTGTTTTTAAGATCCCATAAGTTTAAGTGTACTTTTCCTTTACCTGTTTCGCTTGTTTGGAAAAAAGCTAGGTATTTTCCATCTGGTGAACAGGAAATATGACAACCATAGATTTCATTATCAAATTGTTGTGTTTTTTTAGATTTTGGAATAATCCATTCTACAATGCCCTTTTTGTTGTTTGTGAGATAGTATAGTGTATCAGATGTGGGATTCCAAGCTGGATATCGTGCTGTATCACCTCCACCAATAGTTTTTGCTTTGATAATGGATTCATCTATGCTATAGACTTTTGCCCAAATTTCGTTTTGTTCGTTATGTAGAAATGCAATGAAGCGACCATTAGGAGAAACTTGAGGAGGCCCAAGAATTTCTGGATATGTGCTTGTGATGATTTTTTTTGTTCTATAGACTTCTGCTTTTGTATATTTTGTTCTAATTTGTATGTGATGAATGGTGCTTTCACCTGCAATTCTTGTAAGCAAGGCAATGTTTTCTCTTCCGTCCCATGTGTAAATAAAAGGAATGCCTCGTTTGTCTTTTTTGAGCCAATCTGTTTTATAAAGTTCGTAGGGTTTGATGCTTCTATCCATTAAGCTACCTAGAAAAAGGCAGTATTGGACGTTTCCAGAGGAGCTTTGTTCTTGGCTGTATAAAAGGAATTCACCATTTTCAGACATGCTAGGTTGGAAAAAATCTCTATCTAGTTTGCTCACTTGATTGACTTGGTATTCTTGTTGTAAGGAGGAGATAAGGCTACGATATTGTTCAAGTATTTTTTCATATTCTTGTTGGTAGTTATCTTGTTTTTTTGTATTTTTTTCTATTTGTACGATTTGGTTTTCTAATTTTTTTCTGATTTGTTTTTCTGTTTCATAGCTAGCAAGCACAGCTTGATTGGAGGATTCTAGATCTTTTTCTCGTTTTTGTTGTTCTATTGTTTGTTTTTCTAGCATTTGGCATTGTTGTAGAAGTGTGTTGTATTTTTCTTGTAATTCTTTATTTGTAGTGGTTTCTAAAGGGCTGGGAAAGGTCATAGCATATGGTGTACTTTTAGAAATGGATAGGCTTTTAATGGAAGAAGCAATTTTTGTGCCTTGTTCATCGCATGTTTTAAGTCCTAAAAAGCAAAATGCAGAAAAAGCAATGATATACAGGATAGTCTGTAAAAATGGAATCATGGTAGGTTGAGGAATTTTGATGGGTGGTATGTCGTCTGGAAAGTAATGGTAGCAGTTTTGGTCGTTATATTTTTGTTTTTCTTTTTCTTTATACTCTTTTTCTATGGTCGTAGGAGCATTGTCATTGATAGGCATTTCTATAGTATCCATGAGTCCTTCATATATTTTTTCATTGGAATTTATATCATCATTTACTACGTTGCTTTGTAGGATTCTTTGTGTCTGGTTTCCTATGGAATCGTCTTGTTTTTCTGATTGTTCAGATAAAATATAGTTTTTTTCTAGAGTTGAATGAGAAATTTGTGAGGTGCGTATATGTTCGTCTTTTTTTATTTCGTTGGGGTTGATTTCTATTGTTTCGATATAATGTGGATCTTTTTCAACATTGACTTGAATATGTATGGTGTCTGTTTCTAGTTGTATGTTATCTGGCATGGTAGGAGATTCCATTGGTGAAATAGAAGTATCTATAGATTGGTCTGTGATCATGAGATCAGTGGTAGGAAGAATATTTTTTTCTGTGGCTATTGATTTTTCTGTGGCTATTGATTTTGTTTCACCATGTGGTGTGTAAAAAGTTTCGGTTGCTATAGGAGTTGCAGTTGCCGTAGGAGTTGCAGTTGCCGTAGGAGTTGCAGTTGCCGTAGGAGTTGCAGTTGCCGTAGGAGTTGCAGTTGCCGTAGGAGTTGCAGTTGCTGTAGGAGTTGCGGTTGCTGTAGGAGTTGCGGTTGTTGTAGGAGGAATGGGAGACCAAGAGGGAGAAAAATTATTTTCAGAGCCAACAGAAATATTACAGATGGAATTGATGGCAGTTGTTTCTTTTGTGGTGTATATCCAAAGAAGGTATTCTCCATCTGCTTGTTGAAATACTTTAGGTGTAAAAGGAGAAGACTTCCAACCACAATGTTGGCAAGTCACAATTACTTTATCTTCTGTAGTATGTTCAAAGCCAATGTTATCTTGTACATTTAAGTAGTTTTGGTGTCCTTGGGGACAACGGAAAGAGTATATTTCTTTTCCTTGCATGGGCTGTTTCTTTTGTTCCATTTTATTTTCTTTCTATGGGCGATAAAGCATTTTCTAGCCAACGAAAAAATAATTCAAAAAAGGTGATAAACAATAATAATATATAGATAACAAGAAAAAAGTAGATCCAACTGTTATATTTTAGTGAATCTAGGGCAGATTGGATGAGGGCAGGATAGCAAAAGACATATTCTATTACAACGCTTTCCCATATGAGATGAGGCAGTAGTTCTCGTAGTACGCTAAGGTAGTCTCGCAAAATTCCAGGGCAGATATAGGATTTGAATATAATTTTGCTAGGCATGCCTAGGGATTTTGCATAGAGTATGTATGTTTCTTTATAGATGTTAGCAATTTTTGTACGTAGCCTTTGGTAAATGTAGTTGAAGTTGAATAGGCTTAGGCAAAGGATAGCGTAAAAAAGATTGGAGTTTTGTACTGTATCTAGTTGAAAAAGGCGAATAAAGAAGATTCCTGTAACAAAGGTAGGTAGGGCTGAAAAGACAATGGGAATGAATTCTAGTATTTTATAAAAAATATGCATCCAACGATGTTTTGGTGGAGATGTTGGTATAATCCAATTCCAAATTCCAGCAATGATGATACTACATAGCCAAGCTGGGATGATAAGCATTCCGCTACGTTTGCTTTTGTCGATTAAAGAGGGAATGAATTCTTTTAGGATAAGAAATTCTCCATTTTCTTGTATTTTCCCAATGTTTATAAATAAAATAAAGAAGAGTAAAGCAAAAAACCAAAGAATGCTACCAATAATATACGATCTATGTTGTTGCATAATGTTGTCCGTTATATTTTTCTAAATGATTCTTGGGTAAATTCAAAAATCAAGAATGCCATGCCTGAATGGATAGAAATTGTTCCTTGTTTTTCGATTAAGTAGTTGCTAATATTTAGAGTAGAACCCATTTTAACAGTTTCATTGGAAACGTTCCATCGAAATCCTTGCATATGTAAGCCAGTCACCATTTCACTTACTATGATGAGGGAAATAATGCCACGATGTTCTACAAGAATGCTTTGGTCAGGCATAAGAAGTTGAACTATATGGTTAGGAGATATAATTTTCATAGGTGTGCCTTTTTCCCAAGCATATTTTAACAAAAAAATGTTGGCTAAGGAATGGTCTAGTCTACCTCCTAATTCGTCTAATAAGATTATGTCTGTTATATTTTGGCTAAATGCATAATCTAGTGCAAGTTTCATGTCTGTTGCATCTTTATCGCAAGGAAAGGAATATGTTGGCACATTTTTTTTGTCTGCCCAATTTTTTTCTTCTATCTGTGAGGAGTCAAAATCTCCTAAAAATACGTCGGGTACAATGTTGAGATGATGATATAGTTTGATACCCCCATCTACAGCAATGTTTAAGTCACCTTGACGAATCCAATTTAGATAAAATTGATCACTTCCTTCAAAGGGACCTGCTCCGACTAAGACTGACAATGACATTATACCCCTTCTTTCATTACTTCTTTCATTCGACGACGCAAATATCCTGGATCACCAGCTAAGAATAAGGGTTCGAAATCTAAACCATCCCAAACGCCAGCTTGCCCTAACTCTACTACACAACAGGCAACTTTTGCACCAAAAGTTGTGTAAAAATGAAGTAAATCGTATATAGTTTTGACTTCATCATAGGAATAGTCCACTAATATTAATTTTTTTCCATGTACATTTCTATCTGGTCGTACAAGTATTGGTATTTTGTTCCATCGTTGTGTAATGTCACGTTCGCTTTTATTGTACCATTCACCCACAGGAACATGGTCTACAAAATTAGAGTATGCATGAACACAAAAGACACCATCAATACAGAGCGTAGCCCACATTAAGGCAGCAGCAGTTAAACTACTATAAAAGGGAGCAATGACACCGTGGTATTCGTTAGGTTGTGTTTGTAGTTTTAAACCTAATGCATTTGTTGCATTTTTTAGTTCATTGGAACCATTTCGCAGACGGAAATATAAACCTTCGTCTTTTTTTCGCAGGTCATTGGCTTGTGTGATAAAATTCAGCCAATCGCTACCACTAAATTCAATGCGAATACGATTGATCCAGTCTCCTACTGCCGGTTGTCTAGATTGGAACAAGTCCATATATAATTTTGCAACATATAAAAAACAACCTTGCATTTTTGAGATTCCACGATAAGAAACTCCCTTTAAAAGAATGCCATCGCAGAGACCACCACCAATGTAAGCTATGTACATTCCCCAAGCAAAATGATTTAATAATTCTTCTGTAAGAACAAGAAGAACTTTACGTTGTAACCAAGCATCTTCTGGTTCAAATACTGTGTTATAAAACCGTGTGATTAAGTTGAGTAATTCTTCTACAAAGTCTGAAAAATTACGATGTCCGTATTTTTTTGAATGAATTTTAAAATAATTGCTTCCTTTTGTTATCCATTCATCTTCTCTTTGTGATAAGCTTGTGTTGCATAGTCCTTGAACAAGACCTTCACGACAATATAGATTTAAGAGTTCTATTTCATCTTTAGTAAATAACCAGCAACCACAGCCCTCAATTTTACTATTCAAGAATGCTTCTTGCACAGTAGGAGCAATCCCAAGAGTACTCATTACTCTAGTATCCATACGAAAACGATCAAAAGTGATTGCCATATACATCCTTTCAAATATTTTTTTTTGATTTTTAAAAAAATTGTAGCAAAAAAATAGATAAAATCAATGTATTTATACAATAAAATAAAGAATCTAGTAATTTTTTTATAGCATAAAATGATTTTCTTTATTTTATTTGTAATACTGTTAAACATTCTAGATGTGGTGTCAATGGAAAAAAGTTATATAGACGTTGAAATATTATATTATAATGCGAAAGGATTTGCTGTAAATTTTCTGCACATGTTACAGGGTTACAAGATAAGTATATTATTTTTTGAGGTAGAATTTCTAAAATTCTACGAATCACTTTAGGATGTAGACCACTGCGAGGAGGATCAATAATTAATGTTTTTTCTTGTTGAATATGTTGTAACATTTTTTCTGCTGGTGCAAGAATAGTTTTGTAATTTTGTATATGGTTTTGTTGTATGTTTTGTTGGGCATAATGAATGGATTCATGGTTACTATCTAATAATATAGCACTGTTCACATGATCTGCTAAAGAAATGGAAATTGCACCTACGCCTGAGTAATAATCTAAAATATCTCCTTGTACATATGGTTTCATGTCTCGTAATGCTTCTTCAAATGCAGAAGGATAGATTTGAAAAAAACTCATCAGTCCATAATGGAATGTTTTCTGTAGTAATGTTTCTTGTAATGTTTCATTGGGTTGAAAGGAATAAATTGTATCATCGATCACAGATGCAGGACATTTTGGATTAGAATAATATATGGAAAAAGAACGCATGGGAAAAGGAGTTTCTGGATGAGGGAAATTTTTTTCTGTCACAAAAAGACCTGCTAAAACTTGGTCTTTAGAGTTACAACGCAATAAAAGAGATTTAATAGAACGATAAGGCACATCTACAGTATTGAGCCAATTTATAATGATGGTAGCTGCTTTTGTAATGCTAGGATGTGCTAGTATACAAGAATCCAATGTAAGTTTCCGTCGATAGTCTCTAGCAAAAAAAGCAAGTGAAATCTTTCCATCTCGCTCGTGATATATACTATATTCCATATTATTTCTATATTTTATTCTTTGTGGAGGAGAATATAGATCTAAATTTTTTGGCAATATAATCCCATAATTTTGAAAAATGCGAGAAAAAAGAGCAATTTTTTCTCGTTTTTCTGTTTCATAATTCATAATTTGCCAAGGACTACATGACAAGAAATGATCTTCTATGGGTGGTATACGTTCTGGTGAGGGAGTTAGTATTTCTATGGCTATGGCTTTCCCAAGTGTCCTATTTTTTTTGAGTACTTTTGCACGAATTTTTTCTCCTGGGAGAGCATTCCATGTATTAAATTTTCGTTGATTCCATTCACATAAACAGCCACCTTGTGGCAACAGTTCTTGTGCTATTCCTTCAAAAATAATTTCTTGCATGAACATAAACCTTTATATAAAAATCGTTTCCTATTCTTTAAAAAAAGTATTGATAAATATTAAGAGAAGTTTTTTTATTATAACATCTTTTATTGAAAAATACTATGTACAAGCATATTTTTTATATTGAAAAATACTATGTACAAGCATATTTTTTATATTGAAAAATACTATGTACAAGCATATTTTTTATATTGAGAATAAAATAATATTATATTGAGAATAAAATAATATATAGAACGTATTGAGAATAAAATAATATATAAAAAATTTTAATTTTAAAAAAAAACTAAGTGATGAAAATAATCCATCACTTAGTTTTTTCAATAAAAATTATCTATAGTTTTTATTATTTTGCTGGTCGAGATTCTGTGGCAATCACGTTGTTGTTGTTGTCATAGAGGCGGAATTCAAGACGATCACTTGTTAAACGATCATATCGTTCATTGATGCTAATCTTATCTCCATCTTTACAAGAACGTGCACATAGTTCGTTATAAACACCACTCTCTGTCACAGCATATACTCTTAATACTTGGACATTTCTTCCAAAAACTTGTAGCTCTACTTTCACTTTTGGTGAAAAGAAATTACCGCCTCCAATGTCTGCTTTTTCAATCACGATTCGTGGATTGTCTGTAGGCATGGGAAAGGGTCTAGGAACAGGTACTGGACGTGGTATTGGATGCCCAGGAAATGGTTTAAAGGATTGTGTAACTTGGAAATTTGCAAATCCTTGTATACCTGTTTGTGGGTCTGTAGCAACAACTTGATATGTGCCAGGTCGACCTGTGGCTCTAAATAGTCCATCGTTATTAATATCGCCTCCTTGGGCTGTCCACTTTACATTGCAATTCACAGGCTGGTTTTGAGAATTATAGCATGTGGCTGTAAATTGAAGAGTTTGCCCACCAGCGACTGATCCGTTCGTAGGATAAACTTGAATTCGTGTTACTTGATGATAATTTTGTTTAGGACGCACAGTGACATTTACAGTAGCTGTGAGACGCCTTACACGTGCTGTGATTCTATATTGTTTATATGGTTGTTGACCATGAGGAAAAGGATGATAGGTGAAAGATTGGTCTTCTGGTGCTGTAAAGTAACCGCTTTGGGAGATATTGCCTTCATTAATACTCCACTGAATATCTGAGGGTGTAAAGGCACAATCTTCACGTGTAAATGCAACTGCTGTAAATTGGACAAAATCGCCTTCATACATCGTAATGTTTTCTGGATAAACGGCAAGTCTGACCATATCTTGTTCAGGAGGGAAAGGACGACGATAATCACGCCCTCTTTGTGCGAAAGTATAAGAAGTACTCGCAATCAAAAAAATTAGAAATATGTTTAAAATACGCATAAGCTTCTCCTTTATGCTTTATTCGTGCTACTTTTTGATATTTTGTTTAGGACGCACAGTGACATTTACAGTAGCCGTGAGACGTTTTACACGTGCTGTGATTTTATATTGCTTATATAGTTGTTTCCCATGATGAGGAAAAGATTTGTAGTCTGGTGCTGTAAATTGACCATTTTTAGTGATAGTACCGTCATTAACACTCCATTGAATATTGGAAGGTGTAGAAGCATAATTATCACGTGTAAATGCAACTGCTATAAATTGGACAAAATCGCCTTCATACATCGTAATGTTTTCTGGATAAATGGCAAGTTTGACCATATCTTGTTTAGGGGTAGGACGACGATCATGCCCCTGTTGTGCGAAAGTATAAGAAGTACTCAAAATTAAAAAAATTAGAAATATGTTTAAAATACGCATAAGCTTCTCCTTTATGCTTAGGAATCCGTATATACAAGATTTTTATATTCTCATATTTTTTTCTATGAAAACTGTGTTTCATATACGAATAAGCTTTTCCTTATGCTTGATGATTATGCGGTATAAAAATTTTTTATATTCTAATTTTTTTTCTATATATATTATACTATAAAAAAAAGAAAAAAAAATTTTTTCTTTTTTGTTTTTATGATAAAGATATAACATATAGTCTTTATTGTTCTTGCATTTCTTCAGATATTATTTCTTCTTGAGTTATATGTGTAGAATACTTCATATTATTAATAATGTTTCTTTGATATTGTAAAAAAATGTGTTGAGATTGAAGTCGTTTGTTATATCTGTGCCATTTATATCTAGATAAAATAAATTCCATAATAAAAAAAAGGATAAAAAAGATATAAAAAAATGGTCCTGTGAGAAACATCCATGTGTCATTGCTAGTATATAATGCTGCATACACTGCAATCATAATATGAATGAGAAAAAAGATACCAATATGCCAATTGAGACTACGAAGGTGTTGCATTTGGAAATCAGATAAATTATTTCCTAACTGTTTTTTAGCTACTACAAGTAGAAATGGTTTATTAATAAAACTGGAAAAGAAAAATATGCCTGCAAAAACACTTTCTAAAATGGCTGGTTTTAATTTGATAAATACATCATTTTGGAATTGCCAACTAATTCCTCCCATAATAAGGATTAAAATTGCACTCCAAGTAGCAAATGGTTCTAATCTTTTTTCTTTAATAAGATACCAAAGAACTTCTAAGATAGCTAAAATTATGGCAACAATTAAACCAGCTTCTAATCCATAATGGGAATCTACCCACCAAAATCCAAGGAGTGGTATTAAGGAATAGAGAATATTCCATACAATATTAGTATGTTTTTGATCTGTTTTTGCTTTTGTTTTGAAAGGAGAAGTGTCTGTCGTTGTAGAAGACGTTTTTTTATGATCATCTTTTTCTTTGTCTGTAGTTGTAGAAGATGGCGTAGAAATATTGTTGGGCGTTGTAGAGGATACTTTGCAATTTTTTTCGTTATTGGACACCATAGAATTAGGAGTGTCTGTAGTTGTAGAAGATGGCGTAGAAATATTGTTGGGCGTTGTAGAGGATACTTTGCAATTTTTTTCGTTATTGGACACCATAGAATTAGGAGTGTCTGTAGTTGTAGAAGATGGCGTAGAAATATTGTTGGGCGTTGTAGAGGATACTTTGCAATTTTTTTCGTTATTGGACACCATAGAATTAGGAGTGTCTGTAGTTGTAGAAGATGGCGTAGAAATATTGTCTGTCGTTGTAGAGGACACTTTTTTAGTACGATGTTTTTGTTTGTTTTTTTTCTTCATAATGATTTCCTAGAAAAAGGCATAGTCTTCCAAGACTGAAGACTATGCCTTTTATTGTATATTACCAAATAATAGAGAAATTATTATTCATTTGTTTGAATAGCACCTACTTCGCCATCTTGCGATAAATAGTAGAGTTCTTTATTATCTTGCGATAGAAATAGTTGACAAATATCTGGATGGACTGTTTTCCAAATGGGAAGGGAACCATGTTGTGTAAGATTATTTTTATTCACTGTGTAGAGTTGTTTATGAGCAGCTATATAATAGGAGGTGTTGCTAGTTTGTATTTGAAATCCCAAGTTGATTTTTTTCTCTGTGTTGATGAGTGTTCTATGATGTATGCCTAGTTCTGGTGAACCATTGAATGCGTGGAGTTGTTGAGGAAAGTGTAAAAATATGGTATTGTGATTTTTTGTGAGGCATGTGGGTTCTTCTGGAAAGGCAATGTCCCATTCTGTTTTGTTTTGTTGAAAATGGTTTTGTACGGAATACCCCATAGTAATGTTGCGAAGATCTAGAGAGTATAATTTGTTGTTGCCTACAATCCAAAGTATGGAATCTAAAATTTCTGTATCTTTGATTTTACTATCTGGTAATGTGAGATTTCCTGCATAGAGGAATTTTCCATTTGTTTTTTCATATATTTCTAAATCGTTTGTTTTTGTAAGTAGAAAATATTGGTCACCTCTTTGTAAGATTTTTTGGGGTTTCCTATTGTATTGTTCTTTCATGTCTTGTACATAAGTGAATGTTGCACCTGTAAAGTGAGGCATTCCTTTTCCTGCAATGAGATCTAAGGTAGCAAAGAATGCTCGCTGTAAAAAGTTGATTCCACCACAAATCAGTGTAGTGCCATCTTCAGATAATTGACAGTAGGATATTTCTTGAATAGGTCCTGTAACGTTAGTTGCTGGTATGAGTGTGCAAATGTCTTGACTATCTATGAGAGCTTGGTATATGTTATTTTTTGTGCGAATAATATAGTAATTTTGTTCATTCCATTGACCTAAGGATTCCATTTGGACAATATGTTTTAGATCGTTTTTATACCATTCTTTTGATTCAATTCCATCTGGAATAAGAATATTATTGAATTGAAATGTCTGTATTCTTGTTTCGTCTTTTTCTAATTGACATGAAATTTGATGGAGCTGGTTCACAGCATGCACAAGAAGCGTGTTTTTCCCATGATAAGGAAGATAGAATCCTTGAAGTTCTTGATCAAAGCCATAGGATGCTTCCCAAATAAGATTGTATTCGTACTGTTGTTCTTCTTGTGTTCGTCTTCTGGGATTGTAGTATTTATTATATTGTAAACAATATTTTCTTGTCACTGCAAATGTGGGACTACTTTCCTTTGTATTTAAATACACATACTCAGAATAAAAGTTGTTTGTTTCTGGGATTTCTAGCGTTTCAATGGGAGGTAAACCATATGAATAGGGTGTGCCAATGATTTTTCCTTGAACTGCACTTTTATTAGGAAGCGAACAAAGTGATTTTTTGCTTTTTTTATCAGTCTCTAATGTTCGAAAACCACCATATTCTTCCCAATCGCTAAGAGAACGTCCTAAGGCGTATTTTTTCCATGCACTAGGAGAAAAACCATAGATAAAATGTTCGTCATTTTTATCACCTAAAAGGTATAGTGGATATGTTTCTATATAGTTAGAAGCATATTTTTGTACACCATCTAGTTCATAATAATTGAACATGTCGACGCCATTTTGTTTTTGTAGAGGAAACCACCAATTGCCTACTAATTGAAAAGGAGGTGCGTATAGGATGCCACCTGAGACAGGAATAGTATCGAGTTCTATGTCCTCTTCTTCTTCATTTCCCATTTTGCTTCGTTTATATATGTACGTTTGTTCATTTTTATATCCAATAAGATATAGTTTGTATTCATTTTGAATAGAACCTTGTATGAGAATCGTGGGAAAATTGGTACCTGCTGGAGGTGTAAAGCTGATGCTTTTGTCTGGCAATTCTTTGATGCAATGAACTCCGACTGTTTCACATTTGCAGTTTCGTGCAGTAATTTTTTCTGGTGCTCTTGTTCCTTTTGTGATGAGAATGACTAAGTCATCACTTGTATCTAAACCATCAGGAAGAACTGCAAATTTCCGTTCTACTAAAAAATCGTCGATTTGAGAATCATAGAAAAGTTCGCTACTCTCATTAGAAAATGTGGGGAGTCCTACGTTAGTACATTGTATATTTTTACGTTCTAAAATTAGTTTCCCTTCTTCTTCATATAAATAATAGAGATATCCATTTTGATATACAATTTCTAAGATGCGTTGGCATTCTACGGGAAGAACTAATGCAGGTCCTGTGGGTTGTAAGGCTTTGCTTGTAAAGTGGTAGATGGAAATTTCCCAATTTGTTTTTGTTTTTTGGCCTATAAAAAGCACGGAGCGTTGTAAAAATTTGTCTTTAGATACGGGGAGGAATATATCTTCATCTCCTAGAAGAAATTGTGTTTCCAATCGTTCGCCTGTTTCTGCATCTAAGGTAATGAGCTTTCGATCTTCCTGGGCATATAGTAAGACATAGCTACGATCATTTGCTTTTGGCTGGTATTGTAGAGTTTTAAATATGATTTGATCTTTCCAGATGGTTTGAGCATGTATGATTGTCATCCAGAAGAAGAGAAGTATCAGCCGTCCTTTCATAAAATTTCCTCCTATCGTTTTTCTCGTATGGGGCGAACAATTTGTTCCTGTTCTTTGTACCATTGAATAAACGAAGCTATTCCTTGTTCAATATTTGTTGTTGGTTTATATCCTAATATTTCATTGGCATGTCGAATATCTGCTAATGACTGAGCTATATCGCCTCTTTGTGGTGGTACGAGCTCTATTTTGGCTTTTTTTTGAAGATTTTTTTCTATATATTCTACAAATGTGCATATATTTTCTAAACGATTATTTCCTAAATTGAATATTTCGAATTGGTTATGTATATTTGTTGTGAAAACAGCTTGTATGCCTCGTATAATGTCGTCAATGTATGTGAAATCACGATCATTTTTCCCATAATTGAAAAGGGGAACTTTCTTATCTAAAACGATAGCGTCTGCAAATTTCCATAATGCCATATCAGGGCGTCCCCACGGACCATATACTGTGAAAAATCGTAGTCCAATGGTTTGCATATTGTACATATGAGTATAAGTGTATGCTAGGAGTTCGTTGCAACGTTTCGTGGCTGCATATAAGCTAATGGGTTTATTTACATCTTGTGTTTCTGTATAAGGTAAATCACTTGATCCACCATAAACACTAGAACTAGAAGCATATACGAATTTATTAAGTCCAATTTGACGGCTTATTTCTATAATATTGCAAAAACCTTCTAAATTGGAACGTTGGTATGCAAGAGGGTTTTTAAAGGAGTACAAGACTCCTGCTTGTGCAGCTAAATGGCATATTGCTTCGGGATTCGTAGTTTTTACACAGTGTTGTAATTTGTCGTAGTCGCATAAGTCTATGATATATTCTTTAAAATGGGCGTATTGTTTTAATATATTGTGGCGTGCTTGCTTGAGTTCTACAGAATAATAGTCATTGAGATTGTCAATTCCAATTACTACATTGCCTTGGTCTAAGAGGGTCTTTGCTAAATGAAATCCAATAAAGCCCGCTGTTCCTGTTATTAAGTAGTGCATTGTTTTCCTACACTTTGAATATAGTTTATTATTTTTGTATGATTCCGTATAGTGCGTTGTCTTTTTTTTGCTGGATGTTTACAAAAACAAAGTTGTTTTTATATTGAATGTTTCCTAGAAAATAGACTCGTTGATATTCATCGCTAAATCCAGTAAGCATGTTATTTTCTTGTGTTTCTACTAGGACTCGGACATTTTTGTGAAGGAATGTTTCCAAATATTCAGCTGTTAATTGATGGGCGACTTTGGTGAGTCGTTGGACTCGTTCTTTTTTGATTTCTTCATTGATTTTGTTTTCCATTTTTGAGGCTGGAGTACCTGTTCTATCTGAATAGGGGAAAATATGAATTTTTGAAAATTTTGCTACTTGGCATGTTTTGAGGGTATTTTGAAATTGTTCTTCTGTTTCTCCTGGAAATCCTACAATCACATCTGTTGTAAAAGAAGGATTTTTCCATAAAGAACGAATATATTCACATTTTTCTAGAAAGGCATCTATAGTGTAATGTCTGTTCATCCTTTGTAATGTGGAGTCATCACCTGCTTGAAGAGGGATATGAAAGTGAGGCGTAATAATTCGGCTGTTTGCTAAAAACTGTAGAAGATGATTGTCTAATTCGTTGATTTCTATTGAAGAGAGTCTTAATCGAAAATCACCAGAAATTTTGTCAATTTTCTCAATGAGTTCATATAGTTCGCCTTGTGAAGTTCGTTCTTTTCCATATTTTCCTACATGAATACCAACGAGTACAATTTCTTTGATACCGTGTTCAAGAAATTTAACAATTTCTTGAAGTATGATATCTTGATCTTTGCTTTGGATAGGTCCGCGGACATAAGGAATAATGCAATAAGAACAAAAAGATTCACAACCATCTTGGATTTTAATAAATGCACGCGTGTGCTCTTCTAATCCTTTGACAGAACGATTTATAATGTTCTGTTTTGTTGTACTCGCACAATTAGGATCAATAAGGGAAAGAATGTCGTATTTTTGTTTGTTATCTACGATAAGGTCGATCTCGTGGATGTTTTCTAATTCTTGTCTTGCTCTTTCAGCATAGCAACCAGTTACGATTAAATATGCATTAGGATGCCTTTTTTTTAAACTTCTTGCTAATTTTCGTACTTTTTGATCACTTTTTCCTGTAACTGTGCAACTATTTACAATAATGATATCTGGGTCGTTGTCTATACTCACTTCTTGATAGGTATGAGCTAGAAAAGATTCACGAATAATTTGAGTATCGTATTGATTAACTTTACAGCCTAATGTGAAAAATGTAATTTTTTTTTTAAAGTGCAACACTGCTAATTACTTTCTTTGCTTATTTTTTTGTCCGCTTCACTTATTTTTTACTAGTCTCATTTATTTCTTCGTGAGCCTCATTTAATTTTTTACTAGTTTCATTTGTTTCTTTTATAATTTTACTAGTTTCTTTGTCCGCTTCACTTATTTTTTTACTAGTCTCATTTATTTCTTCGTGAGCCTCATTTGATTTTTTACTAGATTCATTTGTTTCTTTTATAATTTTACTAGTTTCTTTGTCCGCTTCACTTATTTTTTTACTAGTCTCATTTATTTCTTCGTGAGCCTCATTTGATTTTTTACTAGATTCATTTGTTTCTTTTATAATTTTACTAGTTTCTTTGTCCGCTTCACTTATTTTTTTACTAGTCTCATTTATTTCTTTGCTAGACTCACTTATTTCTATGCTAGATTCATTAGTATTTTGTATAATTTTACTTGTTTCTTTACTAGATTCACTTGTCTCTTGTATAATTTTACTTGTTTCTTTGCTAGACTCACTTATTTCTTGTTTGATTTTTGCTAAAGTAACAGTAATATTGTCTTGTCCGCCATGAAAATTCGCATAATCAATTAATTTTCTTGCTGCTTCCGCAAGATTGTCCTCATTTTCTGAAAGAATTTCTTCAATTTGACTATCTTGTACTTGGTCTGTTAATCCATCGGAACATAGTAAAAAAATGTCATTTAGAAAAATTTCCTGAATTTTCGTATCTACCGTAACATCTTCATTCATTCCCAATGCTCTTGTTATTATGTTTTTATTTTGTAAGAAAAGAAGTTCTTTTTCTACAAAAACATTGAAACGCATTAATTCGCTTATAAGAGAGTGGTCTTGTGTAATTTGTACTAATTTTTCTTTTCGATATAAATAAATTCGACTATCGCCAACCCATGCTATGATGGCATGTTTATTTGTAAAAATTATAGCAACAATTGTAGTTCCCATACCATCAAAAGAACTGGACTCTTTATTTTCAATGAAAATCTTTTTATTGGCTTCTAATATTGTGTCAGATAAAAATCGTTCTTGAAATTTTAGTAAGTCATCGTAGCTAGACTCTTCCGATAATTGTAGATATTCTGTTTCATATCGTTGTTGAACAGTATTTATAGCAATTCCGCTGGCAACATCACCATCAATATGGCCGCCCATTCCATCAGCAACTGCTGTTAAGTGAACAGAGTCTAATATTAAGTAATGATCTTCATTTCTCGATCTTTGGCGACCGATGTCTGTTTTTCCTACCATTTCCAAATACATGCTAGTCTTTATTTCTCCTAAGTCTATTTGTATGAATATTCAGCAAAATAATAAATTACTTGTACTGCATGTGGATTAAAGTTGCTAGTTATTGCATAACTAGCAACTTGTAAAATTATAATGTAGCAAAAGGATAATTATTCCCATTCTTCGTCTTCTGAAGCATCATCCCAATCATCATCAAAACTCTCTTCTTCAGCTGGTTCATCATTCCAATCATCATCAAAACTCTCTTCTTCAGCTGGTTCTTCAACTGGTTCTTCAGCTGGTTCTTCAGCTGGTTCTTCAGCTGGTTCTTCAGCTGCTTCTTCAAAGTCTTCAATTATTTCTTCTACTTCTTCAGCTGCGTCTTCTACTTCTTCAGCTGCGTCTTCTATTGCTTCCGTTGCTTCTTCTACTTTTTTCTCTGGGAGTGGAGTAGCTGGAATTTCAGAAACTTCTAACTCTTCAATGATAAAATCATTGCTACCCGTAGAGGGTGCTGTAGGTGTAGTAGGGAATTCTACTACAGGGGTTGTAGGAACTTCTACTGTGGGAATAACAGGTGTTGCAGGTGTTGCAGGAGCTTCTATTATAGGAGTTGCAGGAATGTCTACTGCGGGAACATATGTTTCCATAGGAACATATGATTCTACGGGAGCAACTTCTGGAACAATGGGAGCTTCTGGAACAGGAGCAACTTCTTCTTTAGTTTCTACAGATTGAGCATTTTTTGGAACTTCAACTTTTTCTTCATTGGAAGAACAGCCGTAGAAAAGAAAACTAACACATAGTGCTAATACGAGTGCTAATTTCATAAATATTCCTTTCGAATGATGCACTTGTACACATACAGGTGCATGTCTTTAATTTATTTTATATTCAGTATCATGCTTAAAAAGCAGAATCAATAAACAATTATTTATAAACGTAAACGTTAATATACTTCTTCGTCTTCAAAATTATCATGGTATTCATTTTCAGAAGTATCTTCATCCACAGGTTCTTCGTCCCAAGCATCTTCATCAAAAACTGTTTCTGTTTCTGTAGATTCAACATCCTCAGGAACTTGAACTTGTTCTTCATCATATTCGTTTTCAGAAGTATCTTCATCCACAGGTTCTTCGTCCCAATCATCTTCATCAAAAACTGTTTCAGGTTCTACAGATTCGATCTTATCTGTTTTTACAGATTCGACATTACTAGGAACTTGAACTTGTTCTTTTTCGACATTATTAGGAACTTGAACTTGTTCTTCTTCTTTAGAAGAACAACCGTAGAAAAGAAAACTAACACATAGAACTAATGCGAGTGCTAATCTCATAAATATTCCTTTTGAATGTTACACCTGTTTTATATAACAGGTGTAACTGGTCATGTCTTAATTTATTTTATATTCAATATTCTGCTTAAAAAGCAGAATTAATGAACAATTATTTATAAACGCTAGTACCTTCTTCGTCTAAGATTTCTTTATTGAATTGGTCGTATGTAAGTTTTGCTGTATTTTTCGCAGAACCTTCTTTTACAGCTTTGCAAACAATACGATATGTCAATTTTTCAGCAGGTTGTAGAATAGGTACTGGTTCAAAGAATACTTGACTTCCTTCTACACGATGACCAATGGGACCTGTAGCAGATACATATTCCATCTCATCATCAATGTGGTTGACAAGAACAACATTTGTACATGGACTTGTGCCTTCATTGCCAACTTCAATTACATAAATAGTTTGTTTGCCAACTTCAACGGGGTCTTCGGTATCATAGGAGTTGATATGCATTGCAGGAACACCAGAAATAGTTGTTTCGCAATATGCTTCTATTGGTTGAAGTATAGGAGGTTCTGTAGAATCGCTTCGTAGTTTGGCAACATTTCTGCAACGTCCGACTGCGTTGGCACGAGTTTGTAATTGAATTTCGATTGTTTGACCAGGCTGGATACTACCAAGTCTCCAAGTGATGGTAGAGAGATCTTCACCTCGACCAGGACGCAATGTGCCACGTGGTTGAGAATTAATGAATTCAAGTTCTTGTGGTAATGTATCTACAAGTACCATATCATTTGCTACTGCATCACCTTCGTTCACAATTGTGATTGTATATCTTGCTGGTTTATTTAAGAATACTCTCATATCACCAGTTTTGGTAAGTTTCAACTCGGGAGCAATTACTTTGGTGACACATTCTGTTTTATGAACTTCTTGTTCACCTAAGTAAGCAATGGCTTGGTTTGTAAATACACCTGTATTAGGTGATCCTAATGTATATGTTTTTGTTTGAGATTGACCTGGTTGTAGATTTCCAATGTCCCATTTTAATGCAAGACCTTGTGTTCTGCCTCTGAGGCTCATACCAGCTGGAATGATATCACGGATATAAACGTCTCTTGCTACTGCGTTACCATTGTTCTTAATAGTGACACTATATGTAGCAGGGCTGTCTTTACGTATGAGTTCTGGACCATCTTTGATAATATATAATGCAGGTGCACCAATGATTGTTTCTACAAAAGTTGTTTGTTCTGGGTATTGTAGACTTGTTACAGCAACATTATTAACTGCAGAGCCAACTTCAACTGCTTTTGTTGTAACGATAAATGATTTTGTGTCGCCTTTGTCTAATGTTCCTATGTTCCAAGTTAATACTCTGCCTTGGACATCTGTGGGAGGCACTGAGCAATCAGTATAGGCTAATTGAGTTGGTAGAGTATCTACAAGTACGACATCATTGGCTTCTGTGGCACCAGGGTTGGATACTGTAATAGTATAGACAACTTTTTCGCCTAAGATACCTTCACGTGGACCAGATTTTTGTAGAACAATACGAGGAGCTTCCCAACGTTTGATAGCTGTTCGAACTGCTAGTAGTTCGCCAGTTGGTTTCATCAATGTAATTTTGACTTTGTTATAGCCTTCAACCATTTCGTTTTGATTTAAAACAACTGTGGCTTCACCATTTCCATCTGTTTTGCCTTCTACAACTGTACCAGCTGGATCATCACCAATATGAGCTGGAACGCCTTCTGGTAATAATTCCCAGCGGACTTTATGACCAACAATAGGAGCTCCTGTAGAAGCTTTTGTTAGTTTGAATACAAAAGTGTGAGGTGTACCTACTTTGTTGACAGCATCTTCGGGCCAATCAATTTTAGCATCAATCCAATATTTAATAGCATATACTTTATGTTTTGATGCATCTTTGATATTAGGACAGAAAGCAATGACGTGAGTCTCACCTTCTACTGGAGATGTAATCGTCATCCAAGTTTGGCCTCTTGTCATTTTGATGTCGTCGCGAGGATCATCGTTTCCAAAAGTTAGAGTATGGTCATAATCATTAGTATAAGATACGCTATAATGATTACCAAGTTTGACAACTTTTGTATTTCCTACGATGGCATTCATGTCATCATGTTCAACAATATCACCAACTCCATTTGGAGTACGAGCTAAGATCCATTCTACTCTTTGATTGGGTAATGGATTTCCATTACGATCTAATACAGTAGCAACAAATGTATGTTGTGTTTTTACAGGGTTTGTATCTGCCATAGGATCTACAGTAATTGCATAAGGAGCATTATCATCATAATCATGATGCACTCCTGATGTAACTACCGTATCTTGTGCTATGGTAAAACCTGCACAAAACACCAAAGCAAAGAATAATGCGATAAAACGATTTCGCAACATGTTAAGCCTCCACTGCTTTGGATAAAAGCATTTTTTTTCATAAAAATTCTGAATAGAATGCAAAAATTGCATGAATCAAAAATCTACATGTAAAAATTGCATGTATCATTTAACTTTCAACTAAAAATAAAATATGATTTTTTAGAATCATAGAATCATAGAAAATTATTATAAAATGATTTCTAAAAAATGTCAATAATAAAAAAGCCTTGATTACTACAATAAAAAAGCTTTTTTTCTTGTTAAATGTTAGAAAAAATATTATATTACTTTTATTGTTATAAAAAAAAACTAAAAATATTTGAAAAAAAATTATTTTTATGGTCATTATGATACAAAAAGGAGCAAAAGTACATTCATGGAAGAAAAAAGTTCAAAACAAATCCTAGCTATTATTGGAATGCCAGGCACGGGCAAATCTACTGTAATCGATTATCTCGTAAAAAAATATAACTTACCATATTTCTACTTTGGCGGTATTACTTTACAAGAAGTAAAAAAAAGAAATTTATTACCTACACAGGAAAATGAAAAAAAAGTTCGACAAGAACTTCGAGCTACTTATGGTATGTCTGCGTATGCTCAACTTGCATTGCCTACTATCCAAGAATATTTAAAAGAAAATAGCACAGTTTTGTTAGACGGACTTTATAGTTGGAGCGAATACACTTTCCTCCGCAAAAATCTTACCATTCCAATTTACTTAATACCAGTAATTTCTCTTCGTGAAAATCGATACAAACGTCTTGCAGTTCGTGAAATACGACCTTTAACTGCAGAAGAAGCTGAAAATCGTGATTTTACAGAAATTGAAACATTGGAAAAAGGCGGTCCTATCGCCTTATGCGATTACTATATTACGAATGACGGAACTAAAGAAGAATTAGAACAAGCCACACTCCAAATGGCAAAAAAATTCAACCTATAAATTGATATTGTAGTTATACTATAAAACCAAAATAGAATTGCTATCTATTTTTGGATTTTTCCTACTCTATTATATAAAGAAAGGAAAAATTATGCCACCTAAAAAAAGAAATGGACATTATGTTGGCGATAGTTCCTATCCTAATGGTCGTCCAGTTTGCAAACCCATTGCTCCTGGTAGAAGAATCAAACCATTAGAAGGACCTGTGCATCCAGGTTTTGTGGGCAAGCCACCTAAACCAAAAAAACCTTATGTCATCCCAGGATTTGCAGTTCGTTCTGAGCAGAATGATGAGCTATATAAACCTTCTTCAAGTCCTCGCCCACAGAGAAAAATAAGTCCTAAACGACGTCCTAAATTTTAATCTATCACATCTTATATTTATTTATAGTTTCTAAACCATGTTCTAAATTTGAAATTTTATTCTACACATCTTATATTTATAATTTTAAAATTTTATTATAATTAATTTTTATAAATATAAGATGTTTCCTATATATTTATTACGGTATATTTTCATACATGAAAACAAAACATTTATATTTCGCCTGTTTTTTTTTCTATTTATTCCTATGCATGGGTTGTCAAAGTTGTAAACATTACCACGATACATTAATTGAAACTTCTTTGGTTTCAGAAATTCCTACTTTAATGGGAAATTTAGTTGGCGGCGTTGCAGGTGTGCCAGTTTTACTTATTTCAGCTCCCATCGCCCACATTAAATATCCTGATGTAGCTGAAGATGCATCTGAAGAAGAAAGAAAAATGAGAATTAAAGAACGAAAAAACTGCATGATAAGCCCCATGCAAGGAACAAGCATATTTTTTGGAATTGTTTTTGGGACTCCATTTTATCCGTTTGCATTGGCATTTCCAAGAGAATTGCCCAATGATAAAGATGAAATCAAAGAATAAAAAAAATTATATGCGAAAAAATTTTTATTTCGATATTTTTTATTCTATTTCTGTTCATCATAGGAGTCTACTTCTTTCTATTTCTGCATTTCATTCTATGAACATTTCAAATAAAAATTGAAACAAAACCGAAAATTTTACATATACTACAAGTAGAGTCTACGTTAGTTTAAAACAAAATTTTCAAAAAATATAGAACATATCGTGCTATTAAAGCCATCCATACCACAACGATTTCATCTGAAATTAGATAAATGTCTTATTTATGATCAGCAAGAACTAAGAAAAGAAGTCATTAGCTCCATTTAGAAAACAAAGTTGCATTATTGTGTTTATAGAAACAAACAAATAATAAGTATAAACAAAAGCATCTTATTGACAAAATTTTTAACAATGTATAGAAAGAATTCTATGGAACGATTAATTTTTTTTGATTTGACATTTTATCTATATTTAGCAGGTGTTATTTTCTATTTTTTATGTTTTTTTTGCAAAAAATGGTATATCCGCTGGGGCAGTACCTTAATCTTCAGCTCTGGAATTCTCATGCATACATTCTTTATTATTCAAAGATGGTGCATAGCTGGATATCCTCCTTTTACAAATACATTTGAAACACTCGTACTTTTTTCATGGCTCTTAGCCGTAGGCTACCTTTGTTTAGAATTTTTTTGCAAACATCGAGTGCTTGGATTCGCAGCCTCTTTATCTGCCTTTATTGTCCTTGCTTATAGCTCTTTTTTCCCATCTGTGATTCGCCCTTTAATGCCAGCTTTACAAAGCAATTTTTGGATTCTTGTTCATGTCAATTTATGTTTTATTGGCTATGCTGCTTTTGCTTTAGCTTTTCTTTGTGGCATCTACTTTTTACTTCAAAAGCGTTCTGCTGTAGCTCTCTATATCCTATGCCTTATCATTGCTAGTTTATTTTTGGCTATTGTTCTTTTTTATTGCCATAAAACAGGCAAAATCACATTAACGAACAACATCACAACTATAGTTCAAATCTTTTTTGGATGTTGCGTTCTGGCAGGTTTTCTTTGGTTCCCCTCCTTTTTCTTATTTTCATGGCTTCATAAGAAAAATATTTTCACAACAGAATATCCTTTTGCAGTTTATATATATCGCTTTATTGGAATTGGATTTACCTTTTTAACAGCAGGCATCATCACAGGAGCTATCTGGGCAAATGAAGCTTGGGGAACATATTGGTCATGGGATCCCAAAGAAACATGGTCTCTCATTACATGGTTTATATATGCAATTCCTTTAAAACTAGGGGGCAAACAAGAAAAAGAAAAAACACAAACCTACCTTGCCTGGTATTCTATTCTTGGTTTCTTTTGTGTACTTTTTACATATTTTGGAGTCAACTATTTACTCCGAGGACTACACTCCTATTCATAATGTAAAATAAAAATTTAAGTAATCTTCATCTCTAACCGTTCATTATAAAGGAACTTAAAAAAAAATTTAATTTTTTTTACGATAAAAATAAAGAAAAGTTCTTGACAAAATTCAATTTATTTGATATGATATGTACATGATTTTGGGGGTGTAGCTCAGTCCGGTAGAGCAGCAGACTTTTAATCTGTTGGTCAAAGGTTCAAATCCTTTCACCCTCATACATTCATATCCCTTATTCCAAAAATAAATTAAGGGGGTGTAGCTCAGTCCGGTAGAGCAGCAGACTTTTAATCTGTTGGTCAAAGGTTCAAATCCTTTCACCCTCATACATTCATATATCATATTCCAAAAATAAATTAAGGGGGTGTAGCTCAGTCCGGTAGAGCAGCAGACTTTTAATCTGTTGGTCAAAGGTTCAAATCCTTTCACCCTCATAAGTAAGTAGCCTGATTTTTATCAGGCTTTTTTTATATCAACATAAAAAAACTTGTCTACAATCCCTTTTAAAAAAAGGATTTATACAATGACACGGATAAATATAATCCTTATATTTTGCATCCTCATCTGCGGATGCGTAGAACGAAAAATTACTATAACAACCGACCCACCAGGTGCCTTTGTTTGGCTAGATGGAAAAAAAATAGGAAAAACACCTTTAGAAACGCCTTTTATATTTCATGGAACACGTGAAATCACATTGCAAAAAAAAGGATACGAGATTCAAAGCAACATGGAACCCATTTCAATCCCTTGGTTTCAACTATTTCCCATTGATTTTTTTACAGAATTTTGTTGTCCATTTACCTTTAAAGATGAACATACATTCCATTATACACTTATACCGCAACTTAATAAAACAGACAAAGCAAAAACAGAATTAATGCATCGAGCCAATACATTTAAACAAGAAATAGACCAACTAATCAACAAACAAGAAATAGACAACAATCACCAAACAGACAAAGCAAAAACAGAATAAATACAACGTACATGGAAACAAGAAATAGATCAATAAAACAAGAAATAAACAACAATAATCAAAACAGACAAAGCAAAAACAGAATAAATACAACGAACCACTACATGGAAACAAGAAATAGATCAATAAAACAAGAAATAGACAACAATCACCAAAACAGACAAAGCAAAAACAGAATAAATACAACGAACCACTACATGGAAACAAGAAATAGACAATAAAACACAACTCTCAACAACAAAAGGAATAAAAAATGAGAATCATTAGTGGTAGTGCACGAGGACTCAAATTAGATAGTCCGCCAGGTCACATCACACGCCCCATGACAGACAAAGTAAAACAAGCATTGTTTAACATTCTAGGAGATGAAATCATTGCAGCCAACGTACTAGATATGTTTGCAGGATCAGGTTCTTTAGGATTGGAAGCATTATCTAGAGATGCAGAATGTTGCTACTTCATTGAAAGTTGCCCTCAAATTCAAAAAATTCTACAACGAAACATCGAAAAATCAAGATTAGAAGATTACTCTGTACTTATCAAAGGAAATGCCTTTGACGCCATTCAACTCATGCCAGAAGAACCATTTGATATCATCTTCTTTGATCCACCCTATATTTACATGGATCAGCCTACTACAAGACGCGAATGCCTTGAATTTTTAGAAAAAATCGCTAACACCATCTGTTCTGAAAACCTTTGTATCGTGCTACACTATCGAAGAGGTGCTATGGCAGGAATGCCCATCCCAGAAACTCTTCAAATCAGAGATAAACGAGAATATGGCACTACAGAACTCCTATTTTTAGAAAGAAAGCTAGACAAATAAAAATATTCACAAATTCTGACAAAATTAAATATCTGACACCATTTAATACAATGATATAAATATATTTGAATAAACATTTCATTCAATAGTATAAATATATTTAAATAAAATAGTGTCAGACTTTTTTTATAACTTGCCTTCTACAAGCAACTTTAGACCTACACATTTCCACGATTTACACATTTCTACATAATTCTACTCATTTTCATTTCTCTATTTACGCATTCTACATAATTCTACGCGTTTTCGTTTTCATTGACGAATTAATAACAAATAACATTTTCACCTCTAGAGAAATCGAGACTTCCCCGAGCATATTTCATAGCAAATTTGCAAGTGTTTTTCCATAGAGTAAGAGACAGAGTATAAGAGACACTCTCCAGAGCATATAACGTATATTTTTCCTCAGAGTAATAGAGTAAAAGACACTCGCCAGTAAGTCAATAAGCGTAAGTCAAAAAAAAAGCCAAAATATTTTATTTAATATTTTGGCTTTTTTTATTGATTCTAAGAGGAGAGAATAAATGAACGAGGTTGCCTACGAACGAGGTTGCCTACGAACGAGGTTGCCTACGTTCTACTGCAATCATGCGGCCTCTATTGTCATATAGTCTAAATTCAATGTAATTTGTGAGAAGAGAACTAAAGCGTGCTCTAAAATTTACAGTACTGTTGTTGCTACAAGAAAAGGCTTGTAATTCTTCTTCGTATCCATTGCCTTGAATAGCATACATTCGAATTGTTTGTGCAGAATGTCCTATAACTTGAATTTCTGCTTTGACTTTTGGTTCAAAAAAATTGCCGCCTACATCATAATTTTTAACAATAATTCTAGCATTTGTGTAGTCTGGTCCTGGATATGGTTTAGGTCTTGGATATGGTTTAGGACCTGGATATGGCTTAGGATTTGGTTGAGGATACCAGTCATTATGATGATTGTGTGATCGTGTAATGGTAATGTTGGCAAAGCCCTGTATACCTGTTTGAGGATCACGTGCTACTATGGTATATGATCCTGGTCGTTCTGTAGCTGTAAATCTACCAGATCTTGTAATAGTTCCCCCTTGTGCAGTCCATACAACTCTACAAGAAACTATTTGATTACGATAATTGTATGCTGTTGCATTGAGTTGCACACTTTCACCACCTGCAATTCTTATGTTGCTAGGAGTTATTGTGATTCTATTAACACGATCATAGGGGGAATAGTTGTGACCATGATTATGTCCATGATTATGTTGATGATTATGTGATCGTGTAATCGTAACGTTTGCAAAACCTTGTACGCCTGTTTGAATATCACGTGCAACTACAATGTATGATCCTGGACGTCCTGTGGCTGTAAATCTTCCAGATTGTGTAATGCTACCACCTTGTGCAGTCCATACAACTCTACAAGAAACTATTTGATTACGATGATCATATGCTGTTGCTCTGAATTGCATGCTTTCACCACCTGCAATTCTTATGTTGGAAGGACTAACTTGTATTCTATGTATTCTATGTACTCGATGATGTGGGGAAGGACGTTGTCTATGTCCATACCCATGTTGAGGAGGATATTGTGCGTTAATAATCGCACAACAACAAAGTAGTAAAAGAATAAGATGTTTCATATTATGTCTCCTATAAAAATATGATGTATATTTTCATTTGTTGTATAAGAAAGTAAGTTTTCTTATTATAATTATGATATATTTTTTTGGAAAAATTAGAAAAAAATAAAAAATATTTATATTTTTTATTTTCTAGAAGAAAAAATTAGAAGACATCAAGAGTGAGGATGTTTTATTGTTTAAAATGATAAATTGTCAATATACATATTAACATAGAAAGAATAGCAATAAGAATGGATATGAAAATAGGCAAATTAGCAATAATCCAGCGAAAGATTTTTGGTTGCACATGAATATATTGTAAAGCCAATGGTTTTTCGTCTTTTTCATATTTATATATGTCTTGCAACATTTCATCAGCAGATTTATAGCGATTTGTTTTTTCTTTTGCCATAGCATATAAGCATATTGCTTCTAAGGATTTTGGAATGGCATTATTATGTTCTCGAGGATACATGAAGTCTCCGTTGATAACTTTGTAGAGAATTTCTAATGGAGTATCGCCTTTAAAAGGAGTGGATCCAGTCAACATTTCGTAGAATACAGTTCCTACAGAATAGATATCTGTTCTGACATCGAGATGTTCTGACTTTCCTGTTGTTTGTTCTGGGGACATATATTGAGGTGTGCCTATAGATTGACCACTTTTTGTGATTCCGACTCTATTAGATACGAGTTTTTTAGCTAGACCAAAATCTAGTATAAGGATTTGACCATCATTCTTAATCATGATGTTGGAAGGTTTTATATCTCTATGAATAATACCTTTAGAATGAGCATAAGAAAGACCTTGTAGAATATTTTTTACAATATGAACAGCTTCTTGAATGCTGATACTGCCACGTCTAATTCTATGTGATAGGGAGATTCCAGAGATGTATTCCATAACAAGATATAGATGTTCTGAATCAATGCCAAAATCGTAAAATTTGACAATATTCGGATGTTCTAAATTGGCGACTAAAGTAGCTTCTTGTACAAATCGTTTCCATAATTCTTTGTCGCTTTCAATGGATTGATGCAGTTGTTTTAACGCATATGTTTCTGGTGTTTCTGGACGTGTGGCTTTATAAATAACTCCCATTCCACCACAAGCAACGACTTCTATTAAATCATAGCCGCCAATGCTTTCTAAAGTTTTTTTGCGATATTGTCGTGTCCAGTCTAAGTTAGTGATTTTTAAGCCTGTATCTGTTTTTGTTTGTAAAGATTCTTTAAATGTAGGTGCATTTTCGATTCCTGGTAAAATTTGTGTGGCAACTCTTAGTTCAGATTCTGGGTCTGATGTGTTGTTTTGTGAGGCGGGGAGAATTGTTTGACGTATAGTAGGTATTTCAGCTTTATCAATTCCAAGAAAGTTTCGATATTGCTGTATTCGATTGCTCACTTCTTCTGAAATTTCATGAGCAATACTTTTGCATTGATTGCTCACAGAACAGCGTTCTAATCCTTCATAGAATATGCTGAGCATAGAATTCCAAATAAAATTATAATAGGAAAAAAAAGAATGTAAAAAGCTTTGTTTTCCTAATAATCTTGTAATTTTTTCTTCAAACCAGTTTTCAATAATATAACATTCTAAATAAGGAATAGTCCCATTGAGTATATCATAAACAAGGTTTGTATTTAAGCTAAAGTAGTTCAAAAGAGGACTATTGGCTTCTATTATTTCTAGTTCTTGTGTCCATTTTTTTATGCATGTGTCTCTCATCTCTGGTGTCAGACCATGGCGTTCTGCATAAGGTTGAATGACGTGTTTATGAAAAAGTTGAGGAGCATTGTGGGGTAGATTAGGAATGATTGTACTTTGAGAAGTATCAATCATTGCATGAAATACTTGGATGGAAAGAACATGGGCACGTTGGGCAAGCCCTAATAATCTCATTGGAGAAAGATTAGATTCCTTAAGCCATTCTTGGATTTCTTGCTCACTTTTCTCTTTTAGTCCGCTGACTAAGGGTGCTGCTATACAGCAAAAGCAGTGGTATTCTGAAAATTTCATGGTTTTGTAGGCTACTGCCTTCTCCTTTATATTGTTCATTTAGGGCATGCTCTTTCATTGCTTAGTTTGTTCCAGACATTTTCTCGGAGTTCTATGAGGCTATGCCAAGTTTATTCTGAGCATTACCATAGTTCTATGAAAACGCTGTCGAGTTATTTTGTACATTGACAGAGTTCCATGAGAACACTATGGGTGGATTTGGGGTGAATAAAAGCGATTTTTGTGTTGTTTGCTCCGCAACGTGGTTCTTTGTCAATCATTTGTAAATTGTTGTCTTGAATTTTTTGGATATTATTTTCTATGTCATCTGTTTGAAATGCGATGTGGTGGATTCCAGGTCCTTTTTTCTCTAAGTATTTTGCAATGTTGCTATCAGGACTTGTGGGTTCTAGAAGTTCAATGTGGACTTCACCTACTGAAAACATGGCAACTTTGACTTTTTGGTCTTCAATTTCTTCTATGTGTTCGAGTTTGAGACCAAGAATATCTCTATATAAAGGAATGGTATCGTCTAAACTTTTTACTGCAATTCCTATGTGATTGATTTTTGTAATCATGTTTTTTCCTTTTTTATGCCCCTAAGATAAGTCTTTTTCCTAGATTGTCATCTAGTTCAGGGATATCTTGGATTTGTTGAAATACTTTATCTACATTATATGTGACTCGATGAAAAAATAGCATATCATCAATGACTTCTACGTAGCAAGCACGTGGATCTTTGTCTCTTGGTTGACCTACTGAACCAACATTGACAATGATTTTTTCATTTTCGTACGCATATTTATATTCAATTTCATGTAAAAAATAGATTTCTCTAGCTTCTGTTATGATGCAAGGCATATGGGTATGCCCTACAAATAATATATTAGAAAATGAATTAAATATGTCATCATATAGTTCGTCTTCATATTCTACATCACGAGCTAAGAGATAGTCTAACGTGGGATTCAATGGTGAACCATGAACAAACATATAATGATTGTCCATGTCATAGCTTAAAGGAAGATTTGTTAAGTAATCTATGATTTCTTGTTTTCTTGGATTCTGTGTTCCTTGGATGGTGCATATAGTCCACTCAATGGCTCGTTTTGCAATGGGATTAAATAAACATGGACCTTCAATGACTGCTTCATCATGGTTTCCTTTAAGTGTGATTTGGGCAGTGTCCATGATAATATTTGTGCATTCAATGGGATTGGGACCATACCCTACTATATCTCCAAGGCATATAATCTCTTTAATACCTCTTTTTTTTATATGCACTAGGACTGATTGCAATGCTTCTAGATTGCCATGTATATCAGAAATGATTGCGTATCGCACTGTTTTCTCTTTTCTGTTAGGATTTGGCTTCTGCCATGGATATTTTACCACCTAGGCGTTTAATAATTTTAGACTTAATAATTTTACTGACAAGTTCCCATAGCAAGTTTTTGTCATCACAATCAGAAAAAATTCGCAATGGAATTTGGAATCCGCCTTTATCAAAGCGTCCTCCCCCGTAATGTTGGCCAGTGTCTTTGTCTATGTCAAAGACGTCCTTTAAAAAGGAATCAGGGTCTAATGTGCTACTTCTTGTACGAAGAGAGCCGTGAATATATTGATCTCCGATGATGCCAAAAACAATAGCAGTATCAATGCCTTCTCGGCGTACTAGATAATCTGCTGCCAATGCTATTCCATCTCTATCTGTTTCACGCACGTAGCCAACTCCTGCTAATATGTAATTATCTTTGATTTCTTTTGTTTCGAGTGCATGTTGCAATATATCCATGGTATTGGCTGTTAAGGAAGAAGAAGAAATTTGTCGGACTAGGTCTCTGTCAGCAAATCTAGATAAATAAGCTGCAGCTTCCCAATCAATTTCTCGGGCTAAAAAAAAGTTATCTGTATCTGTTCTTATACCATGTTGCAATGCAGTAGCAAGTTCCATATCACTGGGACTGTTTGCACTTAATGTATATGTGCCGTATTGTAAATATTCAGCGTAGATGGAACTAGTAGCTCCTGCGTTTTCTCGAATGTCAATAAAATTGCCATGTACTTTTCCTGTTTTTTTATGATGATCCACTAATGAGAATAATGGCATATCTTGTGGTAAATCAATTTTAGGCATAGAAGGATCATGTTCAGATTTTAGTCCTGCTATGGGGGTATCTACTAAGGCGTAACAATTAAAGTAAGAAAGGTCTACATCTTTTTTATATTGCACCATATTGATGCGCAATGCTTTTACTAAGGCTTTATTTTCAGAGTGACTGATGGGCATAAAATGAATAATTTGTGTTTCAATATTAAAATATTGTGCAATGAAACAATGAGCCCAAGCTGATGCAATGCTGTCAGGATCGGGTGGTCCCTTGATCACTACAAGCATTTTTTGACCTTCGCATTCTTTGAAGCATTTTTCTAGTTCTTGTATTTTTTTTCTTTTAAAATAGCATGGATCTTTTCTTTCTTCTCTTTCTTCTGAAAGATCTTCTATGTCTTGGTCTATAGGTTCTCTGACTTCCATTTCTTGAATTGCCTTAGAACGTATATAATCCTCTATAGGCAATTCATTTTCATTTTCATATGATTGTTCATCTATCATTCTCTTGTCATTTCCTTTCATATTATGTATACGATGAAATTTTTATTTTAACCCGAGGAAATGCAGTTTTGTTTATTGGACTTTAGGAAAAGCATTATTGGATTAAGTATACATATTATTTTGAAAATTGTCAAGCGTGCTTTTCTGTCTTTGTTTGTTTTGATTTTATTGTTTTGTTTTTTTTTGTTTGTGGTATGATTATATTTGTTTATTTAGTATTTTATGATGAAAATAAGGAATATAAAACATGAAGTATGCTCCCAATGACACGATTGTGGCTGTGGCAACTCCTATGGGAATTGGAGCTTTGCTCATTCTTCGTTTGAGTGGTGCTATGTCTATTCCTATAGTAGATTCTGTTTTTCATGGTCGAAAAAAACTTACCCAAGTAAAAAGTCATACGATTCATTATGGAGAAATTAAAGATAAAAATTGTAATATCATTGATGATGTGCTTGTTTCTGTATTTCGTGCTCCTCATTCTTTTACAGGAGAAGATTCTTGTGAAATATCTTGTCATGGAAACCCACTCATTGCTCAAAAAATGTTGCAATTATTTGTAGAACACGGTGTTCGATTGGCAGATCGAGGAGAATTTACAAAAAGAGCATTTTTAAATGGTCGACTTGATTTAGTACAAGCAGAAGCCGTAGTGGATGTGATTGAAGCATCTACTACAGCCTCTCTGCGAGGTGCTCGAAATCAACTCAATGGTCTTTTGTCTAGTAGAGTGGAAGAATTGCGTAATATGCTTTTGGAAGCTTCGTCTTTATTAGAATTAGAGCTTGATTTTTCTGAAGAAGATGTGGAATTTATCGAAAGATCTGGATTACAACATTTATTAGCCAAAATTATACGAGAAATTGACTTTTTATTAGATAGTTATCGATTCGGTCGCATTTTAAAAGATGGTATAAACGTAGCTCTAGTGGGTAAGCCCAATGTTGGTAAGTCTTCTTTATTAAATTATTTACTAAAAGAATCTCGTGCCATTGTGAGTTCTATTCCTGGAACGACTCGTGATGTTATTCGAGAAGAATTTGTGATGGACGGAATTTTATTTCGTCTTTTTGACACAGCTGGATTGCGAGAAACGCACGATGTGATTGAAAAAGAAGGAGTCGAACGTTCTTTCAAAGCTGTGAAAGAATCAGATTTAGTAATTTTTTTAAATGAAGCTCCTACAGTAGATATAGAAATTCAAAAACAATTGCTCAATTTTACAGATCGATCTCGTATCATCATAGTATTGAATAAAATAGATATTGTTCCAGAATATAATGCTATATGTGACATTGCCATTTCTGCTAAAACTGGACAAAATATGAATGAGCTTTGTAATTTACTATATAAAAAGAGTTTAGGTACATCAACATATACAGAAGATTCTGTCATAGTTACAAACGTTCGTCATTATGAGAGTTTACAACGAGCGAAAAAAGCACTACAACAAGCTCAAGAATCCGTAAATTGTGGACGTTCTGCAGAATTTGTATCTTTAGATTTACGAGATGCAGGACAAGAATTGGGAGAAATTATTGGTGCAGTGAGTTCCGATGATATTTTAAATAGCATTTTCAGTCGATTTTGTATTGGAAAGTAGTTGTTAGTTTTCTTTTCTAAGACTGAATTTTTATGTTCAAAAAGTAGCTATTAACAAAATAGCTACTTTTTTTATAAACATGAATTTTAAAACAAATGACCAACTAGTTTTTTTCAGACAATGTTTTGAATCGTAGGAAATGGTTTTGACCTGTTAAGGATACGATAACTTGTTGTTTAGGATGAAGTTCATCTAAGATAAAGACTTGGCTTTGAAAATACTCCATAGGATATGCTTGTTCTTCTGTAGCAGAATCATAATCTTTATCCCAAAGTTTCAGTGTGTTTGCAGGCAATTTTCGTGTGCTTAATGGTTGTGCCAATAAATTATAATCTTTTCTTGCTTTGAAAAAAACAGCAACTTTATGTTGTCGTTTTCGATGTATCGTAGATACAAATGGCACTAGATATAATTCCATTTCTTTTTCAAATTCTGGAAATTGAAAACAACCTAGAAAGTAGTAACTTTGAGGTTGCCACTCGCACCCAAATTTAAGTCGTGTTGCTGTTCGTTTCCAAATGTTGACATTTCCTCCATTTTTTCCAATGAGAAAATAATTTGGTTTTTGTGAAGATTGAGGAACATAGTAGATTTTTTCTTTTGGTTCTATGATTTCTTGGGGGAGTTGTAGTTGTTTTGTAGGGATTTGATCTTGGATAGTAGGAACGAGTTCTTGTGTATAAATGTAGTTGATTTGATTTTCTAATTCTGGGCCTACGGAAGAAGTAGCAAGTAAATCATAGGAATCAAGTGCAACTTCAGAACATGGGCCAAATGTAATTTTATTATCAGCACTGCATCGATAACTACCAATCACAGCTAAACCCAAAGGAGCTAACAATTTTCTTGCTAATGTGCGACGTGCTACTCGGTATGTGTCTATTAGATTTGGCATATCCATAGCACCATTAAAAACAACAGAAAGAAGTTGATCTACATCTAGAAAATGGATGCGATTGTTATATCCTTTAGGAAAATCTTGTCGTTCCATGTCACTATAGAGGAGAGAATAATAAATGTGCTTTGCCATGAATTTATGTAAAACGCTGATGCCTTGCCCTGAGAATACATAAAACACAAAGCTATTGACATTTTTCTTGGCAGTTGCCGTAGAAATTGTTTGTTTATTCCCAGAAGATTCATTGATTCTAAAATTAGTAATTGGAATTCCTTGGACATTGTCTGCATCGCGGATTTCTTGCAAAAGTTTATTGACTCGTTCCAGCCAATTTTTATAAATTTTTTGGATAGTGAGTGCCATGAAATCATCTTCCATAATTTGTGTAGGAACTGGTAATGGTTGCCAAAATTTTGCAAATTCTTTTTGTTGTTCTGCGAATTCCTCGCTGGCTTCACTCACTAAGTGGTTGGGAACTTCTGGAATCTGTTCATTTAATGTTTTGAAAATTTCATCCATCATAGGGAATGCAGATTCATCTGCCATAGCTAAATAACAAGCCATGCCTGTGAGAATAATTTGCCAATCTTCTGTTCGAAGAACTTGTTTGTTGCAATTCATGAATTTTTCCATTAATTCTGGCAATTTAGGAGCAATGAGTAGCGAATCTTCTTTCCATTTAGGAATTTTAATTTTTTTCAAATCAATAGAAATCGGGGCATCAATTCGTTGTTTGCGCATAAGATCGGCTTTTCTTTTCAAGTCAATTTCTGAAGTTTCCGCTGCTGTTAAGTTGGGCATAACTTCGTCGGGTGTATCTTGTTCTTTGCAATATCTTTGCCAATCTTGCAATGTTTGACGACGTGGTTCACGTTTATACATTCTGACAAATTCTTTCCATGATTGTTCTACGTCTAAAAAATCAGAACGATATTCGCTAATAATGCCAATTATATTTCCAAGGATTTCTCCTAAAGTTTCTCGCAAAGGAACAACAAATGAATCTACTGCAAATTTTTCTCGTTGTTTAGGAAAATTTTCAAATGCCTTGTAAGCTTGATTCCACGCAATTTTTGCTCGCTTGCAAAGTCTTTGTAAATTTGTATCTATCTTTGTATCTTGTTCTGTGGCAGGTGCAAAGTAAAAATGATCTTGTCGTTTTTGAATCAATGCAAAATTATTGCTCTCTTCTGCACAAATAACGGGCAAAATAATTTGAGCTGTACGAAAAAGACTAATTTGTGTTAATTCTTCCATATGAAGTTCACAAAATCCTGCTACGAATGATTCGATTTGATGATAGAAATCAGGATGAGAATATGTTTGTATCAGAGAAGTATCCTCTCCTGCGGTCAAGTAAATCGTGCGACATTGTTTGTATTGAAAACAATCATTTTCTTCTGCGTCTGTTTCTATATATGTCTTTTCTAATTCTGCACTCCATTTAACTTTCAAGAGTTCAGCAATATGTACTAATGCATCTTTGAGACGCATTTTGCTATTGTCTGGCATAGTGAGTTTAATATTGTCGATTTTTGTTAGAAATTTTGCAATTTTTTTAGGAATATCAAGGGGGGAAAGTGGAATGTTGTAAATGAGAGAAGGATTTCTACAATATTCTGACGGAATAGAAACAGGGCGTTGGTCTAATCGAAAATATTTTAAGAGTCGTTCTTCATTGAGTTTTGTAATTTCTGGTAAAACAGATTTATTAAGTGGACTTATGAGAATTGATTCTGTGAGTGCTAAAATTTCTTCGATTTCTTTTGAATATAAAGGATCGCCTAGATAATTTTCTTGAATGGCTTTTGAAAAAATAGGAAGTTGAAGCAAATCACAATAACTGCCCAATTTATCAAGTTCTTCTTCATTTTCCTTGAATTCATCTAGCAAGGCAGAAATTTCTTGAAATGCTTTTTTCCCTTCTTGAAACGACTCTTCATTCCATTTTTTCTCATTTTCCGATGTAATGTCATATGTGTTTTCCACTTTCCCAAATTGCATACTTAAAAGCCCCATGAGCAAATTCGTAACAATCATGTCTTTGAATAAAATGTTTTGGTATTTCCCACCAGTATATTTTTCTTGACGGTAACCTAACCAACAAGGGCGGATGGTGCATTGACGATTGTTTTTGCGTGGAGGGTCAATAGTAAAGGATTGCATAGTTGCTTCTCTTGTTTCTCCCCCCATATCAGAATGAAACACTTCAATGTACGTTCGATTTTTTCTCAAAGTAGAAAGGGAAATTTCTTCATTGTAGAGTCGTTGAAAATTTTTTGAAAAATTTTCTGTAAATTGGTCATAATCACCTGCATTTTTTTCAATGGAATTTCCTAAAAGGGCGATCGTTCCATAGCCAGCTGCTTCTGTTTTGTCAAATCCTAGAATTTTATTAGGATCAGGAAAACGAAACGAAAGGTGCATAAGGTGTTTGTAATTTTCATGGTATTGTTGTGCATAATGTAAAGGAGAGTCATATACAAACACACAATTGGAATTGCAATAAATTCTGCGAGACAAATTTTCGATGGAGAGATACGGTTTATCAAAAACAGTCAAACGAAGACCTTCTTCAGATTGCACATTGAGTGGTCGATAGGAATCTTCTGATGTGATGAGGCTATAAATACTTTGTTGCGAAAGATCCATTTTTGCAAAATGAGGATCGCAATCTGCATTATGTGCAGCTCGATTCACACTGAATGTTTGGTTTTGAATCACAACTCCACGAGCAGGAAAGTGATATACATATCCTTTTTGTCGAACTTTTAAAGGTATTTCTTGAAACAATTTTTTAATATTAATAAATTGTTTTCTATGTTGAAGATCTTTTAATTCTACGAAAAAGTTTTTATCACTATCTTGAAAAATAACAAGCCCTTCTGTGTGAGAACCATGATCTAATCCGCATGCACTCGCACAAATGCTAAATGTTTTTGGATTTTGGAAATCAATTTTACAACGTTCTACAGGATAGACTCCTTCAGAAATTTGTGCAATGTCTGATAAATCTTGTAAGTGAAAGGCCACAAAATTGCCTTCTATCTGATAAAGGCGAATTGCTTTTGGTAAGTTTTCTTCTAAAAATTCAATAGACAATGGTTCTGATTCTGGATAATTTTCTTCCCATTGTCGTTGCAGTTCTTGGAATGGATAATATTTTCCCAATTCGATTTTCATATTATCTAACATCAGTTATTCCTCTTTGTTATGGTCTTAGGACAAAAGGAAGAATGCCACGTGGAAGAATTTCTCGTGGATTATCTACTGGAAGGGCATCTGGTTGAAAAAAATCAACTAATGTTTTCTTTTCTAAATTTCCAGTAGTGAGATCTCCATCATACGTTAAGTAGGCAACGAAATTCCAATCTGCTGGTTTTTCTTGGATAAAAATATTATTACGGGGTGTTTCTATGGCATCATGTTGAAAAATATTATAAAATTCTGTAGCCAATTCAGGAGAAAGGAAATTCCGCAAGTATCTTGTCTTTTTTGAAATATCTTTAGGACGAAGTTCTAGAGTAGCTTGGTACAATTTTACAGGATCAATTTTTGTATCTTTTATGTTACTGTCTGCTAAACTCAAAGGAAGATTAGGGTCTGTAGAAAAACGACGAACCATAATTTTGATTTTATGTTCTGCTAAAAGTTGATCTATGCTAGCGAAAATCTCTTCTTGCCAAAGTTTATGGAACAAACGAAAATTTTCTGCTGTGCGTATTTCTCGCGAAGCTACTGTTCCATCCTCTTTGTTTTCCATAGGACAGTTGTCAAATACGATAAAGTCTTTTTCACAAAATTCTTTTTCAGCACAGTCTTTTTCACTAGTAGATAGCCAAGATTCACCATGAAAACTGCCAAAACCTAAGAATGTTGGCACTGTTTCTTGCCTATAATAAGGGATATGGACATCATCAATTTGTGCATTTTGCAAACGTTGCATAGGTAATGAAGTACGAACACATAGATACTCTAAAATATCGCGTCCCATAGGAAAACAATTTGTATAAATTTTATTTCCTGTGGAAGAAAAACCAAGGCGTGCGTGGTTATCATAGTTGCAAAAATAATTCAAACTCCAAAGTAAAAAGCTATAGGAACGCAAATAAAAACGAAGTATTTCTTGCAAATGCACAAGACCAGCAAGATTGTTTGCCCCTACTTTATTTTTTAAAGGATCTTTACTTTTCAATGCATGGAGTTTCATGTGCAACCATTCCATACAAGGCATCATATCCTTTGATTCATCTAAAAAAGGAATAGCATTGATTTTCCCTGGATACAGCATAGGACCATAAATTTCATGCACTTCTTCTCTACCTGGAACAGGCACTTTAGAAAAATATGCAGGAAAATACGTAAAATAGAGTGTGCGAAGGTAATTTAAACGAGAAGGGTCATAGAATGACGGTTGGAATGGTTCTGCATAATAAAAATATAGAGGAACATTCTTTTTATATTCTAAACGTCGCATTCCCCAGTCTTTTTTAGTAAAAGCACTGTCTAATTTATCTTTGGGAGGAAGTGGCATTTGTGCTGCAAGAAAAGGAAAACGACCAGAAGTCCAATTTTCTTTTCTTTCATCTGTTTCTGCACAATGCCATACATAAAAATGATACACAGCCTTTTCACCTGGCCATTGAAAAGGGGCTAATGTCTCTTGTTGTTCCATATTCACCTCCAAAAATTTTTGATTCTCAGGTTCTTGTGGCGAACACAATGTTTTTTCTATTTTATTGGCTTTTATATCTAACAAAGGATTAGATATATTTTTTGCTATTTCTAATGCATGTATAGTATGGTCAGAAGACATTTCTACATTTTTATCTATTTGATTAGATTGTAAATCTTGTTCTAAGACACTATCTTCTTCCATATTATTTTCTTCCAACATTTTCACTTCTTCTGTTTTAGGTTCTTTGGAAAATTCAAAATCATTAAAATGATAAAAATCATCTATATTTTCTTGATTTTTCTCAGATTCAAGAACATGATTATTTTTTAGATCATATTCTTGATTGACTTTTTCATCAATTTTCTGATCTTGGATGCCTTCTTGACTAGATTCAAGAACATGCTCGTATTCTTGCTTAGCATCTTGATGTTGCTTGGTATCTTGATTATTGATGTCTTCAAAATTTTCAAAAGTAGAAATATTTTCTTGGACATTTTCTTGAAATATATCTTCTTCATTTTTATCTTGTAGATTTTTATTGGATGGAATAGATTCGTTTTTATTTGATAAAATATTATTTTCTAGGAAGTCTTCAAATTCTTCAAAATCATCAAATTCTTCAAAATTTTTATGATTATCTTTCATAATAAAAAAACATCCTAAATAGATTAAGTAATATCTGTTCGTAATTTGAACATATAGCAAGACGATTTCTTGCAGCATAAATAATAAAAAGCTTGTTTTTCATCTTTAATTTTATTATAAACTATTTTCATAAAGAAATACAAATAAAATTTTCTTTTACGGAAAATCTTAAAAAGGAAACAACATGAAATCCATTATGGACGAATTGCTCTCATGGTTTTTTCAAGTGAGAGAAGAATATTATTTTAGAAAACATAGAAATCCTTATAGAGTCTGGATAGCAGAGGTTGTATTGCAACAAACAAGGATACAAGCAGCATTAGAACCATTGCAACGATTTTTCCATATATTTCCAGATGTAGAAAGTCTGAGTAATGCCACAGAACAAGAAGTATTGCAAGCATTTAAAGGACTAGGATACTACTCGCGAGCTAGAAATTTAAAAAAAGGTGCAGAATATATTTGCCAACACTTTCAAGGACAACTTCCGCAAACTTCCCAAGAACTATTGAAAATTCCTTCTATTGGTCCCTACACTGCTGCTGCCATTGCATCTATCTGTTTTCAAGAAGTAATTCCTGTTGTAGATGGAAATATTAAAAGAATTTTAGCACGTATACATCGTTGGAATGAGTGCCAAGATACAATGAATTTTGCAAAAAAATGTACAAAATTTCTTCTTCCTTTATATAAAAAAAGCCAACATACTCCAGGTGATATGAATGAAGCTTGGATGGAATTAGGACAAAAAATTTGTCTTCTACGTCCTAAATGTTCCCTTTGTCCCATCTCGTCCTTTTGTCAAGGATTTCAACATAATGATGTAGAAAAATATCCTGTAAAAAAACAGAAAAAAGAAAAAATACATGTGGATTGGCATGTGTTTATTATACGCAACAAAGCAAATATTTTATTGCAAAAATGGGGGAATTTTTATTTTCTACAAAATCAAACTTCCTTACCTAGTACATTAATATTTGAAGATAAAACAATTTCATCCTTTCAAAATTTACCCATACCTAGCATTTCAGAAAAAAAATATAGCAATCCTATAAAACATGCTATTACGCACCATAATATCCACATCTATTCACATATTATAGACAATCTCTCTATTCCTGATAAAATTTTACAACAAGAAAATTGTTTTTGGACGCCCCAACAAAATGCACCCAATCATTTAGTTGCTTCTGCTTTATTAAAAATCTTTGCAAAACAAAAATAAATGCAACAACAATACATAAGAGAAAATTTATACATACACAAGAGAGAAAACTATAAAACTGTATTTTCTATCTTTTTTTAAAACACAGAAAATAAAAAGATAGAAAGTACAGTTTCTACTTGTTTTGATTGTTTCATTTGTTACAAATATATCCTAGATTAAAAAAAATTCTTTTATCTAAATTTTCTTTCCTATTTCCATTTACAATCAATTGAAATAATAGTTGTAGGAATTCCAATTATCTGTATATCAAATTTCAAACTTGGCTCCACTTTAGTTGATGCATTGTGTATTCTAAAACTAAATTGCCAGCCTTTATCAAGATATAATTCTAAGGTATTTTTACTATTTGGTTTATATTCTAAGCTAACAATTCTTGTTGGGAGAGTTGATATAGGTACATTCATCTTTTTCTTTTTAATTTTACCTTGTTTATTTAATGTTCCTCTTAAATTATAACTTTGAATTTTAGTTATTCTTTTACTATCAATCCCTATAACTTTATAAAAATCAAATTTCCCTATAAGATATTCTACTATCAATTTAGGAATATCTTTTCCAAATACAGTACTTTGCTTCTTAAGTTCATTTTTGAAGGCATTTAATAATGGTATATAAATATCATCTTCTTTATTCGGTAATTCACGCCAATTAGAATTTTTTGCTTTTTCTTTTTCAAGATATTCAAATATAGGCTTAATATCATTCCAATACTCGTTAGAACACTCTATTCCATACCACTTTTTACCAAAATCAATATTTTTAGATAATCTACTATGTTTCACTGCAAAATGATTATGCTTAACACTAAGCCCAATTTCCCATTCAATGCTTCTTCTAATAATAAGAATATCTCTTACATCGCTTTCTTTACTTGTATTATCAGATTGTATCTTTAGTACTAACTCATCATTACCATCATCTAATATCAGTGGTTCAAGTTCAAATATCATATTTACTCCAGCTAATGCACTAATTTTATATATAGTCTTTTCAGAATCAGTGAGTGTATTCCAAGCTTTTTCAGCAACATAATAACTACTGTTTTTTTCTATCTTCGCTGGTCTTACTTTAGATATTTCTTTCAAAAATGTAATCAAATAAGTAAATTCATATGCATAACCTTGATTGTGACTTTTAACACTCATAGATTGCTTTCCTTATTTATCTGTTCCATTTTTTTTGAGGTAGCTTTTTCGAATGCTTTTTTAATAGCTTGAGCTATTTCATAAGCAAGATTTACAGGGACAGCATTTCCTATCATTTTATAAGCATCATTTAAGTAAGTATAATAAAATTTAAAGTCATCTGGGAATCCTTGTATTCTTGCACATTCTCGTACAGTTAATCTTCTATAAAGGTTTTCTTGTTCTGGTACAAATATATGTTTATCTTTTTTTATTTTGGGCATGATGGGAGCTTGTGGATGTAGTTGGCATTGTCTACCAGAAGCTTGAATTGTAAAGGCTTGTTGATCCCATTTTCTGACTCTATTTCTACTCATAAAAATAGGGGAATATGCACCAATAAAATATTCATGATTTAATATTTTACAATTTTCACCATGAGTTTTATTTTTTGGTAATGCAGGAATAGCATTATCTTTTAAATCATAGATAGCATCTTGTAATGTTGTTTTATATGGGTATTTTTTAGGAGGTTTTTCAAAGTTTATATGTAAATTTTTTCTAAATCCAATGTAAAATACTCTTTTTCTATCTTGTGGAACACCATAATCACTTGCATTTAATAGATGTATAAATACATTGTATTTAGCTTTTTCAAACTGCGAAATAATATTTTCCACAGCTACACTATGCCTTTTTGCCATCATTCCTTTTACATTTTCTGCTAAGAAAAAGAGCGGTTGTTTGTCTTGTAAGATGCGAATATATTGATAAAATAATTGTCCTCTTGGATCGTCAATACCTTTTAATGCTCCAGCTTCGCTCCATGATTGACAAGGTGGTCCTCCTATGATCCCATCACATTCAGGAAATGCTGAGGAAGGTATATTGCATATATCCTCCTTTATTAAATTTGTATTATGATTTTTCTCATATGTTTCCCAGATTGTTTTATCATATTCATTGGCAGCAATAATATTAAACCCAGCTTTTGTAAAACCTAAGTCTAAACCTCCTGCACCAGAAAAAAGGCTAATTACATTCATTTTCCCCTCTTAAATCTTTTATATATTGTGTGTTGATAAAAAAATAGTAAGAATGCTTGCAATAAAAATGAGGAAGTTTTTTTATTTCCATTGGGATGTATGTATTGATTATGTATAAATAAAAAGGATAGGGAGTTTGCACCCTATCCTTTTTTACTATTATTTTATGTATTCTATTTTATGAAGGATATTCGTAGCCTTGCCGAAATGCTTCCAAGTTTAGCTCAAACATTTGTGGTGGGACAGATTTTTCAATTGATTTTTCCATAGATTCTCGGCTGACAATATTTGTAATTTTTGTGAAAAAACCGAGCATAACTATATTGGCAATAATTGGTTTACCAAGTTTTGTTGCAATGTTTTGAGCTGGAATGGAATATGCATGAGCTGTATCAGAGGGGTCACGAGTAACAAGAACAGAGTCGTAAATTAAAATGCCTTTAGGATCTAAGTTAGGTCTATATCTATGGTACGCTGCTTGCGACATAGTAATGAGTGTTTGGGGGGAAATGAGTAAAGGATAGCTGATTTTTTCATCAGAAATAACTACTTCTGCACTGCAAGCTCCCCCGCGAGCTTCTGGACCGTACGACTGTGTGAATGTTGTGTTTTTGTTTTCGAAAATTGCAGCGGCTCGTCCAGTAATGTGACCCATAAGAATGACGCCTTGGCCACCAAATCCTGAAATTTGTATCTCAGTCCTCATCTTTTTGGTTCTCCTTTTTCTCAAACCATTCGTCCATTCTTACTTGGAATGCTTTTTGACGTTGTACGAATGTTTCTCGTTGTCGTTCTACAAAGTTTCCAATGATAATAGGTTTGCCTAGTTCAATATCTAGTTCATGTCCAGAGGCTTTATTGTTGATGACCGATGTTTCTTTTAAGTTTTTCATCATTTGGACACCAAGTGGTTGGCGGTTACGTCGTCCATAGACTGTAGGACATGGTCCGATGACTTCTATAAAAGAGAAACCATCAATATTCAGTGCTTTCTTAATGGCCTGTTTAAGTTGTAGAGGATGAGCAGAAGTCCATCTTGCAACAAACACTGCACCAGCTGCATCTGCTAGGTGTGGAAAATTAAAAGGTGTGTCTTCATTGCCATAAGGTGATGTACTTGTAATCGCACCATAAGGAGTACCAGGACTAAATTGTCCACCAGTCATGCCGTAAATATGGTTGTTAAGGCAAATTACTGTTAAGTCTACATTTCTTCTTGCAGCATGGATAAAGTGATTTCCACCAATGGAAAATAAGTCACCATCACCAGCAAATAAGAAGACTTTCATATTAGGTTTGACAAGTTTGAGACCTGTAGCAAAAGGAATCGCACGCCCATGTGTGGTGTGGAAAGAGTCAATATCAATATAACCTGCAGCTCGGCTAGAACAACCAATACCAGAAACAATAGCATAGTCATTTTTTGGTATGTTCAGTTCTTGTAATGCGGAGATTAAGCTAGAAAATGCGACTCCGATTCCGCACCCCGGACACCAAATGTGGGGCAATCGATCTTGTCGTAACCAATTGTCCATAGGATGTTGTGGTTTTATATTTTCTGTCATTTTGCCGCCCTTCGAATTACTTCAAGTATTTGTTGGGGACTATGGAGTCCACCGCCAGGATGAGTTACAGGAATAACGTTTGTTTTACCATGAGCGCAACGTTCCACTTCAAGACCGATTTGTCCCATGTTAATTTCTGGAACAATATATGCTTTAATGTTGCTTGCTAATTCTGCGATTCTCTTTTCTGGAAATGGCCACACTGTAATAAGACGAAATAGGCCAACCTTGATGCCTTCTTTTCGGGCTTGTTCTATAGGATATTCTGCAATGCGACCAGAAATACCATAAGAAACAATAATGATTTCTGCGTCATCTAAGTATTTTTCTTCAGTGAGGATGATTTTATCTGCATTTTTGCGGACTTTGTTCACTAGACGATCCATCATCTCAGATTGTGCACGTGTTGTGATTTCAGGATAGCCCTTAGTATTGTGCGTGAGACCAGTCATGTGAATATTATAACCTTGTCCAACAGGAGCCATTTCAGCAACTAAATCTTCAGGGGTAGTTCTATAGGGTAGATATTCTTCAGGAGGAAGTTTCGTATATTTTCGAGGAGTTGGTTGAATAGCTTCTGGTTCTGGATAGATAACACGTTCGGACATATGTCCCACTGTTTCATCCATCATCACTAAAACAGGCATACGATATGTTTCTGCATATTCAAATGCTTTAATCGTTAGATCGTAACATTCTTGTGGAGATGAAGGAGCTAATGCAATCACTTCATAATCGCCATGAGAACCCCATTTTGCTTGCATCATATCAGCTTGTCCCACCATAGTCGGAAGACCAGTAGATGGACCTCCACGTTGCACATTCACAACAACACATGGAGTTTCTGTGATCATACCTAATCCAAAGTTTTCCATCATCAAGGTAAAACCAGGACCAGATGTTGCTGTCATAGCTTTTGCTCCGCCCCAAGATGCACCTAAAATTGCATTCATAGATGCAATTTCATCTTCCATTTGAATAAAGATACCGCTGATGGCTGGAAGTCTACGGGACATTCGTTCCGCTATTTCAGTTGCTGGTGTAATAGGATATCCAGCAAAAAAAGTACACCCGGCTCGAATCGCACCTTCTGCACAAGCATAGTCGCCATTCATAAAATGAACAGGTGTAAATGTATGATGTTTATTGATATAAAACATGTCCTTCCTTTGAAAGAATGCTTATTGTATAAAAATTACCAATAAAGCGGACTAATTATCTATTTTGTTTACGTAAATACAAAAATCTGGGCAAATTGATTGACATATTTTGCAGCCAACGCATAGTTCTGGAGAATATGCCGTCGGTAGATGATAACCTTTTGAGTTAATTTGAGAAGAAACTTTGAGAACACCTTTAGGACAAAATTCAATGCAATAAGTACAACCTTTGCATCTTTCTGGATTCAGAAGAATTTTAAATTTAGGCTTTACTTCCTCTGTTTTCTCAGCTTCTTGTTTTGCTTCGTTTGTTTTCTCAGCTACTTGATTGGCTTCGTTTATTTTCTCAGCTTCTTGTTTTGCTTCGTTTGTTTTCTCAGCTACTTGATTGGCTTCGTTTATTTTCTCAGCTTCTTGTTTTGCTTCGTTTGTTTTCTCAGCTTCAGAAAGTTGGGATGCCATCTTTACCTACCTTAAAAATGTAGTTTATATTGTCAAGAATGAATGAAAAGCAATAAATATTGCTTACTTTAATTAAGACATTTTTAAATAAAAATTACAATCAAAAAATTATTATTTTTTCTAACATATGATAAAAATAATACTTACATATTTTTACTATATATATCTATAATACTTATATATTTTAAATATATATATAATATAATACTATATATTTTAACTATAATAGTATATATTCAATTGGCTTTATTCAATATGTAAGTTCTTGCACAAATTTTTGTAATGTATTGTGTGCAATGTTTTTTTTGTGCAAGGTACTATTGAAATCTACCATGATATATACGATATTTTAAAGATAGTGTATATAGTATTTGCAAAATGATTTTGTGAATACAATTGCTTTTGTTTATTTTTTTCCCATTCTTTTTTGATGTGCAAGGATTCTATGCAAAAAATGATGAGTGATATGTTTTTTTGAATCCATTGCAAATGATTGTGTCATATCTTTTGCCTTGTTGTTGTGATCTATTGCAGATGATCTATAAGACAAAGATTTTAATAGAGATTCAATGAGTAAATTTTACAATGACTTTTTCTAGAGGGAAAAAATGATTTGAATTTGTTTTTGAGAGGACATTAAAAATATTTAAAAAAAAGAAATTTGTTTATATTCAGGTAATATTTGTTGATAAATTTTTCATGTGGACAAAAAATTTTTATCGTCCACATGATTTGTTTGTATCATTATAAAATTCAAAATGTAAAAAAGATGAAAAGATGTTCTCTTTCCTTTTTTTTATAAAACTAACAAAAGAAAATTATGCTTCATACACTTGAAGAGTAGGTAGAACTTGCTCTTTTAATGTTTGTTCTACAAAAGAATGTAATGTAAATTGAGCAGCAGGACAACAAGAACAAGCACCTTGCAACTGGACATATACTTTGTCACCATCTACATCAATCAATTCAATATTGCCACCGTCTGCCATTAAAGCAGGCTTGATAGTAGAATTAATAACTTGTTCTATTTTTCTGATTTTTTGCAAAGTATTCATGGGAGACGCAGAAGTATTTTCTGTTTTTTTTATGTCTTTCCATTCTTTAGCAAATATATCATCTAGAATATCTTGAAGTTTATTGTGACAATGTGTACAACCGCCGCCTGCCTTTGTATAGTAGATGATATCTTGGATTGTTTTGAGTTGATTTTCAATGATGTTTTTTCGTAATTTTTTTTCATAAATATTAAAACATTTGCAAATCAATGCACCTTCATCTTCTTCTATCTGGGGATTAACTTCTTTACGATAGTTTTGAAGTGCTGCATCAAGTGCTTCGCGTCCCATAACAGAACAATGCATTTTTTCAGGAGGAAGACCGCCTAAAGCATCAACAATATCTTGATTTGTGATTTTTTCTGCTTCTTCAATTGTTTTTCCTTTAATCAATTCTGTTAACATACTAGACGAAGCAATTGCACTTCCACAACCAAATGTTTGAAATTTAGCATCTAAAATTTTTCCATCTTGAATTTTTAGATACAATTTTAATGCATCACCACATACAAGAGAACCAACTTCTCCAACAGCATCAGGATTGTCCATGCTACCCATATTTTTAGGATTGAAAAAGTTTTCCATTACTTTTTCTGCATAATTCCACATTGCTTTCTGCCTTTTTTTTTAAATATGTATGAATATGTATGTAATTTAGTTTCTAAATATATATGTAATTTAGTTTTGCAAAGTTGTTTTTGCAAAAAATTTTCTTTTTTTCATAATACAATTCTATTATAACTATTCCTAAGAAAGAATTCAATGAAAATATCTTATACGTGTTTACTTTGGCATCACATCTTATTTTTTTGAAAATTTTTATAAATTTTATCTTATAGTCAAATTTATAAAAATTTAAGTATATTTTATTGTGGTTGGAGTAAGGAAAGTCCATGGGCATAATCGTCCCAATCTTTATATTTGCTTTCTAGTTGTTTCATATATTTCTGTGTTGTTTCTGCTAGTTCATTGGGGACTGTATAGGGCGTTAAATTTTTATATCGTTGTATATAGTTTTGTAATTTTTTAATATGATTTTCCCATTGTTTATTAGTTCTGTCCCAATTATTTTTTAATACTTTTAAATCTTGTTTACCAAATACATCTAACATTTTATTTAAATCATCTAAAGTATTTTGGATATGTTTTTTTGTATTGTCTAGTTGTTTTTCATATTCTTTGATATCTCTTGCAGATCCCCAATGAAAGGACAATTTCCATGTATATTCTATGGGATATTGTTCAGGTTTTTTCTGTAAGTGAGGTGGAAGGCTCAATACTAAATAGTAAATCCCTGGAAATTGTTGTCTGTATTGCAATATACATTGAAAATTGCTAGTTCCTTTGATCTCTCTTTGTAAGAGTTCTTTTGTTTGTGTAGGATCTAGTAATTTTAAGATATAAGTAAATTCTTCTTGTGTTGTAATGATATTTGTCTTGAATTGTGCTCTGAGTTGTATGTGATTTTTAGTGGATCTGATTTGTGATTTTTCTAAAGAAAAAATGATATTAGGCACTGTTTGCTTTTTTATTTCAATAATGCCAGAGGGTTGTGATGTTGGTTGTTCTTTTTGTGGTGTAGGAATCACTGCTACAGGTGTTGGGGTAGTTGGCTGTTTTTTTTCTATTGATTCTGGAACAGTGTCTATTGGTTGTGTTTGACTGATTTTTGTAGAACTTTTGTGTTTAAATAGAAGAGGTGTTAATCGAATCAGTCCAATCAATGAAGCGATTCCAAAAACGATAATAGAAATTTGCATAGAAAGAGTTAAATTCTTCCAACCTGTTTTTTTTTTGTGTTTAACAGGGATTTCTAAACGCATTGTTTGAGCTAAGGATCGAACAGTACTACTGAGGCGCGGTATAGGAACGGGGCGTTCTTCTGTAGCAAAACTTTTTACTTGTTTTCTTCGTTTACATTCATTGATCAACGAGTCGATCATGTCTGCAGATAGAATTCTCGTTGTGATGAGAATAGTTTCAAGGGATGTAGGATGTCCAAGGCTTACGAGTGTATTTTGTAGGCTCAATAGATTTTGCAATCGTTCTCTTGTTACTAAATGATATTTCATTAACATATGAGAAAGATCGAGTTCTAATTTATTTTTTTCTTTGATAACTTCTACACTGATAAGTTCTGGTTTTTGATCCGAGATTTGTTTATAAATTTGTTCATCTAAAGAAGAATTTTGTAATAATATATCGATCACTGTGATTTCTTCATCTTCGTGCTTATCTTTTTTTGTCCACAAAGCAATGATAAGATCTTGTAATTTAATATGTTTCTTTTCAAATAGTATTTTTAAGAGTGTAAGTTCTTCTGTAAGGTCAACTTTGGTTGTATATGTTGTTTTTTCTTCGGAAACTTGAAGAACGTCTTTTTCAGATGTAGCTTGTGTTTTTTTGATAATAGGCATTGCCAATGTGACTTGCGAACCCTGAAATTTTTGTCCTAAAGTTTGCATTGCATCATCCATACTTGGCGTTGTTTTTTCTTTGCTTTGTATGGGCATTTGCATAGTAGTACCTATACTTATCGTTGTTTTTTCTTGTCTTGTTGCAGGTGTTGGGGAAATTAATGTTACTGCAGGTTCTTGTGCCACTGTTTCTTGACTTGTTTCTGGTGTGGCTGAACTTTCTATGGTTTGCTGTTTCTTCTCTTTTTCTTCTAAAAGTTTATATTCTTCTATTAATGTTTGAATTTTTTCTTTGTCTAATTTGAAAAAATGAAGGAGCACGCCTTCTAACAAAATTATGTGAGGAATAAGATTTGTTTCTAACATAATTTTTACCGGTCTGAGGCGAAATTTTTGTTGTCGCAATGCATTGTGTATTTGTTGTATTTGTTGCCATTTTCCAAGGGAGGTTTTTGTTCTATAATACTCTAATAGTGTTCTTTCTTGTTCTAAAGTAAAATCATACCATGCATATTGAAAGGTAGTTTCTAAAAATAATGTGCAACGTTCTTGAACTGCTTTGATATTAGGAATCAATGGAATAGGAATTTTTAAAGTACTGTATGTTTTGTTATTCCATTGAAAATTAATATTAATATGCTGAAATTGAATTTGACCTAAAAGAAGTATATGTAATAATCCAGCTTCTATGTCGGCTTTTTCCATAATAAAATGGGAAAGAGGAATATGACAGATGGGTTTGATATTCTCTTGAATTTGTAGAAGTTCTTCAATACTAGGCAATAGAAGTTCTGCTAAATTTCGTAGCCGAATATTGGGAAGTAAAATTTTGTCTTGGTGTGTTCGTGAACATAAAGTTTCTAGTGTATTTGCACGATTTGTGTTGACTGGTAAAATAGGGGTAAAATCATTAGCTCTAGGGTAAAATAGTTTAGTAAGCATCATCATTTTCCAGTGAATGTCGTACTTTTTGAGTTCTGCTTGTAATTGTGCAGTCTGTCTAAAACTGGAAGACAATTCTATTTGTTTTGGTGGTTGTTCCCAAGATTCATTGAATTCTTTTCTAAAAGGATCAATGATTTTTTTAATTTGCTCAATTTCTGAAGCATCCACAACATAGCGCATGTATTGTTGTTTTTTTATCCAATTCCAAGAATATCCTTCAAATATGATGTTAGCAAGTGGAATATTCATAGAAAAATTTTGACATGAATTTTCCCATTCTAGAGCTTTTAAGAGTTGTGGCTGTGTGAGCATTCCAGCTTTCACAGCTGTTTTTGCTATTTCAAGTTCTACTTTTTCCATATATTTTCTCTTTATGTTAATTTTTGTAGTTGTTTTTTGCGTTCATCATTAATAAGAGAATGTACTAGTACATGAATATCTGCATGGATGTTGTCAGGCAATTGAATTGTATTTCTAGAAGGTGTACAATAAAATGCCATAATGAGTTGTGCAATTTGATATCCTGTAATAGGGTTACCTATTTTTGTAGAAAAATTTATATTGCCATAATGTTTAAATAAATTAACGATTCCTGGGAATAAGCTAAATTTTTGTTTGGTCTGTATCATAGTTTCCCATTTTTTCAATTTTGCTAAACAATTGTCAATATTTTTTACTCGGGAAGCTAGGGCAATGCTTTTGTCTTTTTCCATAAGTTCTGCTAATGATGATGGAAGTCTATTATTAAACACTTGACGTATATTTTTATGATGATAACGAACAGATTCTATTTTTTGTTTTAATTCTTGCGTTCCATATTCATAAATGGTAATGCCAGAATAATCATATCTTGGATTAGAAAGTACATTAAGAAAGGATTTAAATTTTCGTGGAATAGATTCTTGACTTTTTAGAATGGCATTTGTTTTTGTAGCAAGTTCTTGGCATAAATATTGTCGTACTAATAGAGAAATTTTATTTCGAAGTTGTTTAGGAATAAAATTTAGAGCTATTTTTAATTCATCTAATGATATTTTGCTTGTAGGAGCAATAAATGCTGTGATAATAGATTGGAGTTCTTGAATCGAACGTTCAGAGTTTTTTTCGTCTTTGGCTTTTTGAAGAATATGGAGTAAATTTTCTAAACTTGAGGCACGCATGACTAAATCATTGATGGATTCTGTATGTTCTGCAACAAGCATTTTTTCAAAAGCTCTTCGAATTCGTAATTCTTTGGAAGCAGGATAATATTTATTTAAAATTTGGTGCAATGCATTGGGTTTTATTTTAAATTCTTCATAGATATTTTGAACTGTTTTCATTGTTTCTAAAAAAGGATATATTTTTAATAGATTCTTAGATACAATGGGAGTTTCTTCTAGTAAATTTTTTAATTGGGATGCTGATTCGCATTGTTCTAAAGACGTGCGAAATAAATGTACTTTTTCTTTTAAATGAAATTGAAGTAGGGATTCAAAATAAGCATAGATTTTTTTATTAATTCTGCTAGAATCGCTGAGTTTACTATATTTATCTAGGTAGTGATAGATTCGTCTGGAACCTTTTTGTAAAATATTATTGATATTATCCTCTTGCAAAAACATTTTTCCACGAATGAGTAAGGAATTACGAAGATCCATTAAAAGAAGATGTTGATTTCTTGGTAATCCACTTCTCATAAGGCTAGAGATAGTTGTAAGAATATCTTTTTGTGCTCTGCTCTTTTCTATAAGTTCTTCAATGTCTTTGAGAGATGTTCTAGTAGGAGTCACAATCATTGTGTTTTGAAGTAATTCTTCCTCAGAAACGCCATGACTTGCTTGTACAATAGAACACAATGCAGAAGGTGTACTTAAAAATGTCATGAGTTCTTCTTGGAATGAGACAAGCATATAATCTTCAGGTTCTACAGCAAGACAATTTTGAGAAGATGTAAATGTTTCTTCCATGGAATCTTTTTTGTTGAAAACTTTGAAAGAGTCGATTCGTAAAATTTTATTCTTTTTTTGTTGTTTTTCTTCTTCTAATATAGTTTTTTCAATTTTTCTTGTTGCATAAAACAATTCTCGCAAAAAATCAGTGGCAGATGCATATCGTTTTGATAATTTAGAAACCATGGAACGATCTATAATTTTTTGTAGTTCTTCTGTTTGTTTTGTGCCAAGAATATTGCTTAATTTGGGTGGTGTTTGAAGTTTTCTTTTTCCTAATTCATTTAAGGTACGCAAATCATGGTAAGGACGTTTTCCCATCAACATATAATATAAAATGCATCCAATAGAATATAAATCTGCAGTGACTCCGACTTTTTTATTAGAATAGATTTGTTCAGGCGACATAAATGCTGGAGTTCCCAGAATTTCTCCTGTAGAAGATATTTCTCTATTTTGCTTGTTGATAAATTTTGCAAGACCAAAATCACCAATTTTAATATTTTGTGTACTATCATCTATAAAAATATTGGCAGGCTTCAAATCTCTATGAATAATGTCTCTACGATGGGCATATAACATAGCTTGTAGAATTTGCTTTGTAAATTCTAATGCTTCTAGTACATAAAGTTTTCCTTTTGTTTCTACGTATTGTTCCAAAGTTTGTCCTTGGATGTATTCCATTACAACAAATACACCTCTAGGATGTGGACCAATGCCATACAGTTGTATTATAGAAGGAATTTTGAGCTTTCTATGAACTTCAATTTCTTGGCGGAAGCGACTAAGTGATTTTTCATTTTTCATATTTCTAGTAGGAATAAGTTTCATGGCAACTTCTTGTTTACTCTGAAGATGGACTGCTTTATATACAGTACCCACTGAGCCTTTTCCTAATTTTAACAGAAGTTTATAATCTTGATATTCTTCAAAATCTTTTTTAGAAATAATATCACTAAATTTATCTTGGATTTGTAGAGGGTCATGTGGAGGAATATATACTGGCAAAGTTTGTTTTTCTTTACTTTTAAATGTGCTAGTAATTGTTGTCCATAGGTTCATTTGTCTTGCCTTATTTTAGAATACTTATTTACGAATAGATTTGGAAAGATTTATATTTCCTGTTTCTGTCACTAAAATATTATCTTCAATTCGAATCCCAATTCCTTTATATTGCTTAGGAATATTAGGAAGTCTAGGAGAAAAATAAATTCCAGGTTCTACAGTGAGAACCATTCCTGGCTGTAAAGAAATAGGTTTTTCTTTATGAAAATATTTTCCAGCATCATGAACATCTAAACCTAACCAATGACCTGTTCCATGAGGATAAAAGGGAAAGTATAATTTTTTTTGGATAATTTCTTCAGGAGTTTGTTGCAATATTTTTTTTTGACTAAGAAATTTTGATAACACTCGAATCGCTGCTTGATGAAAGGAATGAATAGGACGGTTGGGCTGTATTTCAGCAATAGCGCATTGTTGCATTTTTAAAACTAAATCATAGAGTTCTTGTTGAGGTTCTGTAAATTTTCCAGAAATAGGAATTGTTCTTGTAATGTCTGCACAGTAATAATTGTATTCTGCCCCTGTGTCTATGAGTAAAAGTTGATTTTTTTTCAAAAGTGATGTATTATTTGTATAATGAAGAACAGTGGCATTGCTTCCCGTCGCAACAATCGTGGGAAAGGCTGGTCCACGAGCACCTTGGTATCTATATTGATAGTGCAATTGTGCTTCAATCATAAATTCATATTGTCCTGGCTGTATTCGTGCAATTGTATATTCTAATGCCTTTTTCGTAATTTGTATTGCTTTTTTAATGTTTTTTATTTCTTCAGGCTGTTTATACAATCTCATATTTGCTATAATTTCTTCTAGATCATGCAATTGACTTGGATATTGTTTATGATAGGAAAAACTATCTTTTCGCAAAAGCTTTTCTCGTTGAGAAAGAACAATTTCATCTAGCTTAGGATCTAAGTAGGGCGTATAATATAATATAGTAGCATGTTCTAAATATTCCGTTAATTTATTGGGAAATTCATTTAATGGGTACACAATATCTGCTTGAGCACATTCTTGAATTTGCTCTTTTGTCATTCGATTGCCTGTCCAAGTTTTTTCATTATCTGTAGCTTCATCCCAAAATAAGACTAATTGATGTTTATCATGGACTGTAGTGTAGATGGCGATGGTATTTGATTCTGTGATGTTTGTTAAGTAGTAAAAATGAGATGCTGTACGTCGATAATGTGTTTCACCTTGATCTTCAATAGGTCGTTGTTTCATTCCTATCAAACCAGCACTTAAAATAGCAACACCATTTTGTATATAAGATAAAAAAGTGTTTTTTTTCATTGTGTTGTATGTCTCTTTGAAAATTCTACGGGAAATTATGATGGGTATATGATTTCCCGTAGCATTGTAAGGGGAGATTAATGAACAATTCGAATAATTTCTTTGAGCTGTATTGTAGAAACTTCGCTTAATTTTATATATTGTACACCTATTTCAAATAATGCTTGAGAAGGAACTGGTTTGCACCATATTACGCGACCATTTAATTCAGCACTCAATTCATCTGCATATACTTTCATACGAAGTTGTTCATTTTTTCCTAATGTAGTAGGGGAGATGAATGAAATACCTGTGTTACTAATATTTCGCACAGGATATTTTCGTCCTGCAATTTTTGATAAACTTCCACGTGCAAACATTACTTCTACATTTTCTGTTTTGTATCTTGGATCGATTCGTCGTTCTACGCCAGTGTACACTACTTCTTTTTCTTTAGCCATAATTGGTTCCCAATTTTGGAACGTTCCACGAGATTCAATATGTACAGTTTCAAATTGATGTTCGAGAACTTTACTTGTAAGTTTATCTTTATTCATAGCTTCTCGTATTTTATCCATATCAATGCGTGGTCTGCCTCGATCTATATGCATATCTAATGGATTGACCTTTTGAGGTGCAACAACTTCTAAAGGTAAAGAACGACCACGACCAGAACGACGAAAACCATCTTCCATTTCTGGTGCAATACGAAGCGTTAAGGAAAATCCTCTTCCAACAGCCTCTAAATAGCAAAGTACTAATAAGTCAATGGCTTTTTCTGTAAAACCAATTAATTGTGAAATATCTACAACAAGATTTGTGTGACCTGATGCCATAAGTTGTTTAAAATGTTCAGAAAATGTCTCTAAGAAAAGACGCATATCTACATTAATCAATTCCATGCGACTTCCTGTTATGATAAAACGTGGTGTGTCATCTTTTTCACGTTCTAATTCTTCTACGACTGGTACAAATTCTTGAAAAATTTTATTTTGATCTTTTAAGAGTCGAATGGTCATGTCAGTACCATGCTCTTTTGCTTGTGCATGAGCAAATAAAAGTTTAATAGCTACAGACTTTTCTAGGTTATTATATTCACGCATATCTACAAACATTTTTTTACCCGCGGATTTGCAAAGTGTCTGAAAATATGCATCAAAATCACGTAGAAACGCAGATGCTTCCATTGGATTGACATAGAGACAATTGACTTTTATTTCAAAATTAGAAGTGGATTCGTCAAAATCAAATTTATCTCGCTCTGGAAGATCTACAACAGGAATGTCTTCAACATCGTCCTGAACAATTTGTGCAACATCTAGGAGATTTTTTTCATCCTCTATAGGAATAGGCACTACTTCTTGGGCTGGTGTAGCATCTAAGATAGATTCAAACACTGGCACTGGATCAGGTTTATTTGGAATAAACTCTGCACCTTGCCTTTCACCGATAATTAATTCTGCACCATCGATTAAATGATCTCCTGGAATAAATTCTGCACCTTGAGAAATTTCAGGTTCATTGCGAAAAATTTCTAAATTTATCACAACAGCTTGTGGATTGAGACGAAAAATTTCTTCCATTTCTTGGTTAATTTGTACTGTAATAGCATTGCCAGTATTTAAAGTTTCTACAATGAGTATTTGAATAAGTTCAGGAGTAATCAAAAATAATTTTCGTAGATCCACAACTACTTCGCTGTATCCAGCCTCTAAAATTTGTTGGATTTTGTTAGATATGATGTCATAGTTGTCATCATCTGTAAGTTGAATAATATTGGTAGTAATTTTAGGTTTTGCAACAACGGGTTTTGGCTTTTCCTTTTGTTTATCAACAACTTGTGGCATTTTTAAATTAAAATGTTCAGCATCTGAAGAGGTTTTGAGAATAGAGTAATTTAGAGGCGATAAATGAAAAGTGACTGTTTTTCCAAGAACTTTTAAAGATTGTGCACCATATACAAAGCTTGCAAGATAATCTCTATCTACAGAAGGAGCGTCTTCCATATAAATTGAAATATCTTTTTTTTCACTTAAAATAACTTTTCGTAAAATTCTTTGAAATTTTTGAAGAGTATCTCTGTCTTTGTCATAAAAGATTTCTAGAAGATCTCCATGGTCTTTTTGTTTTGCCATTGTGCTCTCTCGTTCATTAATAATAAAATAAATAGCAAACTTTACAAATTTTTATGTTTGAAAAAAGTTTGCCATTTTTTTGTTTATTTTAAGCTATTATGCTTTAGATTCGGAAGAAATGGAATGTTCCATTTGTTTTGCTTTTTTTGCTTTATGAATCAAAAAAGAAATAAAGGCCATTGCAATAAATACACCAGCTGTGATATGGCTCATTTGTTGAACATCATACATTTGCATAAAGTTCAAAATGTATTCTACAAATGGATTATAGGGATTTTCACACCATTTTTGTGCTACCATTGGGAAAATATAGACTAGAATGGCGATCCAAAAGCAAAATTCTGTATAATTTTGTCGAGAAGCTTTTGTTTTGAAATATACTTTATCAATCACTTCTCCTTGTTTATAAATATCCCAATGTGCTTGGATAGGTCCAGTAGTAATGGGAGTGATAATAAATTCAGCCTTATTATTTTCTGGAGAAGAATCAATAGTAACAGAATTAGGATATACAGTACAGTTTGATATATTAGGAACTAAAGTAAAAGACTCATTTTCTTTTGATATCATTCCCTGTGCTTTAAAAAATTGTACTTTCCAAGAATATGGCTTTTGAGCTTTCATCTGCTTATAATAATTGATGAGAAGTTTATGGTCTTTATCTGTGGCTTCTAAAGCAACTACCTTAGGAATCAATCCAGTTTTTTCTTCAGAATCTTTGAATGCATTTAGGACTTCATCTGGTATTTCCTCGCGAGCAGATTCACTATGTGGTACTATTTTTGTTGCACTTGTGGCAATAGGCACTTCTTTGGAAGCTGCACTATGTGGTTTAGAAACCTCAACTTGTTCCTCAGTAAGAATTGTCCCCACTTCTTCTTGCATTTCTGAGATTGCATCTAGCATTTGTTTTTCTTCATCGCTTACTTTTGGTTCTTCACTAAGTTCAGTATCTATTTTATCTTTAACAGGTGCTTCCTCTTTCTCAGTAGGTACTTCTTCTTTCTCAGCAGGTACTTCTTCTGTTTTTACTTCTAGTACTTCAGAATCTTCTTCATCTTCTTCGGTAATTTCTTCAATTGTCTCTTCTTGGGATTCCTTATCAAGAAGATCATCATCAAGTTTTTGTTGTGGTATATTGGCTTCGTCTAGATCAGTTAAATCACTGCCAAAGCTTAGATCTATGTCGGCCTCATCGTCTTCTTTAGATTCCTCCGTTGTGCTTAGGTCAGTCAAATCACTGCCAAAGCTTAGATCTATGCCTGCCTCATCGTCTTCTTTAGATTCCTCCGTTGTGCTTAGATCAGTCAAATCACTGCCAAAGCTTAGATCTATGCCTGCCTCATCGTCTTCTTTAGATTCCTCCGTTGTGCTTAGATCAGTCAAATCACTGCCAAAGCTTAGATCTATGCCGACCTCATCGTCTTCTTTAGATTCCTCCGTTGTGCTTAGATCAGTCAAATCACTGCCAAAATCAGTTAAATCTATACCATCGTCATCAGGCATTTCTTCAGTAGAACCGGGATCAGTCAAATCACTGCCAAAATCAGTTAAATCTATACCATCGTCATCAGGCATTTCTTCAGTAGAACCGGGATCAGTCAAATCACTGCCAAAATCAGTTAAATCCATGCCATCGTCATCAGGCATTTCTTCAGTAGAACCGGGATCAGTTAAATCACTGCCAAAATCAGTTAAATCTATGCCATCGTCATCAGGCATTTCTTCAGTAGAACCGGGATCAGTCAAATCACTGCCAAAATCAGTTAAATCCATGCCATCGTCATCAGGCTTTTGTTCAGTAGAAGCGAGATCAGTCAAATCACTGCCAAAATCAGTTAAATCCATGCCATCGTCATCAGGCTTTTGTTCAGTAGAAGCGAGATCAGACAAGTCACTACCAAAATCCATAAGATCAATGCCATCGCCTTCTGGAGTTTGTTCTGCATCGAGATCAGACAAGTCACTACCAAAATCCATAAGATCAATGCCATCGCCTTCTGGAGTTTCTTCTGTGCCGACATCAGACAAGTCACTACCAAAATCCATAAGATCAATGCCATCGCCTTCTGGAGTTTGTTCTGCACCGAGATCAGACAAGTCACTACCAAAATCCATAAGATCAATGCCATCGCCTTCTGGAGTTTGTTCTGCACCGAGATCAGACAAGTCACTACCAAAATCCATAAGATCAATGCCATCGCCTTCTGGAGTTTGTTCTGCACCGAGATCAGACAAGTCACTACCAAAATCCATAAGATCAATGCCATCGCCTTCTGGAGTTTGTTCTGCACCGAGATCAGATAAGTCACTACCAAAATCCATAAGATCAATGCCATCGCCTTCTGGAGTTTGTTCTGCACCGAGATCAGACAAGTCACTACCAAAATCCATAAGATCAATGCCATCGCCTTCTGGAGTTTGGTCTGTGCCGAGACCAGACAAGTCACTACCAAAATCCATAAGATCAATGCCATCGCCTTCTGGAGTTTGGTCTGTGCCGAGATCTGACAAGTCACTACCAAAATCCATTAAATCTATTCCACCGTTTTCTGATGTTTGATCAGTAGTTCCAAAATCAGTTAAATCAGTATTAAAATCTACTGCATCATTATCAAAACTTAAGTCTATACCAGTAGCATCTTGTGAACCAAATGGTGAAACATCTTTATCAAAGCCTAAATCCATATTATAGGGATCTCCCAAATCAGATAAATCATTTCCTATATTATTGTCAAGCGAAGATTTTTGTTGCAATTTTTGACTAGAATCATTGGATTCTGTATATGCAACTGGACTTGGTAAGCTAGCTATTGCTTCGTCCATAGTTTCATAGCAAGTAAGAATAGAAGAAATTCCTAACATATCAAATAAATCAGCTACTTTTTGAGGGACTTTTACTAATTTAAGGTCTCCATCTGTTTCTTGGTATTGATCTAAAACTTTAACAAGAATACCAAGCCCTGTACTATTCATATAGCCAATTTCAGAAAAATTCAATATAAGGTATTTTACACCTTCATTATATAATCCCAATGTTTTGGCTTCAAACTTTTTAACAGTACTTCCATCAATGGAACCTTTTAAATCTAAAATAGCGACGCGTGAGGTATCCTCTAATTGTATTATACTAAGTTGAAAGTCTAAATTACCCATAATGAATTGCCCTTTCAAAATGTTATTTATCAAAGAGTATTTTGCTTTAAGGAAGAGTTAAAATAGACAATTTATTTTAACTTATAAATATAAAAATTTCTAGAATTAATTTAAATTTTTTATTATATTCCTTATTTTTTTTTATAGTTGTTGAAAATAAATTTGTTGATAATTTTTATTCGCAACTATTTTGCAATCTTTCTAAATGATTTGTCATTTGTATGATTTGACGCCAATGTAAAATTTCTCCTCGTGTTTGGATAGAAATATTGCTGAGTTCTAAAGCTTCTTCAATCATGTGTGTTTCTAATTTTAAAAATGGACTTTGTTTTAAAGAATTAAATATAGTTTTTCGTTTCATATTAAAAATTGAACGGACAATATCTTCAAACAAAGTTTCATTAGTTAATTCCTTTGGTATTGATTTAGGTGTCATTTTAATAACACTAGAATATACTTTAGGAGGTGGAACAAAAGATTGAGGTGAAATGTGACGAACATGTTCTATGTTCGCTCGCAATTGGGCTAAAATACTGATAGGTCCATAAAATTCAGTATTTGGTTGGGCAAGAAATCTCTGGGCAACTTCTTTTTGAATTGTAACCACAATAATTTTAGGAGGGATCGCCACTTTTAAAAAATTCATCAAAACAGGAGCAGAAACATTATATGGTAAATTAGCAATTATTTTATATGATTGCTGTTTTATAATAGGTTCTATGCAATTCCATACTATTGGATTAATATTATGTTTTTTATTTAATATATCACATTCTAAAAGATGAAACGAAGAATACGAAGAAAAAAATTGTTTTAGAATAGGATAAAAACGTTTATCGATTTCCACTCCCCAAAAATTTTGAACATTAGGAACAATATACTGTGTCAAATGTCCAATTCCACAGCCAATTTCTAAAACATTATCTTCTGGAACGATCTCTGCCGCAGATACAATATCTTCACATACTTTAGGTTCTATTAAAAAATTTTGTCCCAACATTTTTAATAAAGGCAACCCATGAATTTGAAGAAATTGTTGTAACTCTTTTCGTGTGGTTGGAAAATTCGTCATATTCCTTCCTTTATTTCCTACAACTTTAACCGAATGTATTCCAAAAATAAGGTAGAAGTAGAAAAAAAATCCAATATAATACCAACGCCATTGTGAGAATTTGCATATAATAATGAAGTAACTTTTTGATTTGTATTTTTTTTGCCTGAATATATTGCTGATTATTTTTCCAAAAAAAATACAGGAACAATAAAAATACTAATAGAATATACTTTTTATTCATCTTCATATTCATTAAAATTTTACACTGTACAATATCAAGTTTAAATTTTACATTGTACAATATCAAGTTTTTTCAAGTATACATTGAAAAAAAAGAAAATCAAGGAAAGAATTTCAAGGACACAAATTTTATATAGGATTATTACAATCTTTTTAAAAAAACATCTTCCCAAACATCTTTTAGAAATGGCGTATATATGAAACATTTTATCTTACTTCTTTTATGTTGCACTATTGTTTGTTTTTTTTCAATATTATATGAAATATCTTGGAAATACCAAATAGAAAAAAGCATAGGGTATGTATTTTGCATAGATCGTTCTTGGAGCATATCCCACGATGAAATAGAAAAAATTCAACAACAAATTCAACAAGTGCTTCCAAAAAAAGGCAAAGTTTTTTTTGTATATTTTGGAAAAGACATTATGTCTTATGAACAACAATTAAACGAACATATACAAATTCCGCCTCTTTCCTTTTCAGATAAAATTTGTGGCAGTGAATCAAATTGGAAAGAAGCTTTGCAATATAGCATAGAACTTTTAGTCCAATCTGATGTAGAAGTCCGCCGCATTGCTTTATTTTCAGATGGTTCTAGCTTTACTTGGTCTAAACAAATAGAAACCTTATTGCAACAACACCAAATTGAACTTTATACATATTGTGTAGAACCAAGAAACGACGTACAACTTCTTTCTGTAGATATGAACGAAACTGCACCAGTAGGGAGTGAACTTCATTTTCGATTATGGTACTCTTCAGAAATGCAAACAAATATGACTGTCCATATCCAACAAAACAACAAAAAAATTTGGCAACAACAATATGAATTTTTATGGGGAGAAAATAAATACATAGATATTTCTGCAGGGATTTGTGAAAAAGGAGAACAATATTTTGAAATCTCACTTACAGGCGACAAAAGAACAGAAAATAATAAAGCATATTGTTTTTGCAAAGGCATACAACCCAAAATACTTCTTGTGTCTGATATAGATCTTCCTTTTTTTCAACAAATCTTTGAAAAAAGTAATATGATCCTACAACAACAGACATGGCATGATACAATCAATCCTTCTTTATATTCTTCTCTTCTCCTGTATCAACCTGTCAACACTGCCAATATACAACAACATGAATTACAAATAGAACAATATTTACAATCTGGTGGTGTTATCTTTTGCCTAGACTTCCCACCAATGAATGTACCATGGCTTCCTATAGAATTTCAACAAGAAACAAAGGAAACTGAACAAGAAAAAACATGGGATTTTACATTACCAGATAAAAAAGAAAATAATAAAACAATAGACTTAGAAATGAAATCTGCTTGTGTTCTCTTTGTTTTAGATAAATCTGGAAGCATGCAAGGAGAAAAAATTGAATTGGCAAAACAAGCTATTACAGAAGCGTTATTAAAATTATGGAAACAAGATATTGCAGGCGTACTTGCTTTTAATGAAACGCAAAATTGGATTGTTCCCTTAGGTCGAGGCGTTGACATACAATGGGCAATAGATCTCGTTCAAAATATACAACCAGAAGGCAGTACAAAAATTTTTGAAGCTCTACAACGTGCTCATAAAAGTATGAAAAATATTTCTACTCATATAAAACACATTATTTTTATTTCAGACGGATATGATGATAGCGGAATCCTTATACAAAAAGCCATGAAAAAAATAGTACAAAAAATTAGTCAAGATAAAATCACGATCACTACTATTGGTGTGGGAGAAGCATTTGATGCCACTTTATTAAGAGAAATGGCAGAAAATAGTAAAGGTCATTTTTTTCAAGCTACACAATATTCTGCTCTACCTGTCCTTTTATTAAAAGATGTAGATAGAATTCTCAAAATCAGAGAAAACAATAAACCTCTCCAAAAAAACAAAGAAAAACATACTATTTCACCAAAAAACAAACAAAAAACAGATAAAAAATACAATATATTTAGCCAATATCCTACATCTCTTGTACAACCATGGTCTTCTTTCCCAGTTTCTTTAATTTCTTATCCAAGTAAAATAAAACAAAATACAATCATACATTTACAATCTACAGAACGACAACTTCTTACAGAAATAGAATATAGCAAAGGAAATGTTCTGCTTTGGAATGCACCTATTCAAGAATGGCAACAATGGAACGAATATTCCCATTTTTGGAGTCATATAATACAGCAGACTATCCATTGGCCAACTCAAGACATAATGATAGAATATCTTTTATCCAACAACAATATGCAACCTATTCTTATCACAACATATAATAACATAGATCCTACTACTATACAATGGATACCTTCGTGTCAATATATTCAAAATAACACATGGCTTTTAGAAACACCTCTTCAATATAAATGGAATACAATTCATTTGCAAGCTACGAAAATACATAATACACAACTTGAATCATCGACAAAAATGAATCATCAGCTCCCGTCACATACCCAAGATATTATATGGGAACATACAACATCTCACTATCCTTTACTAACAGAAACACAAAATTTACAAATACAACCACAATTTCTTCAAAAAATTTCTACGAATAGCTACACATTGCCAAAAAATAAACAACAATTTTTAAACATTCCTATAAAAACAACTGCATGGCCACTATACATTCCTTTGCTTTTAGTTGCCTTCACTATCAGTTGCCTAATCATCATTTTTTATGGAAAACTCAAAAGTAATATGTAGATAGTAAGATTTGCAATAAAACTCAAAAGTAATATGTAGATAATAAATATTTTAAAATGATTTACCTCATTTTATTTTTGAAAAATGGGACAAAAGAAAGGTAGATAGCAGTTTTTAGGAACAATAAAAAAAGCGTTATCATTTGATAACGCTTTTTTATTTATCGGGGTGACTAGATTCGAACCAGCGACCTTGTGGTCCCAAACCACACACTCTAGCCAAACTGAGCTACACCCCGTTTGTTATATGTATATATTATATCATATATCTTTTATTTGTCAAGGATTATTTTATTTTTTCTTCTGTAATATATCATGAATCGTTTGTAGTGTTTCTTTTTGTAGATTTTTGTCTTGTAAATAAGGAAGTAAATTCGGCAATATGTCCGCAGTAGCTTGTTCTGACAAAATTTGTAATGCTTGTATTCTAATGTTATTTGGTAATGTTTTTGTATGTAAAATTTGCAATATATGAGGAATGGCTTCTGCAGATGGTTGTTTTTGTATTTGTTGTAGAACGTTTTGAATTTTATCAAAAGAAATGGAATCTGCTTTTTTTTGTGGAACATACGGATAAAATATAGGCAAGAGAAGAATACAATAGATAAGTATAATTTTTTTACTCGGAATGCGTAAAAGATACGTCAAAGCTTTTGTTTTATGAGTTTGATATAGGTACAATAAGGTGATGCATGATAAGGTGATATGGGGGAAAATAGAAAAAGAAAAGTAAAAGGTAAGAGAGAGTAAAGGAATGAATATGTAAATAATAAAAATATACCTAAAAGGTAATTGTAAAAAAGCAGAAAGTGCTTGTTTTCCTGCTATTTTATAGATAAGCAATATGCTAAGGATAATAAAACTATAAAAAATTATAGATATAATCTGCGTCATGAGTTGATATGTTTTTCGTGGACTAGGTTTTAATTGTAAAGTAATTTTTTCTAAATTATGGAATGGATTTTCTACAGGAATAATTTGGTGATGTTCTTTTAACCACGTTGTAATATAAGTGCGATTTTTTTGTGATTGGTTCATCATATTTAAAAGAATGCTATGTATCAAATTTTTTGTTTCTTGGCTTGTTTCTTGTTGTGTTAACTCTAAAATAGCATTCATATATGTTTCTTGAGGAGTTGGAGGAGCTTTTAAGAAAAAAGCAATGCCCATGCGAAGACAAATAATACATACAATCCAACTAATCCAAGAATTCCAAGGTTGATATTTTCTTAAATTTTTTTTCATTTAATTCTCATATGTAAAGGCATGATTTCATTTATACAATGATTTAAAATATTGATAATTCTTTTATTTAATAAAAAAAAGTAGCTATTTTTAAAAGCTACTTTTTTAAAAATTTCAAAAGCTATTGTCAGAAATTAGTCTCCAAATTGAATTCCTTGTGCAAGGGGCAATTCTTTAGACCAATTGATAGTGTTAGTTTGTCTTCTCATATAACCTTTCCAAGCATCGGAGCCAGATTCACGACCACCACCAGTTTCTTTTTCACCACCAAATGCACCACCGATTTCTGCTCCGGATGTGCCGATGTTTACATTAGCAATACCGCAATCACTTCCTTTGTGGCTTAAGAAAAGTTCTGTTTCTTGCATGTGGTTGGAGAAAATAGCTGATGAAAGCCCTTGAGGAACGTTGTTATGGTATGAAATGGCTTCTTCTATTTCTTGATAGCGAATGAGATAAAGAATAGGTGCGAATGTTTCATTTTGTACGATTTCGTATTCGTTTTTGACTTCTGCAATGCAAGGTCTAACAAAAGTACCAGATTCAAAGCCTTCTCCTGAAAGAACTTCGCCACCATATAAAATTGTGCCACCTTGTTCTTTGATCTGGGCAATTGCATTTTGCATAGCTTCTACAGCACTTTTATCAATTAATGGTCCCATTAATGTTTTGTCGTTCAATGGATTGCCTACCACTACTTGTTTATAGGCAGCGATTAAATCGTCTTTGAATTTATCAAAAATGCTGTCATGAACAATGAGACGACGTGTAGATGTGCAACGTTGACCAGCAGTTCCTACAGAACCAAATAAAGTAGCTCGTAATGCCATTTTTAAATCAGCGTGTGGAGTGATAATGATGGCATTATTTCCACCTAATTCTAGGATCATTTTTCCTAAACGACCGCCAACAACTTGCCCAATTCGTTTGCCCATAGCTGTACTGCCAGTTGCACTAATCATGGGAATGCGATCATCAGCAATGAGTCGTTCTCCTACTGTTTTGCCTTGGCCAATGATTAACGACATAATAGCTGATGGAATATGATTAGCTTGGAAAACTTTTTCTACAATTTTTGTACAAGCAATAGCTGTTAAAGGAGTTTTGCTAGATGGTTTCCATATCATGGTATCACCACAAACTGCACCAATCATGGAATTCCAAGACCAAACTGCAACAGGAAAATTGAACGCACTGATAATGCCGATCACTCCTAGTGGATGCCATTGTTCGTACATTCTATGCAATGGTCGTTCGCTATGCATAGTCAAACCATATAGTTGGCGAGAAATACCAACTGCAAAGTCGCAAATATCAATCATTTCTTGGACTTCGCCTTTTCCTTCGACTAAGATTTTTCCCATTTCTAATGTGACAAGAGCACCAAGATCTTCTTTGTATTTTCGAAGTTCCATTCCAATTTGTCGTACAATGTCTCCTCTACGAGGTGCTGGAATCATACGCCATTCTTCAAATGCTTTTTGAGCACTTGCAATTACTTTTTCATAATCTTCTACTGTGCCTTGCACGACTTCCGCAATGACTTCACCTGTGATTGGAGATGTAGATGTTAAAACGTTACCATTCCCAAACCATTCTCCGTTAAAACAGCCATAATTCTTTTTTTCAATGCCTAATCGTTGGAGAATTTCTTTCATTTTTTCGTTCATTACAGACATAATTTTTTCGTTCCTTTCCTTTTTTTATCGATTTGCTTTCTATAAATATAAATAGAAAGCAAATTTATTTATTCGGAAGAGTTAACTTTTTTTTATTGTACATAGTATATGAAAATATTTCAATGAGAAAATTTTAATGAAAATATTTTAATTTAAAAATATTTCATTATTTTTTTATTCAAATATTAAAATATTATATTTTGCAATAAAAAAAATAAGTAGTAAAATATATACTAAAAGGAACTACCTTTTCATCATTACCTTAGGACTTGTGCCTAAGACTTGTGCTATTTTTTTTGCAAAATTACGAAATTGCAGAATGAAATTGCAGAATGTAAATAAATTGGAGTCCTTTATGGATAAAACAATCTATTTGTTATATATTTTTTAGGAAATAATAAGGATCTAAGAATGCTCAATAAATTAAAGATAGCAAGCTGGTGTCTTTTTGATTTTGGTACTACAGCTTTTATGATGAATATTGTTTCTTTATCCTTTGTGCAATGGCTGAGCCAAGCACATGGAAAAGAAAATGCAGATGCAAGTTATGGAATTATTTCCGCAGTTTGCTATGTTCTATGCCTTGTAATATATCCCTTTTCAGGAGAAATGTGCGATCGAGGCTGGAAAATTACTCCCTTATTTGTACTTACTTTTATTTCTGTTTTAAGCACTGCATTATTAGGAGTCTCTGACCAATTATGGGTAGCAGGACTCTTTTTTATTTTAGCCTACTTTACATATCAAATCGGTTTAACATATTACACTGCATTATTAGATGATATTGCTACACCAGAAAATTATGGCATCGTTTCTGGATTAGGAGTTGCTACTCGATATACAGGAGCGATTGTGGGGCTACTTTCTGTTGGTTTTTTCATCAATGGTTCTCAACAAAGTATGTTACCCAGTTGGCTACAGTTTCTCATTGTAGAACCTGTAGAACAAGGAAAAACTGCATATGTGAATGCATTTATGCCCACAGCAATTCTTTATGGTCTTTGTACTCTTCCTTTATTCTGTCTTGTTCGAACTAAATCAAAAGTAGAACATACATCGAAAAGCATGTCAGCAATTGTAAATACTATTATAAAAGGATTTGCTGACATTTGGAAAAATAAAAATGCATTTTGGCTACTAGTCACTGTATTTTTAGTAGGTCTTCCTGTGTATGCTACTGTTCATTTTATGACAATTTTTCTCAAAGAAATTGGACAAATGCCTGATGAACAAATGGCTGGTTTCATAGCTGTTGCCACAATTTTTGCTGTGGCAGGCGGATTAGCATTTGGAATCTCGCTTAGAAAATTAGGAAATAAACTCGCCTTTTATATTATTGCTGTATTATGGACATTCATTATGTTTGCAGGTTGCATAGTATCAGGGCCATTCTATATGTCTATCCTTGGGATATTGGCAGGTGTAGGAATGGGTTCTTATTGGGCTGTTTCTAGAATTATTGTATTTGACATTGCACCAGAAGGTAAAAAAGGAGAATATGTTGCCCTTTTATTCATGATTATGGTAGTGTGTGGCATTGCTAGTTCCTTAATTTGGCCTTTGGCTGTAGAAGTAACAACAGCTTTACAAAATGCAAATATATTGCCTGATTTTATTGTGCAACGTTCTAGTATGTTCATTCTTGCTTTGCTCACTTTTGCAGGGCTGTTGACATATCGAAAAGTAAAATTTGATATGTAACACTTTGTAACATCTTGTTACAAAATGTTTTTTAATTTCAAAAAGATACATTTTATAACTTATTGTAAATACAATTCTTAAATAAACGGTATGAAATTTGCTTATATAATAATTCAAAGTTAAAATGAAACAAATAAAATGCTTTTTTTCATGAAGTATTTTATTTATTATAAATTAATATTATTAAAAGGAGTGGTTTATGAAGAAATTAGTTCTTTTATCTATTGCAATGCTATTAGTCGTTAGTCTTAGTGCAGAAGTAAATCTAGATGCTCTTAAAGCAGCTCACATGAATGCCATGAAATACAATGGTAGAGCAGATGTTCTCCAACAAAGAGATGCAGCTGTTACTTATTTTACTGTTGTAAAAACAGATATGGCATCTGTGTATGAATGTGAAGATATTGTTACTGGATACACAGTTATTGAAGGCAAAAAAATCTATTGGGAAATTACCCCTATTGAAGGTGGTTTTAAAATTACCATTAAAATCAATATTTTTGGAAAAACATTTGAAAAATCTTTCATTATTAAATTAGAAGATAATATTGCTAGTGTTCAATTTCCAGAAATGGATGAAAGAATAGATGTAGATTGGAAATGCCTTGCAAAATGTGGTGGCAATGCTCTTCAATGCATTGATTGTTTAAAAGATTGGAAATGCTGGGCAAAATGTGCAGGTCCTGGTTTAATATCTTGTATCATGGATTGCTTCTAATTCAATTATTCCATTGAAATTACAAATAATATCCAACATCAAGGAAGTATTATTTAAAAATTTTTAAACAATACTCTTCCAATTGTTACTAAAGAATAGCGGTCATATCAAACATATGACCGCTATTCTTTTTACATATTGGTTTATAGAAAAATTTATATGTTATAAAAAACTTATTCTATTATTTTTATGTAACACTTTGAAACATCTTGTTACAAAATGTTTCTTACTGCTATAAAAATATATTGTATAATCTATTGTAAATAGAGACTTTAATAATTGGCATAAAATTTGCTCATAATTTCCTATAGAAACAATAACATAATATAAGTGTTGTAAAATTGTTTCTATTGAATGATTTTTTATGATAAAAGGAGTAATTCATGAAAAAATTAATGCTTGTAGCAATTGCCCTGTTATTTGTAGCAACTCTTAGTGCAGAAGTAAATTTAGATGCACTTAAAACAGCTCACTTAAATGCAATGAAATACAACGGCAGAGCAAATGTTCTTCAAGAAAGAGATGGATCTGTTATGTATTTTACAGTTATACAAACAGAAATGGCATCTGTTTTTCAAAGTGAAGAACTTGTTACTGGTTACACAGTTATCGAAGGCAAAAAAATCTACTGGGAAATTACCCCAATAGAAGGTGGCTTTAAAATTACCATCAAAATCAATATTTTTGGAAAAACATTCGAAAAATCTTTCATTATTAAAGTCGACGATAATAATGTCAACCTCGAAGTTACTGCCGATGGTGAAAGAGTGGATTATGGATGCCTCCTCAAATGTGCTGCAAATGCACTTGACTGCATCCATTGCTGGAAAGATTGGAAATGCTGGGCCAAATGTGCAGGTCCCAAAGTTGTTTCCTGCATCATGGGTTGTTTCTAATTATCAGTGAAAGAATTTAATCAACGAAAATGACCGAGATCTCGGTCATTTTCTTATAAAAAAGCAGACGCATTGAGTAAATATAGGTTATTTCCTATTTAATGATTTTGACAATATCATAAACTTTTTCCAAATATTATAGCAGATATATAAAATATATATGGTCTTTGTTAGTTTTCTTTTCTATGATAATTTGTAGCCTATATCATTACAGATATCATATATCATTATGCAGATATCATATATTTTTTGCTTATGATAAAAATCAAAATTTATAGTAAAGATTAAATTAAGATGAAATAGACCTTGTAGAAATTATGTTTATTTTTATTGTTTAGTATCATTAAAGGAGTATGTATGAAAAAATTAGTCCTTGTAATCATTGCTTTGTTATTTGTTGCAACACTTAGTGCAGAAGTAAACTTAGAAGCTCTTCAAGCAGCTCACATGAATGCCATGAAATACAATGGTAGAGCAGATGTTCTCCAACAAAAAGATTCTAAGATGTTTTTTACTCTTATAGAAACAGAAATGGCTTCTATTTTCCAAACTGAAGAACTTGTTACTGGATACACAGTCATTGAAGGCAAAAAAATCTATTGGGAAGTTACCCCTGTAGAAGGTGGTCTAAAAATTACCATTAAAATCAATATTTTAGGTAAAACATTTGAAAAATCTTTTATCATAAAAATATCTAAAAATAATTTCAACGTTGAATTGGCTGGAGATGGTGAAAGAGTAGATCCTAAATGCCTTCTCAATTGTGCTGCAAATGCTCTCTCATGCATCTCCTGTGGAACAAATTGGCCTTGCTGGGCAATATGTGCAGGAATATCAGTCGTTCCATGCGTTAAAAAATGTTTTTAATAATAACTTATTTCTTTGTTATATTTTAAACAAAAGCGTTTATTAAACAGAAGCGTTCTAAGTTTACTTAGAACGCTTTTTTATTTACTATGATGATAAAAAAATATGGAAAATTTACAAGACTCTATTATGAATCCAAAAGGGGGTATACAAATTCCCTCTCTTTGCTATCTTCCCCTTGGTCTAGGTGCATGGGATGTATTTTATAAAATCATCCAAAAAAAACAACATATACAAAAGCGTGCAGATTTTTTTATTTTATTAAAAACAGAAAAATATAGTTGCATTGGTCCTATTTTATCTTCGCCTGTGGCAGTCATGGCTTTAGAAAAAGTTGTGGCTTGTGGTGCAAAAAATATTTTTGCATTTGGCTGGGCAGGTTCTTTACAAGAAAAATGCAAAATTGGCGATATATTGCTTGTTTCTTCAGCATTGTCTGAAGAAGGAACAAGTCCTTTGTATAATCCAGAAGAAAAGCAACCTCAAGCTGGTGAAGAAGCATATCATTGTTATAAACAAATTCTAATGGACTCTCATGTAACGTTTCAGGAAGGAGCTGTCTGGACTACAGACGCACCTTATCGAGAAACACGTCAAAAAGTTTTCGATTACCAAAAAAAAAATATATGTGCTGTGGAAATGGAAATTAGTGCTATATATACTGTTGGAAAATTTCGAAATGTGTCTGTTGCTGCTTCTGTTGTGATTTCTGATGAAGTCTTTCATCCAAAATGGAAGGCAGGTTTCCACCACCCTAAATTTCAAGAAACTTGTCAAACAGTAGCTCAAATTTTTTGTAATATTTAACCAAAATTTTTCCAAAGAGTTATGAAAAATAAATGACCATATCAAGAGTATATTGTTGTTATTCTTTTCTTTTTATATATTGGTTTATATAAAGAATTTATATGTTATATAAAAATTCTCTCTATCATTTTATATAACACTTTGAAACATCTTGTTACAAAATGTTTCAAAGTGTTATTATGAGATCATATAATATTTGTTGTAAATAAAGAAATTAATAATTAGCATAAAATTTGCTAATAATTTAAACAGAAATACATAATATAATGTTTTTTAAATTGTTTCTATGTTAATGATTTTTTATAATAAAAGGAGTGATATATGAAAAAAGTAGTTCTTGTAATCATTGCTTTGTTATTTGTTGCTACATTGAGTGCAGAAGTTAACCTAGAAGCTTTGAAAGCAGATCACTTAAATGCAATGAAATACAATGGTCGAGCAGATATTCTCCAACAAAAAGATTCTACGATGTTTTTTATGCTTATAGAAACAGACATGGCTTCTATTTTCCAGACGGAAGAACTTGTTACAGGATACACAGTCATGGAAGGCAAAAAAGTCTATTGGGAAGTGACTCCAGTAGAAGGCGGAATCAAAATTACCGTTAAAATTAATATTTTGGGTAAAATATTGGAAAGATCTTTTATCATTAAAATTTCAAAAAATAATATCAACATCGAATTCCTAGCCGATAATGAAAGAGTGAATATACCTGAAGATTGCATTCGCATGTGTTCTGTACCCGTGTTAAAGTGTCTCCCTTGTGGAATAGATCGGAAATGCTGGGCCGAATGTTTAGGTCCCAAAGTCATATCATGCCTTAAACAATGTTTTCAATAGTAACTTATTCCTTTATTATATTTTCAACATGATCGTTTTTAAAACAAAAGCGTTCTAAGTTTACTTAGAACGCTTTTTTATTTATTATCTTGAAGAATAAACAAGTCTTGGCATAACTCATAGAAAAAGCATAAGAAGGAACAAGGCCTTCAAAATGGAAGTCAGGTTTTCAGCACCCTAAATTTCAAGAAATTTATCAAAAAGTAGCTCAAATTTTTTGCAGTATTTAAAATCACTTTTAGAGAATTATAAAAAAATCTAGGAAATCAAAAAAAACATGCTATAATAATGCGAGTGAAAAAAATTATATTTAAATAAATGATATTCTGGAGGGTTCTCTGTGCAGCTCATAAAATTTATATTAGATGGTCTCTCTTTTATATCCCATGTTACATATGGAAAAATACTCTTAAATATTTCAAGTACAATAGGAAAGTATATATTTTTTATTCTATTTTTTAGTATCTTTTTTTCTGGCATTACGCAGGCAGAAGAAATTCCACAAGTTTTATCTTTCTCTCTTCTTTTCATTCTATTTTTATTAAATATTGGAACTACACTCTATTATTTTAATGTTAAAGAAGAAGAATTTCAGTATTACGAAGGAATGGATCAGAAAAATTTACATTTTTATTCAAAAGAAAATGTAGAAGCCTATCAAGGTCATTTTATTTTTGCTTTAAATCTTGTACAAATTTATATTATGGCACAAATATACCAAAGTTTGGCAAAAATATTTCCTCATGATTTTTTCCTATTAGAATGGAAAGAAAGTATTAAATTATCCTTATACCAAATCATTTATGTAGTTGATGTAATAGATATTACCAATATATTTTCTGTTGCTCAAGATACCTTAGTAGATACAAACCCTTTCATTTTAAGTGTAACGTATTTTTTCCGTTTTTCAATATTTATTCTATTGGTCAAATTTGCACTTTTATGTCGTTCAGAAAAAATTCTTGTTCAAAAAATTATTTCTGGTTTTGGAAAGATTACAGATATGGTGGCACAAGCTCATATCATGGGCAATGCCATTATTCCTCATATTCTCAAAGCAACAAGCCATTCTGAAGCAAGAATTAGACAAGGGGCGATTACAGTTTTAGGAAAATTACAGTATAAAAAAGCAACACCTTATTTGATAGAAGCTATGCACGATATTGAAAAAGAAGTTCGCTGTGCTGCTATTATTGCCCAAGGTCAAATTAAAAATTACACAGGTGTTCCAGCATTGATTCATTGTTTGAAAGATAAAGAAGAAGTAGTGCAAAAGGCAGCGGCAAAAGTTTTGCCTCAAATTAAAGATAAACGTGCATTGCCTTATTTACTCCAAGCATTGGAAGAATTAGATGTTAATGTACGCCGAGCTGTTTTAGAAACATTAGAGATTATGCAGGATAAAGAGTCTTTACCTAAATTACTACCTTTACTTCAAGACCCTGATTTAGAAGTTCGTAGGATTGTGGTTCGAATCATTGCAAATTTAAGCAATAAAGAAGATATAGAAAAGTTGATTGTTGCTTTAAATGACAAAGATAAAACTATTCGAGTGACCATTGTCAAAACGTTGCAAAAATTGCAAGCCAAAGAAGCAGCAGAGGCTATTACAAAATTACTTCAAGATGAGAATGCAGAAGTTCGTAGCACAGCTGCAGATGCATTAAGTACTTTAGGGAATGAAAACTCTGTAGAAGCACTCGTCAAAGCATTAAAAGATCCATGCATTGATGTTCGCGGATATGCTGCAAAAACATTAGGAGTTTTAGGAAATCAAGATTCGATTTTGCCCTTAATTGAAACTCTCAAAGAAGATAATAATTTTGTGACTTTTCATGGAACAGAAGCAGTGAATCAACTTGTTTCTAGAGATTCTATTCCTATCATTGAAAAAATATTACAAGATAATAATTATAAAGTCAAGCGTTGGGCTATTCGTACATTAGGAAATTTAGGCGATAGTCAAGCCATTCCACTTTTAAAAACGCAAATTAAAGATGTAAATGAAAATATTCGTCACCAAGTGGTATTATCCCTTGGAAAAATTGAAAGTAAAGAAGCAATTCCTATTTTATTGGATGCTTTAAAAGATTCTAAATATAAAATCAGAAAAGAAGCTGCAATTGCTCTAGGAAAAGTACCCGATATATCTGCTTTAGATGCTCTTATCAAAGCACTAAAAGATGAAGATGAATATGTTCGAGCACATGTTGCATCTACTTTAGGCAAAATTTCCGATCCACAAGCAGTCCCTGCCTTACTAGAACGTCTCAAAGATGAATCGGAATACGTTCGCACATATACAGTAGGTGCCTTGGGAAAAATTGGTGATCCACAAGCAGTTCCTGCTCTGATCAATGCACTCAAAGATGAAAGTCATGAAGTGCGTATGTTTTCTGCTTTATCGTTGGGTATGATTAAAGATAAAAAAGCAGTAGATGCACTTATTTTTGCTTTAGATGATGAAAACGTGGATGTTCGAAATTATGCAGCAGAATCTCTTGCTTACTTAGATGATCCTAGTGTTATAGGTGCTGTCAAAGAACATCTACTCAAAGAAAAAGAAGATAAAGTTCGAGAAACATTACTCAATACATTTCAAAAATTAGAAGGAATCTAAAAGAAACTCCTAATAACTCCTAATAATTCTTCTATTTAGGGGGTTCTTTTAAATATAACTAAGAACAGAATTAAAATTGATATCTAATAGATATTAGATAATGAATAAAAGGTTTCATTATGCTACAGATAAATACAGGATACACAATAGGAAATTATCAAATTGAAACATTGCTTCACCAAGGTCGAAGTAGTACATTATATTTAGCTTTTCATCGAGATACACAGGAAAAAGTTGCTATTAAAGTACTAGACCCACTGATTGTGGCTCCTTATCAAGATACGCTCATCCCTTATTTACAAAAAAATATACAAATTGTTTCTCGCATTTCTCATATTGGGATTCCTAAGTACTATGAATTCAATCAATATCAAAATTTATGGTACATTGTTATGGAATACGTTTATGGGTATACATTAGATCAAATTTTACAAAATGTTGGCATACTTCCTGTGAATGATGCACTCTATTTTTTAAAACTTGTTTGTAACATTTTACAGGCAGGACATGCATATAATATTCTTCACCAAGACATTAAACCTAGCAATATCATTTTAACAAAAGATGATCAAATCAAACTATTGGACTATGGTTTACCTATGCCTGTAGAAATAGATTTTTATGATCCCCAAGCACCTTTATTGCTAGGATCCCCATTATATATGCCGCCTGAACAGATTGTGCATGACCTTGACTTAGATATTCGAAGTGACTTTTATTCATTAGGTGTCACATTTTATCATTGTCTCACAGGTATGCCACCCTATACAGGTGAAGTCCAAGAAGTTTTCCAAAAACATCTTTCCGAAGACGTTCCTTCAGTTCTTTTATGTAATTCAGAAATACCAGAAGAAGTATCTAATTTAATCATAGCTTTGATGCAAAAATCGCCTCAAGACAGACCTAAAAATGCAAAATTATTAGAAACATACTTAGAGTATATGCTTTTTCAAAATTTATATTATCAAAATAGATTGGATGAAAACATAGAATATAATATTGTTAATAAAATGCAAGCAAGTTTTCAAGATAAGCAATTTATTCAATACACATTAGAACAACTAGCTTTACTGAACCAGCAACCAGATGAAAATGCAGAACAAAACTTGATCAATGAATATATGGCAAAATATAATGACTCTTTTACAGTACAAATCCTTCAAGAATTAAAAGACAATACATTTATTTTAGAAAATATAGAATCTTGGATAGAATATATGCTTCATCCATATTCTTTAGACAATATTCTTTCATCTAAATCTACGGACTTTCCTCCTGTAGTTTCTTCTGAACCTAAACTTATGTCACCAACATCGAGTCCGACATCGAGTCCAATATCAAGTCCGACATTGAGTCCAACATCGAGTTCAATATCGAGTCCGACATCAAGTCCGACATCGAGTCCGACATCGAGTCCAATATCGAGTCCAATATCGAGTCCGACATCGAGTCCAACATCGAGTCCAATACCACAATCTATACCTAGATTTATTCCTACATCTACACCAACCCCTGCACCTATACCTAGATTGTCAGCACCTTTAGCACCTATACCTAGATTGAATTCTCATCCAACACCACAAATGATAAAGTCGATGCTAGATGATGAGGCTGTACCACCATCATCTTTGCAAGGCATAAAGTCGATTACAGATCAAGGAGCAGTGCTACCATCATCCTTGCAAGGCATAAAGTCGATTACAGATCAAGGAGCAGTGCTACCATCATCCTTGCAAGGCATAAAGTCGATTACAGATCAAGGAGCAGTGCTACCATCATCCTTGCAAGGCATAAAGTCGATTACAGATCAAGGAGCAGTGCTACCATCATCCTTGCAAGGCATAAAGTCGATTACAGATCATGGGTCTGTGCCTCCGTCTACGCAAGAAATACAGCCAATTACAGATCATGGTTCTGTGCCACCGTCAGAATTACAAGTGATACAACCGATTACAGATCATGGGGCTGTGCCTCCGTCTACGCAAGGAATAAAACCAATTACAAGTCATGGATATCCAGCCCCGAACCTAAAAAGTACCAAACCAATTACAAGTCATGGGTCTACACCTCCTTCTACTCAAGGAATAAGACCAATTACAAGTCATGGATATCCAGCCCCGAACCTAAAAAGTACCAAACCAATTACAAGTCATGGGTCTGCACCTCCTTCTACGCAAGGGATAAGACCAATTACAGGTCATGGATCTGTGTCACCATCTACGCAACAGGAGATAAAACCGTATACAGATCATGGATATGTACCTCCGTCTATACAGGAGATAAAGCCGATTACAAGTCATGGAAATATTTCGCCAGTTACGCAAGGAAAAACTCCCAAAAGTTCTGCTGTTTATTTTCCAGGGACAAATAACCGTGGTATCTTTCCAAATCATGCAAAAACCATCGAAGTCAATCAAAAACCATCAGTTGAAGAACAAAAAGAAGATAAAACTAAAATTATAAAAACATCTCAACGAGCTAATGAAGCCTTATTGATGAATATAGATGAAAATAAACAAAAACTAGATAAGACAATAGATGTAAAAGAAAAAAATAAACGAAAATTTCTATCTAAAACACCAAGTATAGAAAATTTATCTTATCTTGATAGAAAAATTGTAAAGTCTCAGGCAAATTTAGGAATAGATGGAGCACCTCTTGAATATATTCAACAACAAGCTCTAGTAAACACACAAATACGAGAAGCACCAAAACCAAAAAATGTTCGCAACAAAGAAAAAGAAAAATCAAGAGTAGGTAGTACGATTTTTCTATTCTTTATTTTTTTCGTAAGTGGCATTATTATTTATATAGCTTTTAATCCTAGTGCCTTGAACAAAACAAAAAAACTAGTGCAACCCTATTTGATTCAGTGGGGAATCATAGATACACCGTCATCTCCTGTGCCAGAAAAAACATATCCTAATATACGACCAGAAATTCAAAAGTTTTGCCAAGAAAAACAATTTACACAAGCTCGTTTTCTTTTACAAAGAACAGAACAACAAGTGACTACAGCACAACAACTTTTAGAATACATCCAGCAACAGGAAGAAAAACAGCTAAAAATGCTACCATTAGATAAAGGTTGGTATAATGAGAAACTGCCTTCTTCTTTAAAAAGGAATCCCACGCCAGGAGAATATATTTATACTAAAGATAACAGTATTATGGTATATGTTCCTGAAGGTACTTATTTTTATGGGGATACAAAAAATACAAATAGAAGACAAAGATTACAAGCATACTATATAGATAAATATGAACTTACAAATAAACAATATGAACAATTCATTCAGGAAACAAATGCCCCAGCACCAGCATTTTGGAAACATCAACAACTCAATCACCCTGCTAAACCTGTTGTTGGAATTACTCATAGTCAAGCCATGCAATATGCAAAATGGGTAGGAAAACAACTCCCCAGCGAAGAAGAATGGGAAAAAGCAGCACGAGGTGGCGTACAAATTCCCGATTGGGGGAAAACAGACGTTTACATACAAACAATGAAAAATCCATTGGAAAAACGAATCTATTCATGGGGTGACGAGGAAGTCAATAAAAAATATACAAACTATAAACATACACCCACATCACAAGAAAAAACAATGTATATTGGCTCTTATCCATTAGACATAAGCCCATACGGTTGCTATGACATGATGGGGAATGTAAGAGAATGGACAAATACAACCTATGAACAAAAAACAAAAATTTGTAAAGGAGGTGATTGGGAAACACCGCCTATGGATTTATCTATCCATGCAAAAGTCAACTATTTATCAGAGTCTTCTTACAATACAGTAGGCGTACGTTTTATCTTGGTACCATAATTTTTTATATAAAGTAAGTTGATTATTGCTTATTTTAAAAGCTATATAGAAAAGCTATTGTCTAAATATTGCTATGAAAATATCTTGACAGTGCTTTTGTTTATGCTATAATTTTAAAAAATAGGTTTTTAAAAATTTGTTTACTTTTTGGAGTAAATTGATTATGAATAAAAAATGGATTTTAGGAATTATGTTATTCCTAATGGCTTTCACTTCCATTGGATGTCCTTTTGTCGTAAGTGAAGAACATTCGGAAAAACATGCTAAAGTAACATCTAAATATTTTACAGATATTCATCGTTTTTTTGATCGTCATCTCTGGAATTATGACTGGGATGATCCTTATGTAAATTAAATCTTCATTCCCTGGAATTCCAGGGATCTTTCTTTTTTTCTCACCTCTTTTCTTCCCTTTTATTCCCTAATTTTCGGCTTTTAAGGTTTTTTATTATGTCTAAAAAATCTTCCTCTAAAAAAAAATCAAAATCTAAAAAAAATGTACAAAAAACAATAGATGCTACACAAAAAAAAATGAATGTATCTAAAAATACAAAAGTGAATGAAGTATCTAAATGTACAAAAGTGACTTCAGATTCAAATTCTAGTTGTTGTACTTGTAAATTTATAAATTTTTTCATTTCCCTTTGCTTGAATTTACGGAAATATTTGAAATATCTATTTTTTATCTGTTTGCTTGGATTGAGTGTAGCAGGCTGTTATTGGCTATATCAAAAGGAAGCATGGAATATTTTCCTACCATATATTCCTGCACGTTATCTTGGAATCCTAGTCGGTTTTCCTATTCTTCTTTCTTTTATTTTTATATTGTGGTTAGGAAAATGGTGCTACGAACGAACGATTGCATTTTGTCTAAAGCATGAATTAACAGAAAATGATAACCCAGCTGTTGGTTTATATTTTGCAGGTTTTCTATTGTCTGTAGGCATTGGTGTTTCTGGAGCAGTTTGTGATTGGCACCAAGGCATTTTAAACACAATTATTTTCTTATGTTTTGGTGTAGTGATTTCTATTTTTTTAGTTCGCTTATCTGGTTATCTTTTTGATACTTTTCTATTCCCCAAATTTTCCATTTTAAAAGAAATTCGAGACGATAGAAACGTTGGAATAGGTGCAATTTGTTTTGGTGCTTTTGTAGGAACTGGTTTTATTATTCGTGCCAGCTTTATTGGGGAAGGTGGTGTATGGTGGGCTCTAGGTATTTCTATTTTAGGTGCATTTTTAGTTGGCCAAGTTGTATTTATTATTGGTGGCTTGCTCTTCCAAAAATTTGCTGCATATAACTTTTTATATGAAATTGAAGAACGAGACAATCCAGCTGCTGGTATTTTATTGGGTATGTTTTTATTAAGTTTAGGTTTAATCGTTTCCAATTCTGTGATGGATTTTAATGTTGCAGAAATAAAACATTTTCCTGTTTCTTGGGAAGAAGCTTTAAAAACAAACGAACGCGAACTCCTTTCTAAAGAACTAAGCCTTTCTTCTGAATTAATTGTTAGTCTGCGTGAAGACAATAAAACTTGGACGATTCATGATGTACAGAAAAACGAAAACTATCTTGTTCTGCCTAGCCAAGAGTCTTTTTCTGTAGTTCAATTTAAAGATTGGAAAGAAATTCTATCTGAACTAGGAGGTGCTGGACTTTTTGGTATTATATCTAGCCTGATTTTATTAATTTTGGGAAAATTAGCAGGATATATTCTATTTCATGGCATTTCATTAGTTCAAGAAGTACAACAAAAAAACATTGCTGTAGCGTTTGTACTTTCTGTAGTATACATCGTTGTTGCTTGGATTGGCTTTTCTGTATTTTAGGAGTGGAATATGAAGTTACGTGTTTTCTTTCTAATTTTTCTCTTTGTCTTTGTTCATACAGACATATATGCATGGGGAAAAAGAAGTTCTCGAGGAAGCAGTTCCTTTCGCTCGCGTAGTTCATCCTTTTCCTCGCGTAGTTCCTCTCGATTTTCTAATTATTCTTCTGGTAGTAAATCTTCTACTATTAATGTCCATAGAAAACAAGCACGAGAAGCAGAAGCAAAAAGGCATGATTCTAAAACTTCTGCCTGGGATGCATATAGAGATCAAATAGCAAATCCACCTAGATATTTTTCTAAAGAAGCAGCAGAAAATGAATTTAAAAAGAGCAAGGATTTTCAAGATTTAATCAATCAATTTCCAGAAGAACCAAAAACTCGTCCATCCTATATTCCAGAAAGAATTTATCGAGAAAATGTTTGGTTGCCAATTATTTATTTAGCAAGTCATCGTCAATATGGTTATTATAATGCATCGAAAAATTTTATTCCTCTAGAAAAAAATGATTATCTGATTGACGAAGAAACATTAGTAAGCAAGGGGTATACATATCCTATTGCTAAAGGACAGCCAGACTTAGAAGGCTTCTCGCTTGTATTTGGCGTTATTATTGTCTTTATTATTTTCTTGATTTTTGCACATAGCATTGTTTCATTTTTTAAATGGATTTCTGATGTACTGAAAATGATTTTTGATAGAGGTCCTTCCAAAAGCAGACCTTTTGCTTCTGCTTCCCAAAATAAAATGGTTGACATAGTAGATTATTCAAATGCTCCGAAAGCATTCACTTCTACTGTTCCTTATCTAGCCCAATTATATAGCATGAAAAAAGGCAACGTAATTACATTATCTGATCCGATCACCATGTCAGAATATGGACATTCCATAGATTGTGAAATTATGCGAGTAATTTGGTATGATCATAATGATTTTCGTTTCATGAAAATAGACTTAGAAAATTTAGAAGAATCTTCAGAATTATATTTATTTGTAAAAGAAGTAAAAGGTGATTTTGCTTTATTTTTAGGCATGTTAGACCATGAAGGGTTACATAAAACACTAATAAAAGATGGTTGGGAACATGTGGATAGTACAGAGAATAAATTTTCTGAAAAATTTGGCTCTATCTTTGAATGTCATGGTGAAGAGACAGAAGTTGTTTTTTCGCAATATGAATTTGGTGGATATTATGATGTGCATTCTTCCATTGTAAAAGAACCAGTTGGAATTTGTGAATATTTTCCAGAAGAAATACCTTCGGATTTAGATTGGCGACATGCAATTGTTATATGGCAAGGAAAATGGATTTCTTGTTATTATTGTATTGAAGTTCATCAAGGAAACATTGATTTATTTTCTGTTACTTCATAACATAATTTTTATTTTTTAATATTTAGGAGCAACATATATGGCAGTAAAAAAAAGTGAAAAAACAAAAGAAAAAATAGAAGAACTACAATATACACCTTCATTTAAAGAAATTGAAAATGGTAAAAAAGTTCTTGCTATTTTAGAAAATATGGATGATATTGGCTACACCATGCATCGTTTAGATCTATTTTCTGTAGTAGAACCTGAACTAGGATTAGAAATTTCTGTAGATGCAGAAGAAGATGTGATTTGTTTGTTGGCAGAAATTTGTGACAGAGAACATTTTGATAAGAACGTTGCAAATTGGCAAGAATTACTATTGAGTTTGAACAGCAATTTATTACATGGTGCATTTACTTTGCAAAATGATAAAATTTATATGCGTGAAAATTTGGCTGCAGAAAATTTAGATCCCAATGAATTGGAAGATGCATTGTCTGCGATGTTTGCTGGTATTCTTCGTTATGCTGATGCATTAAAACTTTTATAAAATAGGAGAAGATTGTGAAAGTATTACAAAGTATGATTCGTTGGTTCAAAGCAAAAGACAGTGAAGTTGCAGAAAAAATTGAACGAGAAAATGAAGTTGCTTTTGCAAAGCAAGATTTAGAGTCCATGCAAAATGATTTATCGCAAGTTACAAATAGCATTGGTGAAGTCAAGGCTACACTTATTGGTTTAAAGCGCGACATGGGAAATAAAGAACGAAACATTCGAAATTTAGAAGAAGATGCTCGTTCATTACTAGAAAAAGGACGTGAAGATTTAGCTTTGAAAATTTGTGCAGAAATCGAATCTTTACAAACAGAAGTTAATATTTTAAAAAATTCTGTGGAACAACAAGAAAAATTAATACAAACTTTAGAAGATAAACGTCGCGTTTTGCAAGATGCTGTACGCCAAGCAGAATCGTCCTTACGAATATTAGCGACTATGGACTCTGTAGCACGTGCGTCAGAAAAAGTATCGCAAGTAAATGTAGGCAATTCTAGTAGTGCCCTAGCTCGTTTTAAAGATCGAGAAAAAAATGTGCAACGACGTTTAGATAAAGCAAAAGCTATAAATGAAATGCAAGATACTGATAGCGGGAAAGCTTTGGGAAAAGAAGTAGATGAAGCTCTAGGACGTGGTCGTGGAAATGAAGTTCTTGCCCGTCTCAAAAAAGAATCTAATACACTATAATAGTATAATAAAAAAGGCAACTATGCCTTTTTTATTATTGTTTTGCTTTTAATTTTTAATCTTACTACCTAGTAGACAACAATAACATTGAGGAAGATACATGTATGGCAGAAAAAGATCCTAATACTTCATCTGATATTACATTGAGCATGAAAGAGCGTATTGAAAAACGCCACGAAATGGAACGTCAAAAAGCTTTAGAATTAGAAAAGTTAGAAATAGAAAAAAAACAAGAAGCTGAAAAAGAAATCGAACTCCATTTAACAGGTGATGCTGCTAGAGCATGGAAATTATTAGAGGACCAAGTTTGTTCAGAATCTGATATTCAACAAGCATTTCTAGAAAAAATCACTGTTATAAAAACAGATGCCAAAATTTCTATTGTGAACATTTTAGAAATGAAAGGCATACTAACGAAAAGCCTTGCGGAAAAATATTTAGCCATCACCTCAACCCAACGTTTTCATAAAGGTGCAGTCCCTAAAACTTCAGAACGTGAAATGAAACTTGCATTTTCTTTAGTAGATGGCAAGAAAATTAGCAATGAAGATGTACAAGTTGTTTTACGTACACAAGCATCACTCTATCAAATAGGAATACATCTTCCCTTATTAAAAATTTTAGTTGACAGCCATTTAATTGAGAAAAATTTTTTAGACACTGCGGAAAAAGCGAAAAAAGAAGTCACTCAAAAACACGTACGTAAACAGGCAATCCAAAGTGCAGAGATGAAAAAATATCCAGTCTTAAGAATTATGACTGGTACTTTTATTGTTATTATTATTCTTGTTATAATGTGGTTTGATTATATCTCCAAACAACATGTTCGTTTAAAAAAAGAACAAGTCGCAGCAGAAGAAAAAGCTGTTGAAGAATATATCCAACAAGCCATAGAACAAAAAAAAATACAGATGGAAAAAAATAAAAAGCTATACTTAGAACATGCAAAACAATTAGAAAAAGAAAGAAACGATCCTAAAAAACAACAAGAATACATTGATAATATTATGAAAGGGCGAGGTTTAACTGCATGGGGAAATCATTGGATTCCCATAGAACAATACGAGCGTCTTAGTAAAAATTGGCAAGTGGGTAGTAAAGCCAATAATTATCCTATCAATTTTCAATTTCAATCACTTTCTTATAAAAATGACATAAAAGGAATAGAAATTCGCGGTCGCTTAGATCTTCCTAGAGATATGGACATTTCTTTAGACGTTATGCTCACAAGTCCTTTTCATCAATATAGAGTATATGCATCTAAAATAATTTCTATCACTACTAGAAATACAGATATTTCCCTTACTTTAGGACCATTCTCTAAAAGTCTAGCACCAGGATTTTACATTTTTCATCTTCAATTTAAACTGATCAATCAATCGCAATTTACAAAATATTTTCTAGATATGAGTAAAAATTATAAATGGGAATTTCCTTTTGCATATCGAACTACAAAAATTATACAGGAAACATTTGATAATTCTTGTAAAGAATTAGAATCTTTTTTTGAATTTACAAATGAAATTGCAGAAAAAATCAAAGAACAAAAACAAGAAAATTCTCCAGAAATTTTAAAACTATTTAAGGTTTTTGAAGATCAAAAAAATAAAATAGAAGAGACATTTTTAATTCCTGTTTTTCCTCAACTGTCCAATGATCTACATTCCTTGCAAAAAGAAATTTACGCTTTCTTTGCCGCATCTCAAGAACAGTCGGAAGAAAATAAAAAAGACAGTAGCGAATGGGACAAACAAGTTGAAAAATATGATATAGTTTTTGATAACCTTTATTTAAAATACTTTCATGAAAAAGACATCATGGCAAGTTATTTGAAAACAAACACTGATATTTATGTATTGCGATAATCAAAGCTTGTTTAGGACATAAGGAATGAGTCAAACATTATATATTTTAGATGGCCATGCATATACTTACCAAGCATTTTATGCTATTAAAGAATTATATGCACCTGATGGTACTCCCAGCAATGCTATATATGGTTTTTTAAGAATGTTGGATAAACTTATCCGAGAAAAAGAACCAACTTCCGTAGCTGTTTGCTTTGATTGCCATGCACCTGTTTTTCGAAATGAATTATATAAAGAATATAAGAGTACACGCAAACCTATGCCTGAAGAAATGCGTGGTCAAATTCCTATGTTGCAAGAAATTTTGCAAAATTATGGAATTCCTATTTTTTTAAAAGAAGGCTATGAGGCAGATGATGTGATTGCAACATTAGCCTCAGAGGTAAGTCAATGGGAAAATTGGCACGTATACATATGTACACCAGATAAAGATGCTGTGCAAATTTTAACACAACATATTTCTCAATATGATCCTAAAAAAGATGAAGTACTTACATATAATCAAGTCTATGAAAAATATGGCATTCCTATAGAAAATTTTATAGAATATTTTGCTCTATTAGGAGATACAAGCGACAACATCCCTGGTGTCCGAGGCATTGGTCCTAAAAATGCAGCAAAGTTAATTAACCAATTCCAGACATTGGAAAATTTGTACGAAAAAATAAACCAAGTAAAGCCTCAAAAAATAAAAAATGCTTTACAATCTCAAAAAGAGCAAGCTTTTTTATCGCGTACTTTATTTACAATTGACCAACAAGTTCCCATTGAAATCAATAAAAATGAAATAATACAACAAAAACTAAACCAAGATGCTTTAGAAAAATGGTATATTCGTTTAGGATTTTTAAAGTCTTTAAGTAATCTTGACATTTCTTCCTCTAAAGCATCCTCTGACATTCCAGTACATTGCATTTCTACTAAAGATGAATTAAAAAAAATTGTGTCCATTATTCCCTCAAAAGAACCTTTGTATGTAGATTGGAAGGAATCAGGTGATACGTGCATTTGGGATGCAGAATTGCAAGGCATTTTCTGTAGTTGGAATTTTGCATCATTCTATGTACAAGCAAATGATTCTTTAAAAATACAAGATATTTTAAACATCCTTCAACCACTTTTATCAAAGAACAATGCAAAACGAGGCTTTGATTGTAAAAATCTCTATATATTATTATTAATCCAAGGGATTCATTTACAACCTATAGATTTTGACATTTCATTAGCAGTTTACTTATGCAATCTGTACAACAAAGAAATATCATTTCAAGAACTTTGTTTGCAATATTGTCAATGCAATCCACCAGCTTTACCTACTACAGAAGATATAAAATCATGGTGTTCATATTTTGCACAACGAAATTATTTACTCCGAAACATGGAAAAACAAGTACAAAAACAATTAGAGAAACATGATTTAGTCTATATTCTTCAAGAAGAACTATCTTTAATACCAATCCTTGCAGAAATGGAAGTTACTGGAATTTTAGTAGATCCTGTTGCATTACATACTATGTGCAAAGAAGTAAGAGAATATTTACTCGAATTAAAATCAAAAATCTATCATATTTCTGGTAAAGTTTTTAATATTTCTAGCCCTAAACAACTTGGAAATATTTTATTTGATAAGATGAAATTCCCTGTGATAAAAAAAACAAAAACAGGAGACTATTCTACGAATAAAGAAATACTAGAAACATTATTGGATCAAGTACAAGACAAAGATAGAGAATTTCTATCCTATATTATAGAATATCGTGACAAAGAAAAACTGTTGAACACTTATTTAGAACCTTTGCCCACCGCCATCCATCCTACCACAAAGAGAATCCATAGCCATTTTATACAAACAGGAGCAGCAACAGGAAGAATCACTTCAAAACAGCCCAATTTACAGGCTATTCCTATTCGTAGTGAATTTTCTCGTTCTATTCGCAAATCTTTTATTGCTCCTCTAGGTTCTGAAATCATACAAGCAGATTACTCTCAAATTGAATTGAGAATTTTAGCACATTTTTCACAAGAACCAGCTTTAATCCATGCTTTTCAAAATAACCAAGACATCCATTCTACTGTAGCATCACAAATTTTTCAAACTCCGTTAAATTCAGTTACACATGAACAAAGACAACGAGCCAAAACAGTCCAATATGGTATTTTATATGGACAAACACAATATGGATTATCTAAACAATTAAAAATTTCCTTTAAAGAAGCACATAAAATTATTAATAGCTACTTTCAAGAATATCCTAAAGTTCAAGAATTTAGAGAAAACATGCTGGAGCAAATTCGCGAACAAAAATATGCAAAAACATTACAAGGTAGAAAACGTTTTTTCCCAGATATTTCAAGTACAAATAGAAATGTAAGAGAAAGAGTAGAGCGAGAAGCTTTTAATTCCATTATGCAAGGAACAGCAGCAGATATTTTAAAAATAGCTTTAAAAAATATTTACCAAAAGCGAAATCAAAAAATATTGCCTTTTAAAATTCTCTTACAAATTCATGATGAAATTATTTTAGAAGCATTGCAGGAATCTATAGAAGAAACTATTCAATTATTACGACAAGAAATGGAAAACGCAGTTTCTTTACAAGTTCCTCTTAAAGTAGAAATTTCTCATGGAATAAATTGGTTATCAGAATGAGAAATAATGAACATTTCTTAATACATTCAAAGTAGAAATTTCACGCAATACAAATTGGTTATCAGAATGAGAAATAATGAACATTTCTTAATACATTCAAAGTAGAAATTTCACGCAATACAAATTGGTTATCAGAATAAGAAATAATGAACATTTCTTAATACCTCTAAAAGTAGAAATTTCACGCACAATACAAATAGAAATTTCACGCAATACAAATTGGTTATCAGAATGAGAAAACAATGAATATTGAAAAAAAATATATTGAAAATCTTTTTATTGTAGGAATTTTAGGCGGAGTTGCAGCTGGGAAAAGTACTGTTAGCCAACTTTTGCATAAAAAGGGTGCGTATATTATACAAGCAGATGAAATTGGTCATACTGTCTTAGACATGCCATTCGTTCAACAAGAACTTATAAGCCTTTGGGGGGATGATATTCTTATAGATGGCAAGTTAGATAGAAAAAAACTCAGTCAAATTGTTTTTGTAGGTGGCAAAGAATCATTAGAAAAATTAGAATCCATTACGCATCCGCAAATCAAAAAAATCATGGAACAAAAATTATCAAAAATTCCCTCTCAATCTATTGTGATCTTTGATGTTGCACTTTTATGGGAAGTAGGAATGGATGCTATTTGCCAAACATTACTATTCATAGAAACTCCCATCCATCTACGAGAACAGCGAAGTGAAGAAAACAGAGGCTGGAAAAAAGAAGAAGTCACTCGTCGTGAAAAAAAACAAAAATCATTAGAAGAAAAAAGAGACAAAGCACAATACATTATCCATAATAACGGAAATATAGAACAATTGGAAACACAAACGCAAGAATATTGGAAATTCTTACAAAAAGAAAAATCATCTTATTTCCAAAAGGAGAAAAAGTGAATGCCAACACACCATGAAAACAATGAAGAAAAAAAAAGAAAAAACAAAGAAAGAGAAAAAGAAAAAATAATAGAATTTATGGAGGATCAAGAATTCATTGACGAAGACTCAGATGAGTACTTTCCTACAGAAGAAGAAGAATATGCAGAAGCGAAAAAAAACGAACTTCATATTATTGAACTTCAAAGAATGGCAATGTCCGAACTTTTAACTACAGCTAAACTAGAAGGAGTAAAAGAATACACTGGTCTGAAAAAACAAGAACTCATCTTTAAAATTCTTAAAGAAAGAGTAAAACTCAATGGACTGATGTATGGTGAAGGCGTTGTAGAAGTGCTTCCCGATGGATTCGGTTTTCTTCGATCTCCAGAATACAACTACTTGCCTTGTCCTGACGACATCTATATCTCACCCTCTCAAATTCGACGATTTGGCATTCGAACTGGTGCTACAGTAGCTGGACAAATTCGACCACCCAAAGATAATGAACGTTACTTTGCCTTACTACGAGTGGAAGCCATTAACTACGAAAATCCAGAAAAATTAACAGAAAAATCTATTTTTGATGATTTGACTCCTCTATATCCTCAAGAACGTATTATGCTAGAAACAGTGCCGTCAGAAGTAGAAATGCGGATCATGGATTTAATCACTCCTATTGGAAAAGGTCAACGTGGTTTAATTGTGGCTCCTCCTCGAACTGGCAAAACAGTTCTTTTACAAAAGATTGCCAACGCCATTACACAAAACCATCCAGAAATTTACCTCATCGTTCTTCTCATTGATGAACGCCCTGAAGAAGTAACTGATATGGAGCGTTCTGTCAAAGGAGAAGTCATTAGCTCTACATTTGATGAACCAGCCAGTCGCCATATACAAGTTTCAGAAATGGTTATTGAAAAAGCAAAACGAATGGTAGAATATGGCAAAGACGTTGTCATATTACTAGATTCTATCACACGTTTAGGAAGAGCCTACAACACAGAAGCACCTCATTCAGGGAAAATCCTTACTGGTGGAATAGATGCCTCAGCCCTACAAAAACCAAAACGATTTTTTGGTGCTGCTAGAAACATTGAAGAAGGGGGAAGTCTCACTATTCTAGCCACAGCTTTAATTGAAACAGGAAGTCGTATGGACGATGTTATTTTTGAAGAATTCAAAGGAACAGGCAATATGGAACTTGTCCTAGACAGAAGACTCTCGGATCGAAGAATCTTTCCTGCCATTGACATACAACGTTCTGGCACACGAAAAGAGGAACTCATTGTCAATCCTGAAGAGTTAAAACGCATCTGGGCTATACGAAAACACCTAAACGACACAAACATCACAGAAGCTATGCAAAAATTAAAAGAAAGCATTGGAAAAACAAATAGCAATATTGAATTTCTATTGTCTGTTTCTTAGGAGAATCGCATGAAACATATATTTTTCTTTATTATCCTTTGTATTATCATAGGATGCAACAACTCTTCCACATTAAACATCAATTCAGACAGAGAAAAACAAAGCATTGAAGTATCCTTCCCAGAACAAGTTAACGCTTCAGCATTAACACCAAAACAGCGTACACAATTGAGAAAAAATTTAAATGTATTCTATAAAGGCTCGAAAACAGAAGATTGGAAGCGAGCACGACAAGAAATACTAGCACTAGGTCCTATTGGAATAGAAAGTCTTTGCATATTTTTTGTTAAATTCTTTTACAGTGGAAAAGGACAAATTACAATGGCACAAGACTTTGATCAAGGTGAACGAGTTATGCAAGATGCAGTGCATGAATTGGCAAGCTTAAAAAAAGCTGCTGTTCCTTATGTTATATGGGCAATGTCTCGATCAGATATTGGTTCTCTAGGACGATTGCTTTGTTCACAAACATTGACAAAAATAGGAAAAGATAGTGTGCCTCTCTTAATTGATAATATAGGAAAAGGAACAAATGCATTTCAAAGAAGCGTTTTAGAAACACTAGGAACGATTCGAGATTACGATGCCTTAGAACCTATGGCTAATTTTTACTTTGAACAAAGTAAAAACATTAATGAAAACGATGAATTGCAATTTGCACTACGATATGCATCTATCAAAGCCATTGCAAACTTTCGTTCTGAAATCACTTTATCTATATTTGAATCAGCCTTAAACGATACAAATGACCTCATTTTTAAACTAGTTGTGGAAGAAATGCTATCATACACTGATGATGAAATCGTTCCTTTATTACAAAAAGCATTGCCAAAAGCAAAAACAAGATTGCCAGGGCATTATTCTAAAATTCAAAAAAGATTACAATATTTTCGTACTTAAGGATCTAATTGTTGTGAATACTCAAATTTTTAAAGAATTTCCAAAACAAAACATCTTAGTAATGGGAGACTTGATTTTAGATCACTATGTATTTGGGAAAGTTTCTCGCATATCCCCTGAAGCCCCTATCCCCATTTTTGATTTTGAACGAGAAGAATATCGTCTAGGTGGTGCAAGTAACGTGGCAGGTAACTTAGTTTCATTAGGAGTGAAAACCAGCTTAATGGGTTGTGTAGGAAACGATGATTGTGCAGACATCATATTACAAGAATTAGTTCGTCACAACATTCAAACAGATTCCATATTTAAAGATAAAGAACGTCCAACCACAATAAAAACAAGATACATTGCCCAAGGCCAACACCTTTTACGAGCAGATAAAGAAGAAAAAAAAGACAGCCAACAACTAGAAAAATTTTACACATATTTAACAAATAATATACAACAGTACAACTCTCTGATTATTTCTGATTATGCAAAAGGGTTTCTAGTTCCTAAACTTTGTGAATTTGCTATACAACTTGCTCAACAAAATAATATCAAAGTTTTTGTAGGACCTAAAGGAACAAATTGGGATAAATATAAACACGCCTTTTTATTGTCTGCCAATCGTTCAGAAACAGAAATTATTGCAGGAGAAAAGCTATCTACAAAAGATAATATCATCCAAGCTGGAAATGACATCATTCAAAAATTAGATTTGCAAGCTATGCTCATTACCCTTGGGGCAGCAGGCATGATGCTTTGTATTCGAAAAAAAGAAAGCATCTACCTACCCACACAAGCAAGAGAAGTCTATGATGTAGTAGGTGCAGGTGATACAGTACTTGCTATGGTTGGACTTTGCCAAACAACACAAAACTCATGGAAACTTTCTTTAAACATTGCAAATAAAGCTGCTGGTATTGTAGTCGGGAAAGTAGGGACTTCCTTAGTCACACTAGAAGAACTACAACGTGCATAAAAATAAAATAATAGGAATTCAACTCCTAAAATTAGATCTGGAAAAGAAAAATTCCATATAAAATTAGAAAAACTTATAATCATAATAAATAATTGTTTGGAAAAATATTTTTTGGAAAAATCATATGAAAAAACTCATTACATACTTGTTATTGCTCTTTTTTTTTCTTATCCTAGGCTGTACACAAAATATCATGACAGAAAATGAACCTATTATGCAGCCTAGTATTTCCCTATCACAAATTGAACAACAACTTCAATTCAAAATTACGTGGAACGCAAAAGAAAAAAAAGCACTCTTACAAAGAGACCATTACATCATCACCATTATTCCAAAATCAAACAAAGCATGGATTCAGTCAGAAGAAAAACAGTTAGATTTTCCTGCCTATATTTCAAACCAAGAAATCTACATTCCATATACATTCTATGAAGAAATCGTTCGTTCCTGCCCCTTTATCATTCCTACACGATATGAATATATACCCTATACGTATTCCACAGACCAGCCTATTTTACAAGAAGATCCACCGAACCTTATATACCCTACAACGCCTAACAAACAAATACCAACTATACCGTCTATACCAACCACACCATCTATACTAACCACACCATCCAAATTCAAATATCCTATACTCATCGATGCTGGACATGGTGGAAAAGATCCTGGTGCAATTAATAAACAAGGTTATAAAGAAAAAGATTTCACTCTCTCCATAGCTTTAAAACTTAAACATGCACTACAACAAAAAAACATTCCAGTTCAAACTACGAGAGATACCGACATATTTATTTCTTTAGATCACAGAGTCTATATGGCAAATAAAAATCCACAAACTCCCTGTCTAATCTCCATACATCTAAATAGTACAGATAAAGGAGATGCACAAGGATATGAATTTTGGATTGCCCAAGAAGACAGCGGGTCTAGACACGAAAATAGTTTACGCCTAGCAAAACTCTTACAAAAACAATTTAAAAATAAAATTCCTTTACAAGATAGAGGCATTAAAAAAAATAAATTTCGTGTTCTACAAAAAACTATTATCCCTGCAGTTCTCATTGAATGTTGCTTTCTTTCCAGCCCTACAGACCTAGCTTGGATAAACCAAGACAAATCCCAAAACCTATTAGTCGACGCCATCACACAAGCTATTCTACAATATTAAAGTTAAAGTTAAGTTGCATAACTGTTTTGTTATTTTGCTCTGGGAGAAACAAAACGCGTTCATGTGAATATGCTCTGGGGAGAAACGCGAATCAATATGCTCTGGGGAGAAACGCGAATCAATATGCTCTGGGGAAAATATGATGGAAGGCAATATTGCTTTGAGTAAGGAGTTAGAAAGAAACGCGAAATAAAATTCGTTAAATGAAATGCGTTACGTTAAAATGCGTTAGATTACGTATAAATGCATGAATGTTTAGAAATGCGTAGGCTTATTTTGCTCTGGGGAGAAACGCGAGACTTTATTTGCTCCGGGGAAAATATGCTTATTTGCTCTGAGGAGAATAAGAAATTGGCAAAAAAGGAGAAAATTTAGCAGATTTTCGGAAAAATATGCGAGATTTTGGAAAAATTGGAGAAAATTTAGAGTGATTTTGCAGTGGAAAAAAATGATTTGGAAGGCAATAGGAAAAATTTTTTGGTGAGAAAAAAAATTGGTGATTTTTTGAAAAAATTTTGATGAAAAATGGATAGAAAATAATACTAGTAATTTATGTAACTTATTGTAATTTAATAAGTTATAATGATTATTCTTAGTGTTTTTAAGTTTTTATGTGTGGACATACTATCTCTGAGGTAAAATTTTTCTGCAAAATTTTACCTTGAAATTATATTAACTTTTTCAAATTTTTAAGTTTGATTTTGTCAATATAATTTATTTTTTACGTAGACATGTTCGCGTTGGATCGTATGTTTACGATCTGCGACTATGGCACGGTACCATTCCTGCCTTTTATCAGCAGGAATTTCCAGATAAAACGGAATTAAGTCGGTAACCGAATCTT
>Ga0208694_1000180_pt1 | contig 99133 bp, 78 predicted proteins | sample AD_UKC078_MetaG_FD_184442 | JGI IMG/M metagenome (GOLD analysis project Ga0208694, IMG submission 184442) | Active sludge microbial communities of municipal wastewater-treating anaerobic digesters from USA - AD_UKC078_MetaG (SPAdes) (version 2) | ecosystem: Engineered > Bioreactor > Anaerobic >...
AGAACGCGCCGGCCTGCCGGCCATGCACGCGGTCGTCGGTCGTGTCGAAATCCAGAACCAACTCGGCGGGCACTTGCGCAAACGAAGCGATGAACTGGTTGATCAACACCGCATGCACCGCCCAGGCGACCTGCCGGTCGGCACGATTTTCCAGCCGGCACAACGTGGGACTGGAGGCCAAGGCGCGGTCGCGTTCCACGGCGGTTTGCCAAGCCAGATCATGCCGCAACGTGTCGTGATCATTGAGGTCTTCATAACCTTGGGCCAAGCCGTAGATCCGCTGGCGGATCAGCGCCAGCAGCGGATGCTTGATCCGGCCGGGCTCGCGCGGATCGGGCAGCACTTGGGCCAGTGCCTTGGTCAAGCCGAGGCGCCGGTCGGTCTGGCGCAGCAGCGCGATGCCGCCATCGCTGCTCACGTTCCCGCCAGTGAAACTGGCCTGGACGACGCGCTTTTTTACGGCTGGAAAACTGAAGACTTCCGCGTTACAAACTGTCCCCGTCGCAGCGGTAGGGTTTTTATTCATTTCAACCCAATAGATATTGGGCCGAAACCTCCGTTGCGACTTTTTTTAATGAAATATTCGGGCTAACCGGAACCTACGCGTGGGAACTGGGCGCGTTGAGCGAGGCAAATCCGGGCGCGGATTATGATCTGGTGGATTTGACCAGCGGCAACCTGACCTTGGGTGGCAGTTCCGTCCTGGACATCGGCTTCACCGGCACGGCCACGGCGCCGGACCAAGCCGAGCCGTTTTGGCGGCAATCACACCAATGGAAAATCATCACGTTGAGCGGCGGCGGCGCTGTCTCCGGCAACTTCAGCACGATTACCGGGACGAACGGTTTCACCGTTGGCACCTTCTCCACCACGGCGGATGCGACAGGTGTCACCTTGGTTTACACGGCGAACGCGGCCCCGCTGCCCGTCACCGATTTGACCATCGGACCGATAACCGACGGCAATGCCACACTCCATTACTCGGGCGGCAGCGGCGCCCGGTTCGTGCTCGTACAATCGCCGGACGTGACCGCGCCGATGCACACTTGGACGCGGGTGGGCACCAACACCGCCCCCAGCGGTTCGTTCACGTTCCCCGTGGGCGCCGATCCGAAGGCGTTTTTCCGCGTGTTGAGCGAATAACGGGCCTCCCCTGCCAACAGCCGCAACTCATCGGGCCGGGGGTCAACCCGGCCCTTTTTTGTGCTCCACCCTCCGGGGCTTTGAGGCAAGCAGCTTGCCGGGCGTCAGAACAATTTAATGCCCAGCATGTTCAAGAGCATGGCAAAGACAATGCCCGGGCAGAGGTAGCGGATGAAGAATTTCCAGAGGGTCGCCGGGGTCAGTTTTCCCAAGAGCGGCCGCGTGAACCAGGCCGATGACGCGGCGATTTCCTCCACCGCGGGTTGGGGCCCCCAAATCCAGCCGACATAAATACTGGATAGCAGGCAGATCAGCAGAATGATGGTCGTGCCGAAAATCTGATCAATGATGTCGAGGAATCCGGTCTTGCCGGCAAAAGATAGTTGGCTGAGCCATGCCGTTCCCCCTACGGACAACGCCGACGGAATTCCGGCCACAAACGCCAGCGCGCCCACCACCCAGGCCGCCCGACGCCGCGGCCATTTCTTCTCGTCCACCAGCCAGGCCACCGGTACTTCGAGCATGGAAATCGTGGACGTCAACGCGGCAATCCCGAGCAGAAAGAAGAAAGCCGCCCCCACCACCATGCCCGCCGGCATCCGTTCGAAGACGGCCGGCAGCGTCTTGAAAGTCAGCGCCGTGCCCGCGTCCGGCGTCAGCCCAAACGCGAACACCGCCGGAAACACCATGAATCCCCCCATGATCGCCACGAGCGTATCCACCCCCGCCACCCAAGCGCCGCTCGACACAATATCCTGCCGTTTGGCCATGTAGGAGCCGTAGGTGATCATCAACCCCCAGCCGACACTCAACGAGAAAAACGCCTGTCCCATCGCCTTCATCACCACGTCCCCGGTGATCTTGCTGAAATCCGGGTGCAGATAGTATTTGATGCCGGCGGCCGCCCCCGGCAGCGTCACACTGCGCAGAATGACGACGCCGCACAGGAGAATCAGCACGGGCATCAAGATTTTGGACCAGCGCTCAATGCCCCGCTCGACGCCCCCTTCCACGATGAGCACCGTCAGCGCCATGAAGAAGGCGAACAACGGCAGCACGAACCACGGATTGGCGGCGAAGTGCTCAAAGACCAATTTGACGTGCAACAGCGACGCCACCGTGTAACCCACGGTCCAACTGGCGATGACCGAATAGTAACTCAAGACGAAGAAACAACAGGCGAGACACAACCACCCCGTGACCACAAAGGCGGTGCCGGGGCGCGTGGCGCGGAACGCGCCGATGACATCCTGGCCGCTCCGCCGGCCGAGGGCCAATTCGTTGAACAACAGCGGCAGCCCGAGCAACACCACACAACAGAGATAGACCACCACGAACGCCGCGCCGCCGTTCTCGCCGGTCAGATAGGGAAACCGCCAGATATTGCCCAGCCCGACGGCCGACCCCGAGGCCGCCAGAATAAAACCGATTCGTGACCCCCATTGCCCGCGGGGCGCGCCGGGGGGCGCGCTCTCGGATGTTGCTTGCATGGCCGGTTCTTTTAGCCGGATTCCCGTCAATGTCAAAGCTTGTTTGCCCGGGCGGCGGCGGTTTTCCTTTTCCGCGAACCGGCCAATTCCGGCTTTGATCCGCTCCGCGTCTCCGCCTATCCTATGCCCATGTTTGACATGGTAAAAACCCATCTGGACGCCGCGACGGAAAAACTTGCCTCCCTGCGGAGGTTTCTTTGACGTCCCCAGCGCGCAAAAACGCCTGGGCGAGTTGGACGCGTTGATGGCGGCGGAGACGTTTTGGCACCACCGCGAACAGGCACAAAAACTCATTGACGAGGCCAACACCCTCCGCGACCGGGTGGACCCCTTGATCGCGGCCGAGAAACAGCTCGACGATTTCAAGGTGATGCTCGAGTTGGCCGCGGCCGAACCGCCCGCCGCCCAGACCGCGCTCGAAGCGGAATTGGAGCGGGACCTGGCGCAATTCCTCCAGCGCCTCGACGCCCTCTCGCTGAAGGTGTTCCTCAACGGGCCGCACGACCGCAACAATTGCATCCTCAGCATCAACGCCGGCGCGGGCGGCACGGAAGCCTGCGATTGGGCGGGCATGCTGATGCGCATGTATCAGCGTTGGGCGGAGGAACGCGGCTGGACGGTGGAGATCGAGGACGCGCTGCCCGGCGAGGGGGCCGGCATCAAAAGCGCCACCCTGCTGATTCAGGGCGAAAACGCCTACGGCTTCTGCAAAGCCGAGCGCGGCGTGCATCGCTTGGTCCGCATCTCGCCGTTCGACTCAAACAAACGCCGGCACACCAGCTTCGCCAGCGTGGACGCCATCGCGGAAATCGAGGCCAGCGGCGATCTCGTCATCACGCCGGCGGAATTGAAAGTGGACACCTACCGCTCCGGCGGCAAGGGCGGCCAGAACGTGAACAAGGTGGAAACGGCCGTGCGCATCACGCATCTCCCCACCGGCATTGTGGCCGCGTCGCAAAGCCAGCGGTCGCAGCATCAAAACCGCGCCACCGCCATGAAACTGCTGCTCTCCAAACTCCACGCCTTGCGCGAAGACCAGCAGCGCGCGGAGATGGAACGGTTTTACAGTGAGAAAGGCAGCATCGGCTGGGGCAACCAGATTCGCAGTTATGTGCTCCAGCCGTATCGCCTGGTCAAAGACCTGCGCACCGGCGTGGAAACGAGCAACACCGACGCCGTGTTGGACGGCGACTTGGATCCTTTCGTGAACGGCTGGTTGCGCGCCGGCGCGCCCACCAAGCGCATCCACGGCGTGAAGGAGGAGGACGAATGAGGCGGGGCACACCTCCGCTTGTTGACCAAGGACACTGACGCCGCCGTACCCGCATTGCTGATGAATATTCTGGATCGAATCGTTGCACAAAAACGGCGCGAAGTGGCGCGCCTACCCGAGCGCCGCCTCACCGCGGATGATTTACGCGCCCGGATGCAGGCCCGCGCCGAGCCGCGCGATTTCCTCGCGGCCTTGCGCCACCCGTGCGCGGGGGACATCGCCCTGATTGCCGAGGTGAAAAAGGCATCCCCCTCGGCCGGCGTCATCCGCTCCGATTTTGATCCGGTCCGCATCGCCCGCGAATACGAGGCGGCGGGGGCCAGTTGTCTTTCCGTGCTCACCGATGAGATGTTCTTCCAAGGTTCGCTGGATTTTCTGCGGCAGATTCGGGCTGCGGTGAAGCTGCCGTTGTTGCGCAAGGATTTCATCATCGAAGCGCGCCAAATTCTGGAAGCCATCGAATGGGGTGCGGACGCCATCCTGCTCATTGCGGCGATCCTGGACGACGCGCGCTTGCAACATTTTCAGGACTTGGCCCGCGCGGCTGGATTGGCCGTGCTGGTGGAGGTGCATGACGAAGCGGAATGGGACCGCGCCCGGGCCGCGGGCGCCGATTTGATCGGGGTGAACAATCGCAACTTGAAAACATTCCAAGTGGACCTGGCCACAACCGAACGACTGGTGGCCAGGGCGGCCCAAGTTTCGCCGCCGGCCACCCCGCCGCCGCTGCTCGTCGCCGAGAGCGGCATTCACACCCGGGCGGATGTGGTGCGGCTGAAACAGGCCGGAGCGCAGGCGATTCTGGTGGGTGAATCGTTGATGCGCGAAACCGACCTCCGCGCCAAGGCGATGGAATTGTTGGGCACGCAATGACAAAAAACCGCCCTCCAAGGGCGGTTATGAAAAACGCGCCAAAAATTGGCGCGTTTGCAAAAAGGTACCGCTCCTAAAGGTGCCGGTCCCTATTTTAGACCCGTCCAGGAACTGCTTCCCTTCCGGCCTGTAGTTGCCTGCTCCCCCAACAGAGCGATCTGGTTCAGAGGCGCCGCATCTCTCCCATAAATGGAGAGCGCGCAACTCCATCATTTCGAAGAGGCTCTACCGGCGGCGGAGACCCCAAAGCCCCAGCCCGCCCAACAGCACGAGCGCCAAGGCCGACGGTTCGGGAATCGGCATCCCCGACAATTGAATATTATCCAAGCGGTTGTTCCCCGCGGCGGAAGTGGCGCCACTGAATGTCAATTGGACGTACGCATTCGCGGCGTTATCCAAGCCCGTGCCCGCGAAGTCCACCGTTTTCAGCTGCCAAGTAGCGGTCTTATTGGCCGTGTTATTGTCGGCCAGGGGTGTGTAATTGACCCCGTCCGTGCTCCATGCCCATTCGTGCGTGTCGAACCCGGTCGCCGTCCCGCGGGTGGCGAAACTGAGGGTCAGATCGGAGTACCCCGCCATGCTGAAACTAAAGATCAGCGATTTCCCGTTGGCGCTTTGATTGGCGAGAGAGAGCGCCATTTGCGTGGGCGCCCCCGCGGTAGTGTCGCTGCCGGGAAAAGCGTTCACCGTAGCGTTCCCGGTAAAGGCGGTGCGCTCGGGATTGGAGCCCTGCGGGCTGCCCACGCCAAACGCGGAAATATCAATCTGACCCACACCAAAGTTCGCCGGAATCAACGAGGGCGTTTCAGTCGTGTCGGTGGTCGCCGGGAGGTTGAGAAAATCCCAAGCGGCGATTTGGGTTTGGGCCGGAGCGACGAGCGTCCAAGAAAGCCCGAGGGTGGCCAAAGCGGCAATAACAGTTGTGCGTTTCATAAATTTATCAGTGATTGGTTGGTTCAAAAAATTCTGGTTGGTTTTATAAATCCAATGTCGAAGCCGATCAAGGGTTTTCTCCAAGTTTTTACCCTACCCGCGGACGCCTGTTGGGCCTCGCGGAACGGCCCGCGATCAACTCAACGCAGATCGTCCCATTGGAAACGAATCGGGCGGCGGAAATTTATTCCCGCATCCCGGAGCCTGATTACGTCTTTGAATCCGGCGGCGGCTTCCGCAAGTCGCGCGTCATCCGGATAATTTCACCGCCGCCTTTGTAACCGACGTAGAAGAGCAGAAAGCCATACCAGGCAATCGAGAGAAAAATTATGGCCGTCCAGAAGAAGGGAAACGCGTGATTCATACGGCAGCCTCCGGTTTGGCGGTGGCGGGGGATGGTGGGTGGGAGAGGAGCGAGCCGACCAGCATCCCGAGGAACGCCAGCGCGAAAGACGAGGCGCCGGCGACTTCAGGGCGGATTTGGTTTTCTTTGCTCACCACTTGATTCACCACCAGAAAGGTCAGCGGGCCGATGGCGCCCAACACCAGCGCGGCATAGGCGCCGGCAGCGGTGGCGCGCTTCCAATAGAGTCCCGCCACCAGTAACGTGAAAACGCTGGCCAGATAAATGTTGCCCGTGACGGCCAGGTAATCCCAGGCGTTGCCGGGCAGTTCATACCACAAACCGTAGAACACCAGAAAAACGCCGATCCCCACCACGAGCGACCGGGTGATCAGCAGTTTCGTTTTGGCGGCCAACGGACGTTTCACCACCGGCATGATGAGGTCATTGTAAATCACCGTGGCCCAGGTCAGCAGATAGCCGCTGTCCGTGGACATTTCGGCCGCCAACATGCCGGCGATAACCATGCCGATCAAGCCGACCGGCAAAATCTTGCAGAGATACGCCGGCATGGCGGTGAGGCTGTCCAATCCCTCCGGCAGGCCACCGTTAAAACTGAAATAAACGAGCGCCGCCGCCCCCCACAATCCGGGCAACGCGAACCGCCCGACAAAATAAAACGACGTGCGCCGGTACATCCGTTTGGCGGTGTGTTCATCCTTGCACGCCAACACCCGGGAAATGGTGGTTTGCCAGGTCGTCACCACGGCGGTTTGAAAGATCAGTTGCCAGAGAATATAGCCCCAGCCGTAGTTGCTGCTGTGCAGGGGATTGAACGGCTGCGATTTCAGGGTCTGCCCCACGCCGGTTGCCGAGCCGTCCCAGCATTGCCAGAGTTTTTGGATCAGGTTGGTCCAGCCGATGTCCCCAATCACGATGATGGAAGTGATGACAATCCCCAGCCCCATCACGATGAATTGCAGATAATCTGTCACCAGGACGGACAACATGCCGCCCAGCGCGGTGTACAACAACACCAGCCCCAGCAATCCGGTCATCACCCACTTAAGATACTCGGGCGGCAGCCCCGTGGCATACACCAGAAACTTGCCGCCCAAAAGCAGGAAGATGCCCATGTTCAACAAGCCGCCGAGCACCACGAACAGACCGGCCAACCAGCGCACACCTTTGCCGAACCGCCGTTCGAACAACTCCGGAATCGTCATCACCCGGGCGGCCCGCAAAGGTTGAATCACAAAACCCGTTTGGCCCACCAAAAACATGGCCAAAGCCATGATCACGCCCACGGTGGCGCCCGCGAATCCCTTCTCATACCCGAGTTGCGCGGTGTACATGATGGTCACCACCCCCAATTCGGTGGCGGCCAGCGACGCGATCCCGAGGTTCAGGTCCATCTCGCGTCCGGCGATGGCGAAATCCTCGACGCCCCGCACAAACCGTTTCATCCACACCCCCGCCGCCATGCAGCCGGCCAGGTAGGCGGTGATGATGCCCCAATCAATCAGTGTCAGATTCATGCGCCCAATCCGGAAGATGTGCTTGTGCCCGCGCCCGTTGCAACCCGCTCCATGTTTGCTAAACGCCCGGCTTGATCACCCAACGTCGGCCGTTTGCATTCGGTATTTGTGCGGACGGCCTCGAACCCTTTCAATGCGCCCCCCTGACCCGCACGGGAAGCGCGTAAAGCGACTTCTGCGCGGTAATGAACAGCGTCCGACCATCCGCGCCGCCGAAGCAAAGGTTTGCCGGCGTCTCCGATACGAGGACTTTGCCGATCAACTTCCCGTCCGGCGCGAAAATGTGCAGGCCATCGCCCGCGCTGGACCAGACCCGTCCGTCCGCATCGCAGCGGATGCCGTCCGGCACCCCCTTGTCAATCTCACAAAACACCCGTCCGTTGGCGAGCGTGCCGCCGGGTTGCACGTCAAACACGCGGATGTGATGCGGCTGGCCGGAGTCCGCCACGTAAAGTCGTCGCTCGTCCGGGGAAAACGCGATGCCATTGGGCATGTCGAAATCGCGGGCCACCGCCGTCAGCGCCTGGGTTTGGGGATCGTAGCGAAAAACATAGCAGCCGCCGTAATCCCGCGACCATCCGCGCCGGCCGTAATCGGGGTCGGTAAACCAGATGGTATGATCGGATTTCACCGCCAGGTCATTGGGCGAGTTGAACCGCTTTTCGCCAAAGCGATCCACCACCGTCACCAGCGAACCGTCTTTTTCCAGCCGACTCACCCGGCGCCCGCTGTGTTCGCACGACAACAACCGGCCTTGGCGGTCCAAGAGATTGCCATTGGCGTTCCGACTGGGTTTGCGGAAGGTCGTCAGTCCCTCCTTGGCCGTCCATTTTTTGAGTTCATCCGCCGGGATGTCACTGAAGACGAGATACCCGCCTTGGGCGGGAATCCAGACCGGGCCTTCCGTGAATTGCATCCCGGTGGCGAGCCGCTGGAGCTTGGCTTCCGGAGCGATGATTTTATCGAATTCCGCGCGATCGCGGATGTCGAAATCCGCCGCCCCGAGTGAACCAATCAAGCTGGCAGCCGCCAACACGGCGGGGGGAAACCAATTCCGGCGGGAAAACTGACGGGGGATGCTGATGGGCGCACGCATGGTTGACCCTTAGCAGGAACCCCACCGGACGTCACTGAAAAAGTTTGGGCGGCACGGTGCCGTGGGGTTGCACACAATCCGCTGTGCCCGGTTTCACCCCACGCCTAATCTGTGCTGGGAAGGAATGGTCGGTTGGCGGCAACTGCCCCAGTTTGGGTGGCGTTCCGGCTGTTTTCTGACTGGCGGTGGAGCCGTCAAGCACCATCGCCGCGCCTGCCGCCGCACGGGAATTGGTGACGCTGGCCATGCGTCCGCCGATGAATTACGATGCCGCCATGTTGACAGAACCAATCAACAATCCGCCGGCTGCGGAGCCCCAAGCCAAGCCGGGGGAGCCGGCGGTTTTTCTCGACCGCGACGGGACGATTATCGAAGACCGCGGCTATTTGCGGAAGGAAAGCGACGTGGTTTTCTTTGCGCAAACCGTGCCCGCGCTCCGGCAGTTGCAGGAGCGATTCCGTCTGTTCATTGTGACCAATCAGACCGGAGTGGGCCGGGGCGAGTTGACCCTCGACGAAGCGAACCGGGTCAATCATCATGTGGTCGAATGGCTTCGGGAACGCGGCGTCAACATTGTGGCGGTGTATTGTTGCCCCCATCAACGGGCGGCGGGCTGTCACTGCGCCAAACCCAATCCCTTTTTTCTGCATCAGGCGGCTCGGACGTATGGCGTCAACCTGCGCGACTCCTTCGTCATCGGCGATCATCCGCACGATGTGGAATTCGCCCGCAACGGAGGCGCGACGGGCATTTACGTCCTCTCCGGGCACGGCGAAAAACACCGGGCCGAACTCCGCGACGATGCGCTCGTGACCCCGGATATCGGCGCGGCTGCGGCTTGGATTCTCCAACACAGCGCGTCGTCCGGACCTTCCAATAACTCGTCATCCGAATCCTCTTGTCTGCCATGAATACCCGTTCCGCTTCATCCCCGCTGGTCGCCCTGTTAATGGGCAGCATTTCGGATTGGCCGATCCTCAAGGAAGCCGCCAACACCCTGCGCGCTTTCAACGTGCCGTTTGAAGCGCGCGTCCTCTCGGCGCACCGCACGCCGGAGGAAGCCGCCGCGTATGCGCGGGCCGCCGAGGCGCGTGGATTGCAGGTGTTGATTGCGGCGGCGGGCGGGGCGGCGCATCTGGCGGGGGCCCTGGCCGCGCACAGCACGCTGCCGGTGTTGGGGATTCCGCTCTCGGGCACCCCGCTCCAGGGACAGGATGCGCTGTTGGCCACCCTCCAAATGCCGCCCGGTATTCCGGTGGGCACCTTGGCTATCGGCGCCTGGGGCGCCACCAACGCCGCGTTGCTCGCCGTGCAAATCCTCGCGCTCCACGACGCGGATTTGCGGCAGCGTTTGCACGATCACCGGACCGCCATGAAAACCAAGGCGCTGGCTGCGAACGCCCAACTGCAACAGGAACTCGCAGCGGCGGCGGAATAACCGGCGGGACGTTGACCGTCTTCCCTGGCGGAGCGACCACGAGGCGCGGTCTATCCCTGCAACTTGCGTTCCAGGATTTCTCCCACGAGCGCCGGGTTGGCCTTGCCTTTGCTCAACTTCATCACCTGCCCTTTGAGGAAATTCAACGCGGCGGTCTTGCCGGATTTGAAATCGTTCGCGGGGCCGGGATGCGCGGCGATGACGGCCTCGCAGTATTGTTCGATGGCGCCGGTGTCGCTGACCTGGGCCAGCCCCTTTTCCCGCACAATGACTGCGGGGGATTTGCCGGTATCAAACATTTCGGCAAACACCTGCTGCGCGGCCGATGAACTGATGGTTTTGTTTTCGACCAGCCCGATGAGCTCCAGCAAAGCGGCGGGCGGGAATTTCAGATCGGCCAAGGAAGTCGCGACCGGAGCAACCGCGCGCTCCGTGTCGGGCTCCGGCCCAACCGCCAAAGCTCCTTCGCCCGGATCACTGCTTTCCGCCAGCTTCGCCCGCAGGTTGTTGATCACCCAGTTCGCGACGGCTTTCGGATGCTTCGTCTGGCGGGCCAAGGCCTCGAAATAATTCCCCAACTCCGGGTCACGCTTGAACACCTCGGCGTCCGTGGCGGGTAATCCGTAATCCTGCATGAACCGTTGCTTGCGGGCCAGGGGCAGTTCGATCACCTGTGATTTTACCCCGGCCAACCAGGCGTCATCCGGCGCAAGCGGCATCAGATCGGGATCTGGAAAATAGCGGTAGTCATGGGCATCTTCCTTGGTGCGCATTTCCTCGGTAATACCCGCGGCGTCGTCCCAGCGGCGGGTGGATTGGACGAGTCGGCCCCCGCTTTGGAGCACGGTGATCTGGCGCGGGATTTCATAAGCCAGCGCACGGCGCACGCCGGAAAAACTGTTCATGTTTTTGATTTCGATCCTCGCGCCAAAGGTCTGTTGGCCGCGGGGCCGGACGCTGACGTTCACGTCACAACGCACCATGCCTTTTTCCATGTCACAATCGCTCACGCCCCCCTGCATCAGGATTTCCTTGAGCGCCGTGAGATATTCATAGGCCATGTCCGCGCTGGTAATGTCCGGTTCGGAAACGATTTCCAGGAGCGGCACGCCGGCCCGGTTGAAATCCACCCCGCTGTGACGCTCAAAGTGAAAGCTCTTCCCCACGTCCTCCTCCAAGTGCGCATGATGGATGCGCACGCGGGTCAGGCGGCCGCCAAACTCGAATTCCACAAAGCCGCGGCGGGTGCTCGGTTGATCGTTTTGGGTGAGTTGATAATTTTTCGATACATCCGGATAGAAATAGTTTTTCCGATCAAACTTGGCGGTGCGGGGAATTTCGCAATTGAGCAAATAACCCGCGCGCACCGTCAGCCGCAACGCCTCCTCATTGGGCACGGGCAGGGCGCCCGGCAGGCCAAGACACCCCGGGCACACCTGCGTGTTCGGCGCCTCGCCGTAACGATTGGCGCAGCCACACCACATCTTCGATTGGGTCTTAAGCTGGACGTGTGTTTCCAAGCCGATGATCGCTTCGTATTCCATAGAATCGCCGCTGAATGTAATCGGCGGCGCCGGCGGACGGCAGTAAATTTTCGTGCGCACTGTTGCGCCCTTGCCGGGGGATTCGTTTCGGTCGCTGATCTTTTTCGGTCAAGTTGTGTCAACCGGCAGGACATCTCTTTGGTGAGGGTACATTTTTTGAGTTTACGGCGGTCGTCCATTCGCTCGAATTAGAGCATGGTAGTCGTCCCAATATGGGACAAATCAACCTTTCGATGAATTCGGCGCCGCCAACAAAGCTCCGCAGGAACAATCAGCGGCTTAAAATTCGAAATGAGCGGGCCGGATCACATTGGCGGCAAGGGAATTGCTTATGGGTAACGTCAAGACGATACGGGTTGGGTATGTTTGGGGTTAATTGGGTGCCGGTAAACGTTTTTAACCACGAAAAAAAGACAGATATGAACATAAAAAGAATCGCACTCGTTATTGGGTTGCTGGTGTTGGGATGGGCATCCGTGCCTGCGGCCCGCGCCTCGGGTTTCCGGGTTGCCAGTCATGATGCGTTTGCCTCGGCGCGGGGAGAAGCCTTCGTGGCGACCGCCGACAATCCCTCGGCCATTTATTACAATCCGGCGGGCATTGCCCAACTAAAGGGCCATCAAGTTCGTGGCGGCGCGTACGGCCTTTATCTGCACCCCACGTTCGGACGCTACGAAAGCGAAAAGGATCTGCAGGCGGTGCCGCAGTTGTTTTACACGTACAGTCCGGATGATTTCCCGCTGAGTTTTGGGTTGGGCGTCTATTCACCCTACGGATTGAGCACGCGGTGGCCCCACGAAAGCGGCTTTCGGACGGTAGCGACAGAAGCCAGCCTGCGTTACTTTACGATCAATCCAGTAGTGGCCTGGCAGGTTTGCCCTTCGCTTTCGCTGGCAGCGGGGGTGACGGCGAATTACGCGGAGATGGATTTGCGGCAAGGGTTGTTTTGGCCAACGCAGCCGTGGGATGGCTTTAAGTTCAAGGGCGACGGCTGGGATGTGGGCTACAACCTGGGGCTGTTGTGGAAGTTGCACGAGAAGGTTGCCATCGGCGCGGCCTTCCGCAGCACGACCACGGTGAAACTGGAAGGGAATACCGAATCCTTTAATGATGTGCCCATTCCGGGGCTGGGGCTGCCGGCCTGGCGCGAACGGATCCCGGCCCGCGCCAATTTCCCGTTTCCTTGGAATGCGGTTTTCGGCATTTCCTACCGGCCAACACCGCAATGGAATTTCGAATTCAACGCGGATTACACGGGATGGGACCGGCTCGGCACCGTGTCCGTGCGACAACACCACGCACCGTTGGTTCTCCCCCAGGAGATCGCGGTGCCGCTGCAATGGAAGGCGAGTTGGTACTACGAGTTTGGCGTCACGCGTTATCTCAATGACCGGTGGTTGGTAAGCGCGGGATACATCTTCAACGAAAACTCGGTGCCGGACGCACATTACTTGCCGGTGGTTGCCGATTTGGATCGTCATTTTTTCTGCGTGGGAACGGGATTCCACGGCGATCGGCTGGCGGTGGATCTGACGTATCAATTCGGTTACGGGCCCAGCCACACCGTACGGGGGAGCGCCCTTTCTCCCATCGGCCAATCCGCCGACGGGAAGTACAAATTCCTCAGCCACGCGGTGCTCTTGACCTTGGGCTGGCAGTTCTGAGGGCTTCGTCATGCGCCTTGACCTTACGATCCCATTCTCGTCCTTAAACCGGCCCGGTACTTTTGGGTTGGCGGAGAACATTGGGACAACGGTAGGGTGGCAAAACGATGATTTGAAAACAGCAAAGAACCAGTGGATGCCGGCCCGACCACCAGCCGCAACGCGGGAAGTCCGCCCGGCGAAAAACCGGATTGAATTCGCCGCCGGTCATGTCAACCGTCCGCGCGCGTCTGGAAAGTATTGATTATGGTAGAATCTCAAATTCAGGAAAGTCAGGTTCTATTCAAGACCGGCGACGGCTTGGAATTGCGGGGCAAGCCGCTCCGAATGACCCGCCTGACCATTGCCTTTGAATTGTACGGGAATGAGGATCAAGTGCGGGTGTCGCAAGCCCTGCCCTCCTTTCAGATCCTCGTACGAGGCCGCACCCTCTACGCGGGCCGGGCGGTGGTGCGGAGTCTGGTGGGCACGGGTCCCGCCCTGGTCTGCGAGGCGGGCTTGGACGAAACCGTGTGGCGCGACTTGGAATTCGACGCCACCGAGGCTCCGGACGGCGGCTTGCCGGAACGCTTTCGCGAATTTCTATCCGACTGGCAGAAGGTTTATCGGATTCAGCCGAAGTTCAAAGCCGTGCTGGCCGATATGCATAGTTTTTTGATGGACCTGCGTTTGTGGGTGGATCAGGCCGAACTGAGCCTGGCTTCCCTAGGCACCCTGGATCGCAGCCGCCGGGAACGCGAAGTCATTGATGGGTTGACGGAGCCCGTGGTGAGTGCCATGGACAGTTTTGTTGAGCGATTCGAAGAGATCGCCGGAAAGCTCGGGCCGGAACTGCATCCCCGGCACCAGGCATATCTGCGGCGGCAACTGCATCCCTTGCTGCTGTGCTCGCCCTTTGCGCACCGGGCTTTCTTCAAGCCGCTCGGGTACGCGGGAGATTACGAAGTGGTCAACATGATGTTGCGCCCGCCCTACGAGGGGGCGTCTTTGTTCGCCAAACTGCTCAACGTATGGCTGATCAGCCAGGCCCCGGCGGAGGCGCACCGGAATCGGGTGGTTTATCTCAAAAAGAAACTCCGGGAAGAAACGGTGCGCTTGGTGGGACGCGGACGGCCATTGCGGGTTTTCAACCTCGGCTGCGGCCCCGCGCACGAAGTGAAGCTGTTTCTGCGCGAGGAAGCGCTCGCGGACCGGGTCGATTTTACGTTGGTGGATTTCAACGAAGAAACCCTAGCGCGGCTGCGGGCGGAATTGGAAATTGTTCAGCAACAAAACCACCGGTCGCCCCAGCTGCAGTACATCAAAAAATCGGTGCATCAACTGCTGCGCGAATCGGGTCGAAAAGACGCCGACCATCCTGAAACCACGTACGATTTCATTTACTGCGCCGGCTTGTACGATTACTTGTCCGATCCGGTGTGCAAGCGCTTAAACGAGTATTTTTACACGCACCTGGCACCGGAGGGGTTGTTGTTAACCACCAATGTCACCGACGTGTTGAACGATTCCCGGCCCTTTCGTTATTCCATGGAATACATGTTGGATTGGATGTTGATCTATCGCGACGGACAGCAGTTTGCCGCGCAAAAACCGAGGCCGGCCCCGCCGGACAGCCTGCAAGTCATCACCGAGCAAACTGGCGTGAATCTGTTCATGGAAGTCCGGAAACCCGCTCATGGCTGAACCCTTGACCATGCTCTCCGGTGTGCGGCAGGCCTTTGCGGACTATGACCGTCGCGCTATTCATCAGAGAGTCCAGTTGGGGTGTTTCTTGGGCATAATCTTGATGCCGGTGGGCGCCCTTCTGGACCACTGGACCTATCCCGAGCGCATGGGATCTTTTTTCCTCTTGCGCGTGATAAGCTCGGCTTTAATCGGCGTGTTTTGGTTGGTGGTCCGCACCCCGTTTGGACGCGCGAACCCCCGGGGATTGGGGGTGTTGCTGGCCATGTTTCCCTCCTTTTTCATGACCCTGATGATTTACTACAGCGAGGGGGCCAGTTCGCCTTACTACGCGGGGCTGAACCTGGTTTTGCTCGTGGTGGGGCTCATCCTCCACTGGACGCTGGTGGAAAGTTTGGTTGCGGTGTCGCTGGTGATCGCCATGTATCTGGGCGCCTGCGAGCTGAGTCCGCACCCCATCATCGAGAAAAACCTGATCGGCAATTTGTATTTCATGGTCCTCACCGGGGTCATCATTGTCTGGGGCAGCCACGCGCACAGCCAGTGGCGGTTTCGCGAGTTTGTCACCCGCTACGAACTCGACACTCGCACGCAGGAGCTGGAGCGGACCATCCGCCGGTTGCGCGAAGCCGAGGCGCAACTGGTGCAGCAAGAGAAAATGGCGTCGCTGGGGGTGCTGAGCGCCGGCATCATTCACGAGATCAACAACCCCCTCAATTTCGCCGCCACCGGCTTGTTTTCCCTGCGCAAAACCGCGCGCCATCTCCTGCCCGACCAGCAGGCGGACTACCAGGAAGTGCTTAACGACGTTGAGGAAGGCCTGAACCGCGTCAAACACATCGTCTCCGACCTGCGCCAGTTCACCCATCCCGACACGGAAAGCCTGGACGATGTGGTGCTGGAGGACACGGTGACTTCGGCGGTGCGGTTCCTGGCCAGCGAGCTGAAGGCGCCAATTCGCCTGGAGTGCGAACTTCAACCGGGATTGACCGTCCACGCCAACAAGAGCAAGCTGATTCACGTGCTGACCAACCTGTTACAGAACGCCGTGGATGCCCTCCGTTCGAAGACCAACAACGGGGAGCCGCCCACCATCCACCTTAAATCCCAGGTGCAGGCCGACCAAGTTGTCCTGACGGTCCTCGACAACGGCCCCGGCATCACCCCGGAAAATCTCGGCCGGGCCTTTGATCCGTTCTTCACCACCAAGGAGGTGGGTAAAGGGATGGGGTTGGGATTGAGCATTTGTTACCGGCTGATGCAGGAGTTCAAGGGGGAAATCAGCGTAGATTCCGAGTTGGGACGTTTTTGCCAGTTCACCCTGCGGTTCCCCCTGAAAAATCCGGCGCCAGCCACACATTGAAATCCATGGATACGTCGTACGACTACAAAAAATTCGCCATCCTTTACGTGGATGACGAGGAGATGTCGCTTAAGTTGTTCACCCGGGCGTACGCGGACGAGTTCCGGATTCTGACCGCAAGCAACGCGCAGGACGGATTGAAGCTGCTGGAACAGCACCGCGACGAGGTGGGACTGCTGTTGACGGATCAAAGAATGCCCGGCGAAAAGGGCGTGTGGTTGCTCGAGCGCGCCCGCCAGTTGGACCCGCGCATTGTCCGCATCTTGGTGACCGCCTACACCGATTACAAGGATGCCATTGACGCCATCAACACCGGGGCCATTTACAAGTACGTCAACAAACCGTGGGATCCGGCCCGGTTGGCGGGGATTTTGCGGCAAGCGCTGGAACTGTTCATGGTGCGGCGCGAGCGCGACGAATTGTTGCGGGAAAAACTTTCCGTCTTGCGCAACATGATGATCGCCGACCGGATCGTGAGCCTCGGCTTGCTGGCGGCTGGACTCAGCCACCATATCCGCAATGCCCTGGTGGCGGTTAAAACCTTCCTGGACCTGGCCCCCGCCAAGCTGGCCGAGGAAACCGTGGATGCCGAAAGCCTCCGCAATCCGGAGTTCTGGCAGGAATACCACCAGAATGTTCAGGCCCAAATGGCGCGCATCAACACCCTGCTACGCGAACTCTGGCTGGCCTCCGAAAAACCTCAGTCCGATTTCAACGACCGGGTGCGCCTGCCCGACCTCATTGCCGCCGCGCAAGAGAAACTGCAAACCGAACTGGCCGCCCGGCAGTTGGCGGTGGTGGTGAACCTGCCGGAGACCCTGCCGGAACTCAACGCGGACCAACCGCGGCTCCGCCGGCTCTTCGAGCTCATGCTCAAGGATGAAATCGCCAGCCTGCCGCCGGGTTGCACCGTGACAATTTCCGCGCGCGTCCTCCCCGCTCCCACGTCCGAGAAAACACAGGTGGAAATCACCTTCCGCGACAACGGCCCCGGACTGCCCGCCGAAACCTTGCGGGTGGTGTTCGATCCGTTTGCGTTGCGCACCGACTGCCCGGCGGAATTCGGCATCAATCTGATGGCCTGCTATTTCATCGTGCATCATCACGGCGGCACCATCCAGGCCGTCAGTGACGCGGCGCACGGAACGACATTTACGATCCGCCTCCCTTTGCATTCCGACCAAGTGACCCCGGTGACCAACGAGCAGGACTTCCTCCAAAAAGCCGTTTTGAACGACGCGCTCTGGAGCCGGCTGGCGACAGGCGAATGAGCGGAACGGAATTTCCGCTGCCGATCCTTCGTTTCAGTACCGTCGGGGCATCCACGCCGCCCTGGGGCGGCGGCATTTCATCGAAAAAACGGGGGAAGATGTTTCTGGCGATGGGGATTCAAAAACGACCAGGAAGGTGAATCCTTCAAACTGTCGCAGAACTGGCGACAGTGGTTGGTGCCCGCCAATGGACCGCTTCGTGACAATGCGGCTTCCGATTGCTGCTGAACTCGCGCTTTGCCAAACCCGCTTTATCTGCTAAATCTGAAGCTGTGCCTGTAAGAACGCCGATCAATCCGCCAATGCGTCGGATTCATCCCGGCGACCGCCGACATCTATGAGTTTTTTTGTTCACCGAAGCGAATTGCGCGACCTCTACGACAAAGTGGCCGCCGGTGAGCGCATTTCCGAGGCCGACGCGCTGCGCCTGTTTGAATCCAAGGACCTGAACGCGCTGGGGGCCATTGCCGATTTGGCGCGGCAAAAGAAAGTGGGCAATCGCGCCAGTTACATCATCAATCGCTACCTGAATTATTCCAATTACTGCATCCTGAGCTGCCAGTTCTGCGCGTTCCAACGCAAGAAGCGGGATAAAGACGGCTTCGAGCTGAGCATCCCGCAGATGGTGCAAAAAGCGCGCGAAGCGTTGCAGCTCGGCATCACCGAACTGCACATCGTCGGCGGTCTGCATCCCTCCCTGCCGTTCAGTTATTACACCGACATGCTGAAGGCGCTGCGCGCGCTGAATGATGATTTGGGGAGCGCACGCGCCCCGCGTGCTGGTTCGGACGCCTCGTCCGAACCTTCGTCCAACAAGCTTTCGGGGGAGGAGTTAGTCAAAAGAGATTTTCCGCGCGGCGCGGGTGCTCCCCGACTTCAACTCAAATGTTTCACCGCGAACGAAATTCTGCATCTCGCGTGGCTTGGCAAAAAATCCACGGAAGAAACCTTGAGAGAATTGCGGGAAGCCGGTCTGGATTCGCTTACGGGCGGCGGCGCGGAAATTTTCCGCAAGGAAGTCCGCAGCGCGATTGCCAAGGGCAAGGAATCCGCCGAGGAATGGCTCGCCGTGCATCGCGCCTGGCACCGACTCGGCGGACGCAGCACCTGCACCATGCTCTACGGTCACGTCGAATCGCTGGCGGATCGCGTGGATCACTTGCGCCAGTTACGCGCGTTGCAGGATGAGACCCACGGTTTTGTCGGTTTCGTGCCGCTGGCCTACATGCCGCAGGACAACGACATTCCGGTCGAACACGCGCCGACAGCTTTCGATTCCCTGCGCACGCTGGCCGTGAGCCGGATCTATCTGGATAACTTTGATCACATCACGGCGTATTGGGTGGGCTTGGGCATGAAGCTGGCACAAGTGGCGCTGAGCTACGGCGCGGACGACCTGCACGGCACAATCATCGAAGAACACATCTTCCACATGGCGGGCGCGACCTCGCCGCAATTGCAAACCGAAGCGGACATGATCAAAGCCATCCGCGAAGCCGGTCGCATCCCCGTGCAACGGAACACGTTTTACGAGCCGCTCCAGGTACTGGAAAACGCGCCTACTGCAACCGAAGCCGAACCGCCGTCGGCAAAGTCGAAGGTTTTAGAAAACAACTTGGCGACGGCGTGAGGGTGTAAGTCCGCCACTCGACAATGGTAACGTAAATGCAACTATATGGCTGCGGTTTTTGAAATTCGGGAATATACAATCGAGGGCCGGTCGCCTTTTGCAGAATGGTTTGATCGGTTGGATACCGTAACCGCAGATCGCGTTGGCCGATACATCCGCCGCCTGGAGTCCGGCAACTTCGGCGTGGGCGAGAGCGTATCTGAACTGCGGCTGGATTTCGGGCCCGGCTACCGCGTGTATTTCGGGCGGGACGGAAAGACGCTCATCATCCTGCTGGGTGGCGGCAGCAAGCGGCGGCAGGGTGCGGACATCGCCGCCGCGATTGCGCGGTGGAAACACTACAAACGAACAAAGAACTAACATGGCACTGACACGGGCATACAAAGAAACGGTCATCGCGCGCATCAAGTGCGACCGCAAGTTCGCGCGGCTGCTTTACGCCGGCGCGATGGATATGCTGCTGGCGGGCGAGACGGCGGAGGCGCTTTCCCGCCTGCGCGATCTGGTTCACGCCGGAATCACCTTCAAGGAACTTGCGCGTGAAACCGGCTTGGGCGAAAAGACGCTGCACCGCATGTTGAACCATAACGGCAACCCTACTGCGCGCAACCTCGGCGTCGTTGTTAAAGCTATTGCCGCCGATCTGGGCATCAAGCCGAAGGTGACGTTTGTGACCGCCGCTTGAGCAGACATGATCAAAGCCATCCGCGAAGCCGGCCGCATCCCCGTGCAGCGGAACACGTTTTACGAGCCGCTTCGGGTACTGGAAACCGCGCCTACTGCAACCGAAGCCGAAGCACGATCGAGCAAATCGAAGGTTTTAGAAGACAACTTGGCAACGGCGTGAAGATTTCTCCCTGACAGCAAGAAATACCTGTTGGAATTTTTCCTCAACCCAAACTGGCAAGAATCCCTCACCTCTGATCCGGCTGTTTGGGTCGGGAGAACTACTATCCAAGGCATCCGCCCGCTGTAGTTTACGCGCAGCCTACCGACAGGGCGAGTCCTCACTTCAACAGCACGGCCTGGCCGCAGACAATAGAGCGACGTTTCATCGGTATTCTAAAAGTCCGAATTATTTCGAGAGTTCTTACACATCGCATCTTGACAGATTTTTAGTCATATCTCATCTTTATGACCGTGAGTGCGACATCGAAAACGGATGCAGTTTGGTTCACCACCAAAGGCCAGGTCGTCATCCCTGCCTGGTTGCGGAAACAATTTCGTATTGAGAATGGGACAAAAGCGGTGGTTCAGGCAACGGCGGAGGGCATCCTCCTCAAACCCGTTACCGCGGTGCTGATCAAACGTGGCCGCGGCATTCTCAAGCGTAAGGCCGGGAACAAACCCTTGACCGAAGAATGGGCCGAACACAAGCAGCGGGAGTGGGAACTGGAGGCGCGCCATGCCCGCTAAGGTGCTGGATAGCTTTGCGCTCATCGCCTACTTCCGCGACGAGCCGGGCGCGGAAACGATGGAAAACCTGCTCGTGACCGCCGGAAAAAAGGATAACCCGCTCCACATGACCGATGTGAATTATGCCGAGGTCAAATACGCCATTATGAAGCAGGACGGCATGGATGCCTGGGCGGAAGCGGCGAAGATTCTGCAAGGTCTGCCGATTGATTTTCATTCCACGAATCGCGCGCTGGCCGACACGGCCGCCGGTTTCAAAGCGCGTTTTAAGATCAGCCTGGCCGACGCTTTCGCCGCCGCGCTGGCGACTGATGAAACCGGGCGTTGTCCAGCACGATCACACTGCCCGGCGGCAGCAGGGGCAAGAGCACCTGCGCGAAGTAAGCGTCCACCACTTCGGTATTGCAACTGCCTTGCAACACCCGCGGGGCGACTAGTTTGTTATTCCGTGAAGCCGCAATGACACTGGTGCGTTCCCGTCGTTTGCCCGCCACCGCCTCGTAAATCCGCTCCCCCCTTGGGGCGCGGCCGTATTCCCGATACAGCCGGTGATCCACGCCGCACTCATCGAGGTAATAAACGGGCCGGCCGGCCAGCGTTTCGAGTTCGCGCCGGAAGAGCCAGCGTTGCACCTCGTTGCGCTCGCGGTATTTTATGAGTTTTTTTTAGCGTGAAGCCCAGTTGTCGCAGGCGCACCCACACGGCGTTATGGCTGACGCCAAAGATCGATTGGAGTTCTAGGAGGGTGGCGTCCGGATGCTTTTTGACGTGCGCCGAAAGTTCTTCGGGGTCGAGCTTCCGCCAAGACCCCCAACTGGTTTTGGGCGGCAGCGCGCCCTGTTGGGCGGCCGCCAGATACCGGTAAACGGAACTGCGGGCCAGATCAAACCGCCGGGCGGCCTCGGCCTTGGTGCCGCCGTTTTGGACGAACTGAACCACCCGCTTCCGCAAATCCAACGCATAGGCTTTCATGCCCTCTATCCTATCAGCCTATGTCTCAATGTCAATGTGAATCGCTATAACGTTCCCAATACGGGACGACGGTTTTGACCTGCGTTTGTTGCAGCATGATTTCCGAAACCCAGATGGCGTGGGGATCACACGGGCGCCGCCACGGCAGGTCACGGGCGTTGGCGGCAAACCAATTCAGCAAAAGCGGAACGGGCCGCCGGGTTTTGGAGACAGGATTGGCAGAATTTTTAGGATTATTCTTCTAGCGCGGCTTCTGGTGTTGAATCCTGTTCATTCTGTTCATCCTGTATCAAGTTCGTTTGAATTCGGAAATTTTGTGAACCACAAATACACGAAGCACACGAAAAGGGAACGGAGAAAATGGCGCACATTTGTCGTGCTGCAATGCAAATGAAGGTGGAAAGAGCGGGAAAAGCACGGGGAGATGAAGGTAGGCAAATACCGGCTTTCAGAATTCGTATGCGCGGAACCGCTGTTGACCCGTTGATGACAGTGAGATCGTGTGGTAAATCCGTCGGCCATCATCGTCTATTCCACCGGACGTGCCCGCTCGTAGCGCCCGACAACTTCCAATCCGGGTTCGCTTGATGCTGTCTTTGGTGTGGACGTGCCCGCAGAGAAGTAAGTCGGCTTGGCAACTCTTGATCCATGCGCGCACTTCTTCAGGGGGCGGGGTTGTGAAATTTTGTTCAATCAACCAGTCTCCCTCGAATTCCTCACGCCAAGGGCTGTGATGCATCACGATGATTTTGTGCCGGACATGCGAATTCCGCGCCAGATGCCGGCGTACCGCACTCCGATGATGACTCGGCAGTTCTCCCTCCGCCCATCGTATCGGCAGGTATTGTTCATTGCGCGTTGTATCCAGTGCCACCAACAGGACATCCTTTCCGAGTCTTTTTGCCACGGGGAACGGTTCCCCGGCAACCAGCTGCGTAGCGGTTTTGCTGGAAAACGTTGGGCGGATGACTTTCAGCAATTTTTCAAAGTTTGCCGTTGGACGTCGCCAAAACGGCGGTATGGGTATGGGTCGAGTCGACAATGGAAAAATGTCGTGATTGCCGGGAATGATCGTCAAGCGTGTTGCCTCAGTGAGTTTTCGCTTTCGCAGAGCTTGGAAAAATGCTGTGTAAACATCCATTTGCGCGCAGTCCACGATGTCACCCGTGATGACAATGTGATCAACCCCACGCTCCACTGCGTCGTCAATCATGGCGAGGCTGCAATGGAAATCATCATCAACCGCGCACAGGTGAAAATCGGAAAAATGGGCGATGTGGTATTTCATAAACCGCTCCGGCACTATTTTATTTCGAGCCTGAATTGGCTGCATTGCCGCCCGCGGACCGATTCAGAATTTTATCGAGAATTGTTTTCATCGCGCTTGGCAGCTTTTTGCCAGACTCCTCCACAACGGGAATCAATGCTTTCATCGCTTCCTTGTTAGCCTCTTTTCGGACTTCACTTCTGCTCAACTCGTTTCCAGCATTTAACAGATATTTGCGGGTAACGAACCCAACCCGGAGCGTGAACAAGGCATTGATAGTGCCGTCGAACAACGAATTGACAATAAGGCCAGCTCCTAGGGCTGCGGCAACTCCTCCAAAGCCGAGATAGCCGAAAATGCTGCCGGCATCCAAGTCGTCAAGCTCATTCGCGATGAGCGAAGCGAGAAAAATCTGGGCATAAATCTTAATGAGCATCGGCAACGGCGGGCGATAGCCAAAGTGTTTCACCAACAAACGCACGAGACGGAAGTTCGCAACCAAAACCGCAATGGCGTCCAAACGCCCGTTCTGAGAGATGGCGGTGGTAATGAAGACCAGAACAGCATGCTCGTGGATAATCTTGGCGGTCGATTTTTTCTGAGCTTTAATCGCCGCGGCCAATGGTTCGCGAATATCACTGCCGAGGCCCATCGCACCAGCCAGCTCCTCACGCTGTTCGCGTGGTAGAACGTCGGCATCAATCAACTGCCGGGCGACTTTTTTAAGCTTTTCGTGGTCAAGGTTGTTGTTGCCTACCGCCACGTCTTCAAGGGCGAGAACAGGCTTTGCCAAAGCTCCGGCGAACGGGGCGATGACGAACCAGATGAAGACGGTCATCACAAAGCCGTAGAATCCCCACTCCAGCCATGGGGTGACCCCTCCCAGCTTGGCGCCGATCACGAGAATGTTGCCGATGAAGGTGACAAAAAGAAAGATAGCTACCGCCAAGCTGAGCGGAATCCAAAACAGCCAGAGCGAACGTTTAGTTGGTTTTGTCATGGTAACGGATATTTATTTCATGGACTCGCGGGCTTTGGCCAATGGCAAAGCCAAGTTCCGAAGTGACTCATCCATTTGACTGATCAGATTTTCCGTCGCGGTGGCGGTTTCCTCTTCGGGTTTCGCAGTGGCATTAAAATCAGCCATCAAGCGTTGTAGATGTGCTTGAAAATGTTTTCTCCTCTTTTCGCAGTAAGTCGAAAAGTGGTTGATAATTACTTGGTTTATCCAATTCCCCTTGCGTTTCTCAATTTGCTGCCGCCAGGCTTTGGCCGCTGACTCGATATGCTTGGCCAGTGTGGAGCCGTCGTAGTCTTTCCCCCCAAACCAATTTTTCCAACCCCTTTCAGGTAGTTTATCATGCGTGAACGACTCGCTCTCTATTCTCGGCAAGTCTTCCGCTGATGGCGCGACGGGAGCGGGCAATTGCGATAACTCCAACTCGCCCAAGAATTCATTGACGCGAGTGATGGCATCGCTTTCTGCCGACTTGCAGTATTGATTGGCTACTTTCACATACGACGGAAGCTGCAGTGGTTTGGCAAAGTGCTTAATGTCACCTTCAGCACCTAACCTGATCGCCGTATTATCCAGTTCACCGTTTACTTCTTTCCCTGTTCGCTTACGGTCGTGACGCTCGCGGAGTCTGGCGACTTCATTTTCCAAACTGTCCAACCACGGTTTTGCTGCGGCCTCCGCGATTGCGCAAATCTCCCCTCTGACTGCGGTTTCCCAATCGCTGTGGTAGCTCACAGCATCAAGCAACGCCTGCGCTTCCCTCAACTTGTCGCGCACCTTTTTATGCGCCTCCCGAAGCTGCTTTATTTGTCCAATACTTATTTTCAATTGTTTCTCGGCTTCGCCGAATCTCTGCCTCAAATATTTCAAACAGTTGTGCTCTTGAATCAAGGCGCGTTCCGCGTGTAAGACATCTGCCAGGTCAGACTCGAATTTCGGAAATTTGGATTGCGACAACCATTCATCCTGATTTTCGTTCTTGGCATCCCAAGCCAACCCCACGTTCAATCCTAAAACAGTACGTGGCTCTTCGTTTAGCAACTTGATGACTCGCTGCCTTCCTTCTTCCAGTTGGTCGGCCTCAGCTTTTTTCCGTTTTTCCTCTGGCTGCCAGTGTCGCGCATCAAAAATATTTTGGATCAGCCAAATTGGCGGCTTTGTGCTTTGTGCAACGATTTCCTTCAGGAAATCGTGTGCCTCCTTGTTCAGTGCCGCCACGGAACTTTGCACAAAGAGGAAAAATTCGGCCCGGTTCATGACCCACTCGTGAATCGGATCGGTGCGCCAGTTGCTTCGGCTGCCATCCAGCCCCGGCATGTCCACGATGGCTACGCCGTGCCTGAGCAAATGGTCGCCCTTACACCGAATTACTGTGAGAAGTGGCTCGGTAGTGAGGTCTTGCGTTAAGGTTTCTTCCAACCTCACCGCATTCAAGTGGAGCGTGTCTACTCGGATTCGTCCTTGGAACTCGTCTTTGCTTCGTATGCCACGCAGATAATCCGCTACCGCGTCAAAGCTTTCGCGGACTTTTGCCAATTTCTGCGTTTCATCGTCTGTCGCCACGCCTGTTGCATCGTTTTTCCGTAATCGTCGCTGGCTTAAGAAATGATTTATCTCAGGATCGGTTGAGAAATACTGGTCAATGCCCGGTTCCTCAGCGGAAATTATCAGAGAAGGTCGCCGTGTCGTTTCTTTTCCAAAGCCGGTGGGGCTGACGTATTCGCTCGCCAAGGCGTTGGTCAAAGTGGATTTGCCAGCCTTGAGCGGTCCGAAAATCACCACAAAGAAAAGCTTGGAATCGAACTGTCTGCGAGCGCGATCAATGTTACGCATCACTAGTTCCAATCTCGTATTACGGAGGCTCTGGGTAAAATCAAGCTTCCGCCAGCTTTCGATAACTGCATCCAATTCTTTTAGTAAAATCTCGGTTTGCGGTGTTCTTAGCTTCGTAGCTTCTGGATTTTGCATTTTAATTCCTTTCGCAGGGCGTTGACGAAGTTTATCCAAGGTAAAAAAGATGGTGGTCCGGAAAACAGTGGCGGTTTAACTGAACAGTAGGTTGATCATGGCAAGCCCCCATTTGTTGATCCAGATGCAATGAGAGTTTTGGTTCACGGTTTCAGGGTTTCCGTGCTGGTGTCCGCAGGGAGGGGCGTAGCCCCGGCCGAAGCGCGCCAGCGCGCCGCGAACATCGTCGGCGCCAGATACGCCAGCGACGAGTGCGGCCTCGCTTCGTTGTCGTCCCGCCGCCAGTCGGTGGCCAGAACTTCTGCCTCCAACCGGGAGACAAATTCCTCGCGGTTCAAAGGTTCGTCCCGCCACCGGCGGTGAAAGGAGGCCACATACGCGTTCGCCCACAGACTCCCCGGCGCAATATATCGCGCCCCGATGGCGTTGGCTTTCAGCCATGCCGGCACGGCCAAGGCCACAAATTCAGGCCCGTTGTCACTGCGCAGATGCGCCGGCACTCCCCGCTGCGCAATCAGTTCCGCCAGCACCCCAATCCCGTCTTTGGCCCGGAAACGCCGGCGCCCGGCCAGCGCCAGACCTTCCCGCGTCAACTCATCCACCACGCACAAAAACTTCAACCGCCGCCCCTCGCGGGTCGGGTCGCGCACAAAGTCATCGCTCCCAACCTCGTGGGGCCGCGTGGCCAACCGCCGTTGGCGGCCGTTCTCGCTGAGGCCCAGACGCCGCTGCTTGCCCTGTTGGCGCGGCACTTTCAGCCCTGCCTCCCGCCACAGCCGTTGCCCCCGCTTGGGGTTCACGCACCGCCCCTCCTGGCGTAACTGGCCCCAGGCGGTCCGATCCCCGGCACTCAAACCGTGCTCGGGCAGGTCGCACGCAAGGATCACATCGTCCAGTTCTTTGATCATACTCGCGTCTTTCGTTTCAGCGGGTAAGCGGTCACAAATCGCAGCGACCGCTCGCTGCGTTCAATTAAACCATACGGAACGAACTCTGGCAATTACACCGTCGGGCATCGTCATATCGCCTTCCACCACGGAGCGGACACCGAGCGGCGTGGTTTCCTCTTTCGTGGTTTCGTGGTCGCGAGCGTGCTGGCGCAACGCCGCCGCCAGTTTTTCCAGTCCCCGACATCAAACCCGTGGTGGGCGAAGAAGCACGCCTTGCTTTTGCCGGACCGATGTTCCGGATTTAGCAAGTAGAGAACGATTTTTGTCCTCGGCACTTCGGCTTCACTGGCGAGCGGCAGTTTCAATTGGAGGTTCTCAATTTGCCCCGTCAGTTCAACGATGCAACCATCTGACAAATCACGTTTTACGTTTCCCGCTAAACGTCTCCGCCAGGGCCACGGCTTTGAGCATGGCCTTGCTCTTGTTCACCGTCTCTTGGAATTCCGCCTCCAGTTGGGAGTCGCTCACCCAACCGCCGCCGGCTTGCACGTAGGCATGGCCGTCCTTGAGCAACGTGGTGCGGATGGCGATGCAGGTGTCCAGGTTGCCGTTGAAACTGAAGTACCCCACGCATCCGGCATACGGTCCGCGCGTGGTTTGCTCCAGTTCGGAGATGATCTGCATGGCGCGAATCTTCGGCGCACCGCTGACCGTGCCCGCCGGGAAGGTTGCGCGCATCAGGTCGTAGTTGGTTTTGTCCGCCATCAGTTGACCGCCGACGCTCGATACGATGTGCATGACGTGGCTGTAACGCTCGATGATCATCAGGTCCTTGACCTGCACACTGCCGGCCTCGCACACGCGCTCGAGGTCGTTGCGCGCGAGGTCTACGAGCATGACGTGCTCAGCGCGTTCCTTTGGATCGGCGAGCAGTTCCGTTTCCAGCGCGGCGTCTTCCGCGACCGTTTTGCCGCGCCGGCGCGTGCCGGCGATCGGGCGGATTTCCGCCCGGCGATCTTCACAGCGCACGTGGATTTCCGGCGAGGCGCCGACCAGGGAAAAGCCGTCCAGTTCCAGCAGGAACATGTAGGGCGAGGGATTGACCGAACGCGCGGCCCGATAGACATCCACGGGGGAAGCCTGGGTCGCCACGCTGAACCGCTGCGAACCGACCACCTGGATGATGTCGCCGGCGTCAATATAGCTCTGGGCGGCGGCGACATTGGCGAGGAATTGCTCTTTGGCGACGTTCGATTGGAAGGGAAGAGAGGGAACTTCGCGGGGAACACTCACCGGGTGATGTTCGCTGGGTTGTTCCAGCAACGACAGCAGGCGCTCGATTTCCTCCCCCGCCATTTCATACGCCTCGGCCGGGCTGGCGGCTTCATCAATCGCGGCGTTCACGAGTACGGTAATGGTCTGGGCGACGCGATCGAAGACGAGTAATTGATCGGCCACCAAGAAATACATGACCGGCGTGCGCAACGCATCGTGCGGCGGACGCGGCACGGCGGGTTCCACGTCGTGGATAAACTCGTAACCGATGAAGCCAATCGCGCCGCCCGTGAAACGCGGCAGCCCCGGCAGCGTGACCGGACGGTATTTTTTCATGACGCGTTCGATGACTTCAAGGCCGTCCCGGACGATGGGCGGGCGCGAGGCCTCTTGCGCCCCGTCGCCGGCAGCGTCAGCCGGGGCGTCTCCCGATCCTCCCGCAACCGAAAAGGCGTCCACCACTTTACCGCCTTCGAGCACCTCCACCCGGTTGCCGGTCTGTTTGATGACCGCGCGCGGATTGCAACCGACAAACGAATAGCGGCCGAGATGTTCGCCGCCTTCCACCGATTCGAGCAGGAACGATTCCCCCTGCCCGCGAATTTTGCGATAGGCCGAGAGCGGCGTTTCGATGTCGGCCAGGATACGGCAGGTGACCGGGATCAAGTTGCCTTGCGCGGCAAGTTGCTGAAATTCATCGAGCGTGGGAGCGAACATATCAAGGATTGGGAGGTGAGGTTTTGCTCAACCGGCGCATCCGCCAGATGGCCAGCAGCGTGTAAAAGGCGACCGCAACAGCGTAGGCGACGATGCCCATGCCGATGGCGAGCGGAATAAGCAGCCGGTGGCTGAAAAGAATGATGGCCCCGCCCACGGCGGCGATTAGCAGAGTGTTGCCGGCCAAGCAGGCCAAGTAAACCGAAATCGGCGTATGCTGGATGCGTTCGACATGCCAGTCGCGGTAGGAATGTTCCCCCAACGACTGCATGAGCCAGGCAGATTGGAAATTTCGCGCGGCCACCAGGACGCTGGCGGTGGCCACCACGATGGCGGAAAACGGCCAAAGCGCCAACACCCCGCACATGACGGCGTTCACGGGCAACCCCCATTTCCAGCCCAGTTTCTTGGCGAACGGGTTGCCTTCGAGCACAAGGTTGGGTGTGGCCACCCAAGTGCTGAGGAAGTCCATTCCGCGTGCGAACACCAACAGCGCCAGCATTCCAAAATACCATTTACTGGCAAAAGGAACGGATTCGTCCATGGGGATGCGGGAAATGGCCGCGTGGGCGGGGAACGGCCCGGCGCCGTGCGGTTGCCTTATCGTTTCCGATACATCTGTTCCGGAGTCATCAACGGGGGTTCCGTGATTTTACACGTTTCCCCGCCGCCTTCCATGGAACGGAAGAAACAGGATTGATAACCCTCGTGACACGCCGGGCCCTTTTGTTCCACCTGAATGAGCAGGCAATCACCATCGCAATCGAACGCCACGTTTTTGACGGTTTGCGTGTTGCCGCTTTCCTCCCCCTTCATCCAGTATTTCTGACGCGACCGGCTCCAAAAATGGGTTTTGCCGGTGGCGAGGGTTGTTTCCAAGGAGGCCCGGTTCATCCACGCCATCATCAATACGCGCCCGGTTTGCCACTCTTGGATGATGGCCGGAATCAATCCGTTCGCGTCGAATTTCAATTGATCGTAACAATTCATGATTTGGTGATTGTGCGGGCGAACGTAGCAGACCCCCGGCGCGTAATCACGAAAAAGTTCCCGCGACGGATGGAAAACCGCCGGCCCAGCCCCATGAGTGGGCCGCTTACATCTGTTCCAGCACCTCGATCCCGAGCACCTCCAACCCCTGCCGCAGCACCCGACCCGCTGCGTCACACAGCGCCAAGCGACTGGCACGCTCCGCCGCCGCGGCTTTGAGCACCGGGCAATGCTCGTAAAAACGGGTGAAATGGCCAGCCAGTTCGTAAAGGTAATTGCAGAGGTAATTGGGGCGGTATTCCTCCGCGACGGCTTCCAGCACGATGCCAAAATTCAGCAAATGTTTGGCCAGCGTGGTTTCCTCGGCGGTGCGCAGTTGCAGGGGAACCGGGCGGGGCGGGCCGCCGGCGGATTCCGCCGCTTTGCGGAAAATACTCCGGATACGGGCATAGGCGTATTGCAGGTAGGGCGCTGTGTTGCCGGAGAGCGACAACATTTTGTCCCAACTGAACACGTAATCGCTCTGCCGGTTGGGCAGGAGATCGGCATATTTGACGGCCCCGATGCCGACGACCCGGGCGATTTCGCGGCGCGCGGCCTCCGCCAGATCCGGATTCTTTTCCGTGACCACCCGGAGCGCGCGTTCCTCGGCTTCGTCAAGCAGGTCCGCAAGCTTGATGGTTTCGCCTGAGCGCGTTTTGAACGGCTTGCCATCCTCGCCCAGGATGGAGCCGAACCAGACATGGGCGAGTTTCAGTCCCAGATGACCGGGTTGCCATTTGCGAAACGCGGCAAAGAGCTGTTGGAAATGCAATTGTTGCCGGCCATCGGTGACGTAGATGACTTCATCGGGCTGCCACGTGGCCATTCGGTAAGCCAGCGTGGCGAGGTCGGTGGTGGTGTAGTTGAACCCGCCGTCGCTTTTCCGCACCAGCGCGGGCGTCGTCTTCAACGACGGAATGTCGTCAAAGAAAATCGCCTGCGCCCCATCACTTTCGCGGGCGATGCCTTTGGCGGCCAGCTCGGCCACGAGACCGGGAAGCTGCGGGTTGTAAAAACTTTCGCCCAATGTGTGATCGAAGGTCACCCCCAGCCGGCCATAGATCGTATCGAACTGTCCTTGCGAGAGGGCGATCATCTCCCGCCAGAGCGCCAGGTTTTCAGCGTCGCCGGCTTGCAGCTTGACCAGCTCCTGGCGCGCGGCTTCGAGGATGGCGGCATCCGTTTTGCACGCGGCGCTGGTCTTTTGATAAAGCCGTTCCATCTCGGCGATGGGATCGGTCTGGAGCGCCACCCGGTTCAACTCCCGTTTCCATCCCACGAGCAACATGCCGAATTGCGTGCCCCAATCGCCGAGGTGATTGTCCGTGATGACGCGGTGGCCGAGCCGGCGCAACGCGCGCGCGAGGCAGTCGCCCAGAATCGTGGAACGGATGTGGCCCACGTGCATGGGCTTGGCGACGTTGGGCGAACTAAAATCCACCACGATCGTCCGCGGCGGGACGGCGGGTTCGAGGAACAGGCGGTCGTCCGTCAGCGCCTCGGTCACCGCCCGGGCCACCGCCTCGGGCCGCAGATGGAAATTCAGGAATCCGGCGCCGGCGATTTCGATCTTTTCACAAAGCTCCGACAACTCGAGGTGCGCCCGCACGTCGGTGGCGACTTGACGCGGATTGAGCTTCCGTTGCTTGGCCAGGCCCATCAGACCCGCCGTTTGGTAATCGCCGAACCGGGGATCGGGACAAGGCCGCACCAGCACCGGGGCCAGGTCGGCGTCGGGCAGCACGGCGCGGACGGCGGCGTGAAGCTTCGAGCCAATGACTTTGTGCGGCAGCATGACGGTGACGAATTAATAAACCGTCAGATCGTTGAACCGACTCAACGCGCTGACGGTCCGGCAAATCACGAAGCGCTATTTCCTTCCCGTGCTCTCTTTGATGATGGCGAGCATGGATTCCGCGTCCAACGCGTTGTTGAGCGCCGTTCGCAGCTCGGACCGGTGCAGGAGTTTGGCGATGTTGGCGAGGGTGTGGAGATGTTTCTGAAACTGACCCTGGGGCACCAGGAAAAGCATCACCAGCTTGACCGGTTGGTTGTCGGCCGCCTCAAAATTGACCCCCGTCTGCGAACGGCCCAACGCCCCGATAACTTCCGGAATCAGATCGGTCGAGGCGTGCGGAATGCCGACGCCGAAACCGATGCCGGTGCTCATCGAGTTTTCCCGCTTGCGGACGGCCGCAATGATTGCGTCGCGGTGTTCGGGCTGGATTTTGCCCGTGTCCACAAGATTACCGACCAGCTCGTCAATCGCTTCCCACCGGGTGGTCGCTTTGAGCGCGGTGACGATCTGTTCTTTGGTCAGAATATCCGCCAGTTCCATAACGGTAAATAACCGGACCATTTCGCCGGAACCAACGCGCCATATCAAGACCGAATTCCCGGAACACGCACAGTTTTTCTCGTGCCGTCCCGCCTTCGGTCAGACAGCAGCGTCGCCCGACTCGGGCCGCATTGTTTTTGCCGCGTCTCTCAGCCGCCGCAGGGCGATCCACGCGGCTTCGCTTTCCGCGGCTTTCTTGCTTTTGCCGATGCCCCGGGCCAGTTCCACCCCGCCGTAATGAACGGTGCATTCAAACACGCGGTCGTGATCCGGTCCGGTGGCGGAAACCACTTCGTATTGCGGCGCCTCCGGCGAAGTCGCCTGCAAATATTCCTGCAATTCGCCTTTGGGATTTTCGATGATCGGGGCCACAGTCAGTTCCTTCAGCGATTGATGGAATTCCCGGTTAATGCACTCGCTGGCGGCGTCAAAACCGCCATCCAACAACACCGCCCCCAGCACCGCCTCAAAGGCGTCCGCCAAGGCGGAAGGGCGTTCGCGTCCACCGTGCATTTCCTCGCCGCGACTCAGGATCAAAAACTCGCCCAAACCCAACGCGCGGGCGCGGTCGGCCAGGGAACGGCGGTTGACCAACCGGGCGCGGGCCTTGGTGAGCGGGCCTTCGCCGAAACGGGGAAACCGGTCATAGAGGGCGCGCGTCAGGACCAGTTGCAGCACCGCATCGCCCAAGAATTCCAAGCGTTGATTGGTCTGAACGGACGAACCGAGTTCATGCGCGACCGACGGATGTGTCAGCGCGAGACGCAGCAAGTCGGGATCGCGAAAGCGATAGCCAAGCCGCGTTTGGAGTTCGTCGAATTCAGCCACGGAGTGAAGGAAAATTACTGTCTAACCCACGACGGGGCCGACTGAGTTTTCAACCGGAGACCCTTCCGCTGCCACTGGGTTCTCTTCGGTTTCGCGGGCTATCGGGTCCTCCGGTGCGACAGCCGTTTCAGAAGGAGGACCGTCCAAGGTCGCCTCCTTATCCGGTGCGGAGGTTGACGACGGTTCTGCCGTTGGATCCGGCAGGCCGTGTTCGAGCAACATCGCCACGTCGCGCTGGACTTCGTCGAGTTGGTCCAGGCGCAGATCGGGATCGGCGATGGTGAAGAGATCGCCGGTCCGGGGTTGTTCATAAACGAAGACACGCCGGTCTTCGCGTTGGAGTTGCTCCTTCACCTTGAGCAGCCGTTTGCGCTCCAGCATGACGGCGAGGATGTAGCCGGCGGGCGCATAGCGGGGATCGTCCCGTTCGATGAGTTTGCGGAGCAGCGATTCGGCGGTGTCCTTTTGGATGGGTTCCGGCGCGGGCGGCGGCGCTTCATAGACGCCCTGCCAGTGGGAAATAAATCCCTTCGCAACGACATCGTTGTCGCGGTGGCGGGTTTCCCAGCAAGCCGGGCAGACATCCAGGCGGCGATAATCGTTCCGGTCGTCAAACAGCAGCGTATGATACGGTTGCTGGTCGGCAAACGGCTGGCCACAGGTTTGGCACGCATGCGCGCGCCCTTGGAGATTCCACTCGTTCATTGAAAACCAATTGAACCCGAAAGCGGAACTGCGGCGGAGACGTCACCGTTACGCGTTCGGGTTGAATGGCTGTCCGGCATGGATTCGAACCATGACAAAGGGCTCCAAAGACCCTTGTGCTACCTTTACACCACCGGACAGACAGAAGGAAAAATAGCCGCATCCCGGATGGGCGGAAAGGAAAAAACAAAGGCCTGCGTCCTTCCCGATTTTCCGGTCGGCAAACAATCGAGGAAGGACGAGCGCAAAACCCATGTATCCGGTTGAGTCCGGTTTCCTTTGACAAAATTCGTTATCCTGATTCGGTTTTGAAAACCGCGCCCAAGCGGTGCGGCGGCAGAAATACCTTGAAGCCCAGTGGGGAAACTTCTTCACTGTTTCCGCATTCTGGATGGTGATGGTCCATGCCGGCCTGAAGCTCCGCGATTCCGGTTGAATTCGTTTCCAGTCCGGCCCGGACTCCCAAGTCACCGCCCAGGTCGCACGCACGAATGAAAAAATCAGTTTCAGTTTCCCGCAGCGGCCGGTTCGCCACCGCCCCGGGCGCCGATGTGGCGCAATTTTCCGAATCCATCTCTTTCGATCACCGGCTCTGGCGGCATGACATCCAAGGGTCGCTCGCGCACGCGGCAATGCTCCACCGGATCGGCCTGCTCACGCGCGCGGAACACACCGCCATCGCGCGGGGATTGAAAGCCATCGCCCGCGAGATCGAGCAGGGCAAGTTCTGCTGGCAGCCCGAGCGCGAGGATGTCCACATGAACATCGAAGCCGAATTAACCCAGCGCGTGCCCGCCGGGGCCAAGCTGCACACCGGACGCTCGCGCAACGACCAGGTGGCGCTTGATATGCGGCTCTGGTTGCGGGATGAGATTTTGGCTCTGCTCGGGGAGGTCATCGGTTTGCAACAGGCGCTGGTGCGGCTGGGCGAACAAAACGCCGATGTGCTCATCCCCGGCTACACCCATCTGCAACGCGCGCAACCGGTCTATTTTGCGCATCATTTGCTTGCCTACGTCGAAATGCTGGAACGCGACAACGAACGGCTCTGGGACGGATGGGACCGGGTCAACGTCTGTCCGCTGGGCGCGGGGGCGATTGCCGGTTCAACGCTGCCATTGGACCGCGCGTTTGTGGCCCGGCAGCTTGGATTTGTGGACCTCGAAGGCCGGCCCCGCCTGACCCAAAACTCCATGGACGCCGTTAGCGACCGGGATTTCGCCGTCGAGTTTTGCGCGCACGCGGCGTTGTTGGCGGTGCATCTCTCGCGGCTGGCCGAGGACTTGGTGCTTTGGGCCAGCGCCGAGTTCAATTTCATCCAGATCGCCGATGCCTACACCACTGGTTCGTCACTCATGCCCCAGAAAAAAAATCCGGACGTCGCGGAGCTGGCGCGGGGCAAATCGGCCCGGGTCATCGGCAACCTCGTGTCGCTGCTCACCCTGCTGAAAGGCTTGCCGATGGCCTACAATCGTGATTTGCAGGAGGACAAGGAACGGCTGTTCGACACGGCGGACACCGTGCGGGCGACCGTCCGGATTCTGGCGGCGATGCTGCGGCACACGACGGTGAACCGCGCCGCCTGCGCCGTCGCTGCTCACGATCCGGCGTTGCTGGCCACCGATCTCGCCGATTATCTCGTGCGCCAAGGAATGCCCTTCCGCCGGGCGCATCATGTTGTCGGTGCCGTGGTGGCATTGGCGGAGCGGGCGGGCAAACCTCTGAACCAACTTTCGCTGGCGGATTTGCAATCCGTGGATAAAACCTTCGGACGCGAGGCGTTGAAAGTGTTTGATCTCCGCACGGCAATGGCCCGGCGCCGTCTCCCCGGCGCACCGGGAACGAAACCAGTGCGAACGCAACTGGCGCGCTGGAGGAAGCAGTTGGACGCCCTGCCAACTGCCAATCGCCGCCCCGCAAAACCCCGTTAAAACCCATCCGCCATGCCTGCCGCCAAGACCCTCCAAGTTTCCTGTGTCCAACTCCACTGGGCAAAGCCGCTGGAGCGCAATCTGGAGCGCACGCGGCATTACATCCGGTTGGCCGCCAGCGAAGGCAGCCGGGTGGTGCTGTTCCCGGAGGCCAACCTGACCAGCTACGATTTTCCTTACGTGCTCGGGCTGACTTCCGAAGCCGTGCAACGTGCTCTGGATGAAACCCGCCGCGCGGCAGCAGCCGCAGGCATCTGGGTGATCGTGGGCACACTCAAACCCACTGCGAACCGCCTGCTGAATCTGGCGCATGTCATTTCGCCAACGGGTGACATCGTCCACGAGTATGCCAAGATTCATCTGGCCGGGCAGGATGAAAAACAATCCTGCCGGGGTGGCGACAAGCTGTCGCTCTTCAAACTGGACGGCGTGCTTTGCACCCTGGCCATCTGCCGCGACGGACGGCATCCCGAGGTGTATCGTCTGCCCGCCATGGCCGGCGCGCAGATTCTGTTTCATCCTTCGTGCAGTTCGGACGCCATCGAGGCGGTCTTGTGGAAACGCGTGTCCGGTCGGGCGCAACAACCTGTCGGTCCGAATAGTGGTATTTTTCATTGTGTCGCCAACACGGTCGGACAAGCTGCGGATGGCCGGCAAACTTCCAGCGGACAATCATTCATCCGCGAGCCGTCCGGGATGCCGCTGGCCGAGGCGGGCTGGTATCAGGAGGAAATGATCACCGCCGTCCTGGATCTGTCCCGCGCCGACCGCGGTTATGCGTTGGACAGCCTGAACGATCCGCCTTTCCTCCGTCGCCATTGGGAACAAATGATTCAAGACGTCAAAGCCCGGGCGGACAGGAAACCCGAATGAGGCTTCGCCCTGAAGCCGCCCCGCCCTGCGCGGCAAACGGCAGCTTTCTCGCGGAAAAACTCTGATCCCGATAAACCCTGACCCGGGTTGGCGGCGCCGTGTTCCGGGATGGTTTTACTTTTTATTTGTTCCCTTTCGGCTTTAGGCTAATTTAGCGCAATCGCTGATTATGAATTCTCATGGACTAAATTATAATTGTGCAACGAGAGAGAAATGGCGGGGTCGGAGCCCGTTCGGCTTTTAATCGGGCGCGTAACAGTGTATAAATACGAAATTATGGCAAAAACCGACAACCAGGTTGCGGATCCAGCAACGCACGGACTTGGTTTTTTCGATGTCCTGAATGATTGCTTGGACGGCGGGCTGCTTTGCCTTGATGCCCGGGGGCTTATCCTGTCGGCGACGGCGGGCGCGCAGCAGATGCTCGGCTTGGCGACCGATCAACTGGTGGGGCACGGTCCCGAAGTGCTGCCCGCCCCCTTGGCCGATCTCATTCGCACTGCGCTACAGACGGACAAACCGGCGGCCGAGCACGGGGTCGAACTGCGGTTGCCGGGGCCGGAACCCCGCGTGATCCGGGTCCGTTGGGTGCGTCCTGATCACGTGCTTTGTCAGAGCGGCTTCATCGTCCTCCTGAATGATCTGACCGCCGTCCGCCGCTGGGAACCGGATCTTGCCCGATTGGACCGGCTTACCAGTATTGGCACGCTCTCAGCCGGCATGGCGCATGAAATCAAAAATGCCTTGGTGGCCATTAAAACGTTCATTGAACTTTCGCCCGTTTCGTCGGCCAACGCAGAATTGAAGGCCCTCGCCCAACGGGAACTCCAACGCATCGAATCCATCATCAGCCAGATGTTGAAATTTGCCGGGCCCGCGGAACCCCGACTGGCCCCGGTCCGGCTCTCCGAAATTCTCGATCACTCCCTGCGACTGGCCCGGCATCCGATGGCTCAAAAAGCGATCCAACTGCAACAGGATTTCCAAGCTGCATCCGACTGGGTGAACGGCGATGAATGTCAGTTGGAGCAAGCCTTCACCAACCTCATTCTCAACGCCATTGAAGCCATGGACCACGGCGGCACCCTCACGCTGAATCTCCGCCAGCTTGAAGCGGGAGATGGCTCGGACGCGCCGGGGGATGACGCGCACCCGATGCGCTTGTGCGCGACGGTGGCCGACACCGGCGTGGGCGTGCCCGCCGAGCACCGGCACCGGATGTTCGAACCGTTCTTCACCACCAAACGCGAGGGCACGGGGCTCGGCCTGGCCATTACCCGCCGCATCTTCGAACAGCACCGGGCCGTGGTCCGTCTGGAAAGCGAAGTGAACCAAGGCACGACGTTTCACGTGTGCTTCACTCCGCTGCCCCCGCCCTGACCCGCGTCGCGATGCCCATTCCGTCCCCGCCGCCCGCCGTTTCCACCGAACGCGTGCGGCTGGTGGTGTGCAGCGACATTCACTACGCCAGCGCGGCGGAACAGGCGCGGGGCGAGCATCAGGAACTCGCGATGATTACCAATCCGCTGCTTCGTATCGCCCTCCGCAGTTTTCGTCACTGGATCTGGCTGCGCCATCCCCTCCGGCAAAACGGGTTGCTGGATGAATTTCTGCGACGCGTTCCGGACTTCGATTACGGGATCGCCAACGGCGATTACGCCGCGGACATGGCGTTTCTGGGCGTCAGTGATCCCGCGACTTTTGCCGGGGCCCAGACGTGTCTGACCCGGTTGCGCGCACGGTTTGGCGAACGCTTCCGGGCGACCCTCGGCGATCATGAACTCGGCAAGTTAAGTTTCTTCGGACACTACGGCGGCCTCCGGCTGGCGAGTTGGCACCGGGCCCACGCCGAGCTGGGTCTCGAAGGTTGCTGGCAACTGGACCTCGGCTGTTACACGTTGCTGGGCGTGACGTCCACCCTGCTGGCGCTGCCGGCATTTGCCGCGGACATGCTGGAGACGGAACGCGCGGACTGGCAGCGGTTGCGCGCGGAACACCTGACGCGCATCCGGGAAATCTTGACCGGGCTGGCGCCCGACCGGCGGTTGATTCTCTTCTGCCACGACCCGACGGCGCTGCCGTTTCTGGGACAGGAACCCGCGATGCGCGCGCGCTGGCCGCAACTGGAACTGACCGTCATCGGGCATCTGCATTCACCGCTCGTGCTGTGGAAAAGCCGGTTGCTCAGCGGCATGCCGCAACTGACCTGTCTGGGCGCCACCGTGGCGCGGATGAGCGGCGCGCTACGGCGGGCGCGCGAGTGGCGACCGTTTCGCGTGCGGTTATGTCCTTCGCTGGCGGGACTGCAAGTGGAACGCGGCGGCGGCTGGGGTTCGCTGACATTGGATCCAGCGGGCCGGGCACCCTTGGAATGGCACCTCCACCGGTTGCGCCGGGCGGCGGCGGCTTAACGGCCAATCAAACCGTAGGGTCGAATGGCGTCATCCCCCACGCGGTAGCGCGGCGCAGCTTTCAGCGATACGGTGAACGCCACGGTGTAATCGTCCGCCCCGCCCCGATTATCCCGCACGCGGAAAGTCAACGCCCCCGTCCAGTTGCGGAAATCGCGGTAGAGCGAATACATCTGTTGCTGCAACCGCCCGCCATCCACGTCGTAATAATGGGTGGCGCGCACGCCCCAGTTTTCATTCAGCCGGTAGAAAACGCTGTTGTAGATGAGGTCGTTGCCTTCCCCCCAAGCTGGCGCCGGCGCCCAGTAATCGCGCAAATAATAATGGCCGAGGCTCCAGCTCCAGACGTTGCCGGGTTGGACCGTCAGGGTGTGGAAAGCCATCCGCCAGCGGCCGCCATCCACGTCGTAGCGGGTTTCAGAAGCGAGCGAGAGCCAGGACCGGGGCCGAAAAACAAACTCCGAATAAAGATCCGCAAAGGTGGTTTGCCCGTCCTCGGGGTTTAAGCGCCAATCGGTGAACACGGCCCAATCCACGACATTGTCGAGCTGCCCCTCGCGCCGAGTTTGCAGCCGGTTGCGCAGCCCAAAGCGCAAGACGTTTTGCGCGTCCACGGAATCCACGGCGTTGTAATCGGGATATTCGATGGGCAACAGCAGCAGGCTGGGCAAATCGTCATCAAACTGCGGCAGCTCCCCCGGCCGGCGATTGGGGCGGGGCACATAGACATAGTTGACGGACGGCTCGATGATATGCCGCAAGCCGTCGAGTTGGAACAAACGGTTGGTGGCGCCGGTCCAAGTGCGCGAAGCTTTGAACGAGACTTCGGCGCCGGTGTTGAATACACTGCGGGTCCGTTCCTCCAGTTGGCTGCCGGGCCCGTGGGTTTCCCCGTAATACGTTAACCGGCCACCAACCCGGGGGGTGACGTTGAGCCAGCCGAACAGCGTCCACGGCAGCAGCACCTGATGGTAGGTATCGGCGCGGAAAGCCTCGTAGCGCGGTTCCGGGATCGCATTAGTCTCGGCAAACCGGCGCCGGTAAAAACCGGTGGCGCTTTCACTCTCGTAATACAACGGCGAAACGCCCAGTTGCTGCCGCCACCCGGTGAATTTGACCTCCGGCAACCGCTCCACGGTATCAAAGAAATCGTTGATGCGCGGCTGGACGTAGAGGTCGAGCGCGAAATCATCCCAGAATTTTGCGGCCTCGAAGAAGGTGGTCGGCTGGGGATTCTGACGATACGCGCTTTCAAAGAAATCTCGATGCATTGAGGGATCGCTCTGGTAACGGATCTGCGAGCGCAACGTGAGGTTGGTCCACGGCTCCGCCCGGTAGGCCAGGTGCAACCGCTGGCGATGATGGGAAATGTTGTCGCCGAAGGCATCCTTCCCCGGCGAATCATCGTATGCGTAGTAGTAACTCAAAGCCGCTTCGCCCCACCGCCCCAGGTGCGCGTTGAAATCCGGGCCCATCCCCACCCCGCTTTTGGTCCGGTAATCCAAATGCAGTTCCGCGTCCAGGGTGTCGTTGATCAGCCAGGTGTAAGTGCCGAGCAGAAACGCGCCATACCGGCTGCGATACCCCGGTACGACGCTGAAATGGTTTCCCGGTCCGTCCAACCGCCGTTTGTAGTAGGGAAAATAAAACGCCGGCACGCTCCCCAGATACAACGTCGCGCGGCGCATCTCGACGTATTCACCCGGGACGATGGTGATGTGGCTGGCCTGCACCCGCTCGAACGGTTTGGCCACGTCATCCGTGGTGACAAACGCGTTGGTGGCCGTGTAAATCTGGTTGGTGGCGTCGCCGCTCAGTCCATAAGCTCCGGCAAACACGGGCGCCAGGCCGGTGCGAAACTGCTCGGCCTGCATCTGGCGCGTCTTGAAATTATACAGGATTCGTTCTCCCACCCAGATTTGGTTGTCGCGTTGAATCCGCACCCGTCCCTCGGCGAGAACCTCGCCCGTCTCCTGATTCACCGTGGCGCGGTCCGCCGTCAACACCGCGCCGCTATACTTGACGAGGATGGGCGTGGTGGCATGAATGACTCCGGTGTCGGGATCCCAATCCAGCCGGGCGTCACGGGTGAGTGATTCCACCTCCCAAACCCCCTGAATTTGGGCCCCGGCGTGGAACGGGGCGAGCCCGATCCCGCCCACCAAGGCAAGCATGACGCACAGTTTTTTCATCCGGCGCGCCCAGCAAAGCAGAAGCCCGACACCCTGCCAAGCGGGATTTCATCCACGATCTTCGCCAGCTCTACAAGGAACATGCAGGACCAAATGTCGTCCCTGCGGACACGCTGCCGACTTCCGCGTCAAGACTGGCACGCAGGTTGCGCCATGCCCGACAGGCAAGCGTATGGCAACGAAGCTCCGCATGATGAAGTTTCTTCAGGAAGCGCGCGGTTATGGGCTGGTGACAGGCCGGAAACCGCCCGCCCGGGTAAACAGCCTGCCGGTTCTGGCATCCCGCGCCGCGCCAGCCCGGGAACATCTCCCGGTCCGACGAAAACTGCCCATTACCATTTGCCCTCACGACGCCGCGAACACACCCCGGCCCGTACCGATTACTTTGATTTCGCCCGCGTGACCCTCGCGGGCGCCGTCAAACGTCCGCAGCTCATCCATCGGCGAGCGCCTCGCGATTACCTACTTCAGGAGAAAGAATTCTCCGTTTGGAACTCCGTCGTTTGCCTGTTTTCTAGGCAGCCTGTCGTCACGACCGACAGATTTCAAGGCGCCCCTCCCTCAGTTCAAAATCATGTTTGGCGTTTCATTCGATCAAAAAAGATCGTGGGCATCAGGATAATTTCCCGGCTCTGCTTCAAGCGCGGCTTCGCCGCAGCCGACCGGCTGCCAAACAATGAAACGACGGGAGAAAACGGGGTTAAGGACAAGCACGGACCGCTGCCGCGCGATAGAACATTTGTGGACCAGCGTTGGTAACGGTAAACGACCAAATCCCGTTTGGGTTGGTGACCACATTGGTGCTGCCGGCCTGAATTTCCCAACGCGTCATCTCTTGGACAAGGTTGGTGCAGGCCAATACATAATAGGTCGCTTGGGGCGCGCCCTGGAAAGTCAGCGTGATGGTATTATCGGGGTTGACGGTGATCGCCAACAACACGTTGGTCTGACTACACGGCTGCTCCGCGCCGACCACCTGCGCCAGCTCACCGACACTGCCATCGAAGTTCTCGTCGCCCGCATACGCGACCTCCATCTGATTGGTGCCGGACGGCAACGAAGCCAGGCTGGTCGAAGCGGTCCCGCTCACCAGACGGTTGGTGCTGAAAGGCGTGCGGTTGGCTGAAAAAACTACCTCTCCGGTGGGGATGCCCAAGCCAGGCGGCGACGTACGAACGGTTGCCGTAAAGGTCACATTCGAACCCACCGCCGAGGGATTGGCTGAAGCGGTCAGTTCCGTGAGCGTTGGGATGGGCGCAACGAACTGTGCCACGGCAGCCGCCGAACTGCCGCCAAAGGTTGAGTCGCCGGAGTAATCAGCCGTGATCGCATGATCGCCAACGGACAACACCGTCGTGCTGAAGGAAGCGATTCCGTTCGTCACGATTACGGGGCTGCCCAAAGGTGTGCCGTTGGCGTAAAAGGTCACGGTGCCCGTGGGCAATCCCGCCGCCGGCAATGGGCCGTCCACCAAATCCACGCGCGCGGTCAAGGTCACGCGCTCTCCGTAGATTGCCGGGAGGGGCGCGTCCAGCGAGGTAAAGGATTCCGGCCCGTTGAGTACCGTCAATTTTCCGGCGCCGGCAAAGCGCTGGTTATCCTGATAAGCCGCTCCGGACAGGGTTGACCCCCAAGTGCCGGCGCGTTTGAAGGTCAATCCACCGTCAAACGAAAGCGCCCCCACCGTGTTGGCACCGCCGTTGGTCACCATCGCGCTGCCGTGGAGCTGGAGCGCGCCGAGGGTATGCCAACATGCCCCATTCAACGCGAGACGCGCCCCGCTCTGCACCCGCACGTCGCCGGTGCTCAAAGCGCCGTTGGCGTTGGCGACCAGCGTGCCCGCGTGAACCACCGTGCCGCCGCCGAACGAGTTGCTCTGGGACAACGTCAACATGCCTGAGCCTTGTTTGCGGAGGCCTCCGTCGCCGATGAGCCGGGCGGAAACAATGAACTTCGAGCCGCCGCTGCCCACCTCCAAATCACCGCCTTCCAAGGAGAGGCGGTAGTGGTTGGTGAGGTAAATCACCGTGCCGTTCTGCGGAATGGGCACCCCGGCGGAGAGCGTGGCGCCGCTGAGGAGATGGATGGTAGCCTGCGGACTGTCCGCGGCACCGGTGCCGAACGGCAGCTTGTGCGGCAGATCCGAAACGATGGTGGTGACGCCACTCTCCAAGTAGGTCGGTCCCTGGTAGTGTTCATTGCCCCCCACGTTCAATCCGCCGCCACCCCGTTTGGTGAGTCCCTTACCCGCGAGGAAAATACCCGGCGCGTTGGTCATGCTCAAATAAGCGCCGTTGGCCACCGTGATCAACGTGGTCCCGCCGGGACCGGTGGTGCCGAGGTTGGTAATGGTGTTGCCTTCCAACTGCACATGACCTCGGGCGACGGTGACGCTTTTCCAGCTCGTGTTGGGAATGCCGGTAACCTTGAAGAATCCGATGGCATCCGTGCCCGCCGAAAAAACGGCGTCGCCGCCGCTGACCCAACCGCCGGTGGCGTTGGTGCCGTGCGCGTTCACGCTCCAGAAATTCCCGGTCCACGCCCCGCCCGGCGAAGGACCGCCCGCGCCGATGGCGGGACCGTTAACATCCCAGTACCGCAGGTTGCCGCTGGACGCCACGGTGATGTATCTCGCGGCAACTTCCCCGAACCAACCGAGGTCTTCCTGAATCATGCGCCACGCGAACGGGTAGGTGCCGGATACGACGGGAGCGGTGGCGTTGAATACAAAGGTCGCCGACTGGCCCGGAGGAATGGGTGACGACGGCAAGGCCACCCGGCTGAAGCCCCAGACGGTGTTGTCCGGCGGACTTTGCGCGCCCAACCGGTGCGGGACGGCGCCGCTGGAAGCCCAGGTTTGGTTGCCGGTATTGTGCATCACCACCGTGGCGCTGAACACCTGACCGGCGGTCACTGTCGCGGGCGCGGTTACGCTGACCAAGGCGGCATCGTTGGTCGGGGCGGACGGGGTCACGGTAATTTTGGCCCAAATCTTCGGACCGAAATAGACGCTGGCGGAACTGCTCATGCGGAAATCCGCCTCGTAATTGCCCGGCGTGGTGGGGGCGCGCAAGGGGATACTGAAGATGTAAGTACCGCCGGGCGGAATGGAATTCGTCGGAATGGCCTGGTAGGCGGCGCCCAAATGGGGACTGGCGGGGACATCGCCGATGTGATTCAGCGTATAGCCATTGGGACCATTGGCTATCCAAGTGGTCGTGCCACTGTTCTTCAGGGTAAAGGTTTTGGTAAAGGTCTGTCCCGGACTCAGCACGCTGCCATCAGGAAAGTTTTCCGCGATCATCTGCGCGGCATCCGTGCCGCCCCCGCTGTCGCCCTTGTTTTTGGGATTATGCACAAATCCCTGGCAAAGTCCGTAGGCGTAGCCGTCATCGCGTTCCACCCGCGAACCGTTGACGCCGGAGCGGGTCATGGTGCCTTTGCAGATCGAACTGTGATTCTGCTCGACGAAGCCAATTTTGGTCGGAGTGACATAATCTATTACCGCCACGTGCCCATAAGTGCCGACGTTCCAGCACACCAAGTCGCCCGGCACCGGCACATAACCACTGCCATTGGCATGGCGGGTCAGGCCCAACTCGGTGGCACTGGGGTAAATGTCCTTCGCGTTGCGGTAGATCGCGCCATAATACCACCCCATCTTGTTCCAAAAGCGTCCGGGCAACTCCACGCACTGCCATTTGAGGCCGACATCCACGCCGTTGTAATAACTGCGCTGGCCCACGTCGCTGCTGTATTTGGAATAGACATTAACCCCGTTGCCGCCGAACCACTCGCTGCCGGCCAGCCAAACGGTCCCCGCCCAGCCCGGTTGAAAACTGAGCAGCAGGACCGCGCCCATCACGCCTGACCAAGCCAGCGGTTTGGTGAAACCACGACGGCTGATGGCGCCGCTGTTGCCGCTCCCTCGTTGAATAAACCCGTTCGACATCAACGGCTTTTAAGTAAATTCAGGGGCATGTGGATGTCAACCGCCTCAGAAACCATGTTTGTGGCCAAGCAGATTGTGATCAGGTCAAAGCGCAGACGGGGATGACCACAACCGCACAGCCCTCCCTGATTTTGAAACGTTGGGCCGCCGCTTTTTCGTCGGGAACGATGTGCGATTACAGACTGCCAGCCCACCAGCGGCTGACCAGTTCCCGGCCACCGAACATCCAGACGACCGTCGCCATCGCGATGTACGGGCCGTACGGCATCCGGCTGGACCATTCCCGGCGGCCCAGCGCAATGGCCCCCACGCCAACCACGGCGCCGAGCATCGAACTGAGCATCAACGAAAAGATCACCGCCTGCCAACCGAGGAACGCGCCGATGGCCGCCATGAATTTCACGTCGCCCAGGCCCATCGCTTCGCGCGGCAACACCAGTTCGCTGGCTTGCGCCTCCAAGTGCGGCACGGTTGCCGGATCAAATTCATCCTCGCCGATGTGCAGCTTTTCTGGGCTGAGCCGGACCATCACCTCCGGGTAGCCGCGGTCCACCAGTTCCACCGTGCGCGCTTTCAACCGGATCGTGTCCGATTGGCGATAGAACAATTCTTCGTACGGAATGGTTTGCTGCGGCAGGATCACGGCGGTTTCCGAAAAGATGACGCGCGTTTCCCCTTCGAGCTTCACCTTCTGTCGTCCGAATACCCATTTGCCGAGCCGCAAAATGCCATAGATCACCCCCGCCCCGACCGCGACGCCGATCAGGCTCTCGCGCATGCCGTTGGCGGGGCTTTTTTGTCCGTGCAACGCCGGCAGCAGAAACGATGCGACAAAGCCCACCGCCGCGCCGCCGAGGGTGATTTCGTCCGGAATGATGTAATGTTCGAAATCAATAAATGTCGCCACGATCAAACCGGCGATCAAGATGGCGTAAACCACCGCCTGCCAGGCGGAGAGCCTGCCGTAACACAACCATACCCCGGCAAACAAGGCCGCCGTCAGCAGCTCCACCCAAAAGTAACGCGCAGCGATGGGCGCGGCACAATGGCGGCACCGACCGCGCAGATACAGCCAGGTCACCAGCGGAATGTTCAAATACCACGGGATGGCATACCGGCAGTGCGGACAATGAGACGGCGGGCTAATGAGACTTTGATCGAGCGGCATCCGGTGAATGCAGACATTCAGGAAACTGCCGACGATGCTGCCCCCCACGAAAAAGACCAGCGTCCAGAAATGAAACGGCACCGCCGCCCAGTTTTCCGAATTGAAGATCGGCTCAATGCCCATACACGTGCTCCGTCAAGGCCCGGCGCATCACCGCCAGCGGGGCGGGTTGGCCCGTCCAAATTTCCAACGCGCGCGCCCCTTGATACAACAACATGCCCAGACCGTTGGCGGTCCGGCAGCCCGCCGCTCGCGCCGCCCGCAACAAGGCCGTTTCCGCCGGCTGATAAATCATGTCATAGACCGCGCTTGCCTGTCCCAGATCAAAAGCGCCGGCGGCCACCGGCAGGGGATCATCTACCCGCAATCCCAGGGAAGTCGCGTTTAACAACAAATCCACCGTCCCACCGGGATACCCGAGTTCCACCCGGCAACCGGGGAAGCGCCGGCTCAATTCGTCGGCCAGTGCTTCCGCTTTCGCAGCGGTGCGGTTGACGAGAAACAATTTCGCGGCGCCTTCCTCCGCCAGTTTCAGAGCCGCCACCCGTCCCGCGCCTCCGGCGCCGAGCAGCAACACGGTTGCTCCGCGAAGAGTCACCTCGAGATCCTCCCGTAACGCGCGGGTGATGGCGTCGGCGTCGGTATTAAATCCCAGTGACCGCATCGGGCTCGCCGCGGGGGCGGACGGTGAGGCCGGTCCCCATTGGCCGGCGGCATCCTGCGTCTCAAACCGGATGGTATTGACCGCGCCCCAAACTTTGGCCGAGTCATCCATGGCGTCCACCAGTTCCGCCGCCAGGAGCTTGTGGGGCACGGTGAGGTTGAGACCGACGAAGCGCATGGCTTGCGCGCCGGCAATGGCTTCACGCAACTTCGCGGGAGGCACTTCAAAGGCGAGATAACGCCAGTTGAGTCCCAACGCGGCGAGCGCCGCGTTTTGCATGGCCGGCGAGGCGGAATGCCGGACGGGAAAGCCATAGACCGCGCAGTAGCGCGTGGAGGCGTCAATGGGCGTAGGCAATGCGTCCGGCACGCGGGCAAGGTAGCAATCCACCACCTGGTTCAAAGGCAAAATTCGCTTTCCGCCTGATCCTTTTGACGATCCCTGCTGCCTGCCGCGAGGCCGTCGCCCGACAAATCCATCAGCGAATCGCATTGAAAGATTCCGGGGCGCGTGCTAGTTCGTTGCCGTGTTTCGATTAGAATCCAAGAATGACGGCCGCTCCATTTCCGCTCCCCTTGGGGGCGGAGGACAAATCGCCGCGAAGCACGGCGTGGGTCGCGGGGCCTGGAATAAAACCGTTGGGCATGCGTAACTCGATTTTTTTGAATTTGAACCGGCAGCCCGATGCCCGGGGACACTTTGGCCGTTATGGCGGGCGTTACGTTCCCGAAACGTTGATGCATCCGTTGCAGGAGTTGGAGGCGGAATACTTCCGGGCGCAACAAGACCCGGAATTTCAGCAGGAACTGCAATACTACCTCCGCGAATTCTGCGGACGTCCCACACCGCTTTATTTCGCCGCGCGCCTGACCCGCGCGCTGGGCGGCGCCAAAATTTATCTGAAACGCGAGGACCTGCTCCACACGGGCGCGCACAAGATCAACAATTGCATCGGCCAGATCCTGCTCGCCCGGCGCATGGGTAAAACGCGCATCATTGCGGAAACCGGTGCCGGCCAGCACGGGGTGGCCACGGCGACCGTGGCGGCCATGTTCGGTTTGCGCTGCGTCATTTACATGGGCGCGGTGGACTGCGCCCGGCAGGCGCTCAATGTGGATCGCATGCAAATGCTGGGCGCGGAGGTTGTGCCGGTGACCGCGGGCCAGCAAACCTTGAAAGAAGCGGTGAACGAAGCCATGCGGGACTGGGTCACGAACATCCGGAACACCCATTACATCCTTGGCACGGCGTATGGGGCGCATCCCTATCCCGTGATGGTGCGGAATTTTCAGCGGATCATCGGCGAAGAGGCGCGCCAGCAGATTCTGGAGAAAGAAGCGCGGCTGCCGGACCTGCTCATCGCCTGCGTGGGCGGCGGGTCCAATGCCATCGGACTGTTCCATCCCTTCCTCGCGGATAAATCCGTGAAACTGGTGGGCGTGGAGGCGGGCGGACGGGGGCTCCAACCGGAACAACATGCGGCGCGGTTTCACGGCGGTTCGCTCGGCGTTCTGCAAGGCACCTGCAGTTACGTGCTCCAAGACGCCGTCGGCCAAATCCAGCGGACGCACAGCGTCAGCGCCGGACTGGACTACGCCGCCGTCGGCCCGGAACATGCCTGGCTGCGCGACGCAGGCCGCGCCGAATACACCTACGCCACCGATGCCCAGGCGCTCGATGCCTTCCTGAAACTGGCGCGGCTGGAGGGCATCATTCCCGCGCTGGAAAGCGCCCACGCCATCGCGGAAGCCATTCAACGCGCGCCGCAGATGCCGAAGGACGCGCTCGTGATTGTGAATCTCTCCGGACGCGGCGACAAAGACGTGGCGCAAGCGGCGGAACACCTGCGTTTGGCAAAGCCGGATTGAACCGCGGCGCCGGCGGCAATACCCAGCGAACAAACCACGTCGCGCCATCCTGGCGGCAAACGCCAACCGGGCAATCCCGCGACAGGCGGATTGATCAAGCCCGCTGGCGGTCGAAGGAAAGGGACGGTCTTGGGGCTTACTTGCCCTTGAGCATGGCCAGCCCGTAATCGTGGTTCATCTTGGCGATGAAACTCAGGCTGATTTCCTTCGGACAAACGGCCTCGCAGGCGCCGGTGACCGTGCAGGCGCCGAATCCTTCCTCGTCCATCTGTTTCACCATGGCCAGCACCCGGCGCTCCTTTTCCGGCTGGCCTTGCGGCAGTAGATTCAGGTGCGAGACTTTTGCCGCCACAAACAGGGAAGCGCTGGCATTTTTGCACACCGCCACACAGGCGCCGCAACCGATGCATTGCGCGGCGTCCATGGCGGCCTCGGCCTTGTCTTTCGGGACGAGCACCGCGTTGGCGTCGGGCGCCGCGCCGGTGCGCACGGAGATGAAGCCTCCGGCCTGTTGAATCCGCTCGAAGGCGCTCCGGTCCACCACCAAATCTTTGATGAGGGGAAACCCTTTGGCCCGGAAAGGTTCGACGACTATTTCATCGCCGTCCTTGAAGCTGCGCATGTAGGTCTGGCACGTCGCCACCGCCCGATGCGGGCCGTGCGGCTTGCCGTTGATGACGAGCGAGCACGTGCCGCAGATGCCTTCCCGGCAATCGTGATCGAACGCAATCGGCGTCTCGCCTCGGAGGGTGAGGGCCTCATTCACCACGTCCATCATCTCGAGGAACGACATGTTGGGATTCAGATCCGGCGTTTCATAGATCTGGAATCCCCCGGGCGTGCCGGCGTTCTTCTGGCGCCAAACTTTAAGCTTCACTTTCATGCGGCGGTGGAATCGTAATGCGTCAATCGGAAATCACTTGTAACTCCGGGTGCTCATCTGCACTTCCTCATAGTCGAGCCGTTCTTTGTTGAGCGTGGGGGCTTGGTCCTCGCCGGCGTATTCCCAGGCGGAAACAAAGGCGAACTGGTCGTCCCGGCGTTTGACGTCGCCGGGATTCACCAAGCCCTGCTGCACCTCGGGATCGTCCGGGGTGTATTGATATTCCTCGCGGAAATGACCGCCGCAACTCTCCTCGCGGTGCTGCGCGTCCCGGCACATCAATTCGGCCAGTTCCAGATAATCCGCGAGGCGCCCGGCGTGTTCGAGCGCCTGGTTGAAATCGTGCTCCTCGCCCGGGACGAGGACGTTGCGGCCGTATTCCTCGCGCAGACTGCGGATGGCTTCGATGCCCTTCTCCAGTCCCGCCCGGTTGCGCGCCATGCCGCAATGCTCCCACATGATTTTGCCGAGGGCCTTGTGAAAGTTTGCCGGCGTGCGTTGTCCCCGGCAATTCAGCAACCGCTGGATGCGGCCCCGCACGCTTTGCTCCGCCTCTTGGAAACTCGCGTGATCCAGGCCGGGACGGCGCTCCGGCTTTTGCGTGGCCAGGTAATTGGAAATCGTGCCGGGCAAAACGAAATAACCGTCCGCCAGCCCCTGCATGAGCGCGCTGGCGCCCAGGCGGTTCGCGCCGTGATCCGAGAAGTTGGCTTCGCCGAGCACAAACAACCCCGGCAGATTGCTCATCAGATTGTAATCCACCCACAGCCCGCCCATGGTGTAATGCACCGCCGGATAAATCCGCATCGGCGTTTGATAGGCGTTTTCATCCGTAATCTCGTGGTACATGGAGAAAAGGTTGCCGTACCGCTCGCGGATCTTCGCCTCGCCCAACCGCTGGATGGCGTCGGCAAAATCCAGATACACCCCCCGGCCGGTTTCGCCAATCCCCCGGCCTTCGTCGCAGACGTATTTGGCCGCGCGGCTGGCAATGTCGCGCGGGGCGAGATTCCCAAACGCGCCATACATGCGTTCCAAGTAGTAATCGCGGTCCGCCTCCGGAATGTCCGCCGGATTTTTCCGGCAATCCTCCTTTTTCTTGGGCACCCAGATGCGGCCGTCGTTGCGCAGGGACTCGCTCATGAGTGTGAGCTTGGACTGGTAATCGCCAGTGACCGGGATGCAGGTCGGATGGATTTGCGTGAAACAGGGGTTGGCAAAGCACGCGCCCCGTTTGTAAGCGCGCCAGATGGCAGTGGCGTTCGAGCCGCGCGCGTAGGTGGAGAGATCGAACACGTTGCCGTATCCCCCCGTGGCCAGCACCACGGCATCGGCGTTGTGCCGGGTGATCTGGCCGGTGCGCAGGTTGCGCACAATGATGCCCTTCGCGTGCCCGTCCACGACCACCAGATCCAGCATCTCCGCGTGCGTGTGCGATTTCACGCCGCCCTCGGCGATCATCTTGCACAACGCCGCGTACGCGCCGAGCAGCAGTTGCTGCCCGGTCTGGCCGCGCGCGTAAAACGTGCGCGACACCTGCGCCCCGCCAAACGAACGGTTGTCCAGCAGGCCGCCGTATTCCCGCGCGAACGGCACGCCTTGCGCCACGCATTGGTCAATGATGTTCACCGACACCTCGGCCAGGCGATAGACGTTCGCCTCGCGCGCCCGGAAGTCGCCGCCTTTGATGGTGTCGTAAAACAGGCGGTAAACCGAATCCCCGTCGTTTTGATAATTCTTGGCGGCGTTGATGCCGCCCTGCGCGGCGACCGAGTGCGCGCGCCGGGGGGAATCGTGAAAGACGAAGTTATGAACGTCGAAGCCCAGCTCCGCGAGCGTGGCGGCGGCGGACGAACCCGCCAAGCCGGCGCCCACGACGATGATCTTGTATTTGCGTTTGTTCGCCGGATTGATGAGCCGGCCCTCGAACTTGTGTTTCTCCCACTTCTGCGCGAGCGGGCCGGACGGGATGTTGGAATTCAAAACGGCCATGTTACTTCACCAGGTCCTTTCCGGCGGCCGCCACGGCTGCGGCCGGGGGCGCGGCATTGATGACTTCCTGCAAATAAGCCTTGCCATGTCCAAACACAAAAACCGAGGTCGGAATGGCGGCGTAACCGAGAAAAAGCACCAGCGCGATTCCCTTGGCGGCTTTGGTGATGAGCGGCGCGTAGGCGGGGTTGCGCAAGCCGAGGGATTGAAACATCGCCTGGATGCCGTGGCTCAGGTGGAAACACAACAGGCCGACACCCACCAGATAAAACAAGGACACCGGCACCACGCTGAACCCGGCCACCATCATGGCGTAACAATCCGGATACCCCGTGACCGGGTCTTTGAGCTGCCGGATGAGGATGGCGGTGCCGTTGATGTCTTCCAGGCGCACCGTGAAATGCAGCAGGTGATAAATCAGAAAAGCGGCCACGCCCAAGCCGCTGATCAACATGGTGCGCGAGGCCAGGCTGGCGGCATACGGGGCGTAGCCGCTGCCATAGCGTTCGGGCCGGGCGGCGCGGTTTTCCAGGGTTAACGAAATCGCCGCCCAGATGTGCAACCCGATCGTGGTGAGCATAAACAAGCGGATGCCCCAGAGCACCTCCCCCAGGGATTGGAGGAAATGGGCGTAACGGTTGATCGCCGCAGGCGGCAGGAAAATCTGCAAATTGCCGATCAGATGCCCCACCACAAACAGGCCGAGCACCGCCCCGCTGCCGGCCATGATGTATTTCCGGCCGAGCGTTGACGTGAACAGATTTGATAACAGCTTCATCAAAACGCAGTGCCGCACCGGACGGTTGAGACCAGTGCGGAACGGGGCGCAAACTACGCGAGAAACAGAGGCCAAGTCAAAGCCTTTTACCTTGGCGCGTGGGAAAGACCGGGGACATCGTGACCCCCCCGGTGGTGAACATTGGCGCGCGGGACGCAGGGCGCTGCTGCATGCGGTCAGGAAGCCATCGCATAAATAGCCACTGCCGTTAATAACCGGTAACACCAATCCGCAGATGACGTAGATTGCCCGGATTTTTCCGATTCCCCATCAGCGAGAATCGGCGGAAGCTGCGGGCCAAAGCCCGTTATGAGAGGGCTCCCCGCCTTCGGAAGCGTCCGCCCAGAAGCAAAACCCCGCCCATCAAGAGACGGCAAATGGCCGGTTCGGGAATCGGGATGATCGTCGGCGTGCCCACGTAAATCCCGCCGCCGGCCACCACCAACGCCGCGTCCAGCATTTCAATCACCCCCTGATGGTTCACAAACTCCCCCCAGCCAAATACCGGATCGTTGTAGATTCCCGGGGGCGCGCCATTGGTGTGGCCCGTGTAAAATCCCAGGAAGAACGGCACCTCCGGATCAAATCCGTAGTAATTCCCGAAGTCCAACTCCGGGTAAGCGCCCGTCTGGATCGCAGACAAACTGAGGGGATCATTCGGTGATACAAAAAACACGCGGATTCCCTCGTCCCGAGTCGCCGGAGCGAAAGAGAATATCATGTAGTAAGGACTCCCGGGCGTCATGAGCTGGGGACGCAGAATGAATCCCGTGTAATCGCCAGGGGTGGGACTCCGCATGACGTGGACGACGGCGCTGAGGCCCGCCGTTGAATAGGTGACGCCGTCGGGGAGGAGGTAGCCTTGGGCCGGGGCCAAGGCGGGGGCGGCGAGCGCGGCCGCCAGAACCAGTGGCGCCAAAAGGTTGCGCTGCTGGAATAGGCGAATAACCCGGCCGCGGCGGACAGCGGCTCGCCGCAGTGTCTTGTACGATTTTATATTTTTTTGAACCACTCGTGATTAACCGAGATTTCTTCAACCGTTTTTACACGCACCTCAATGCCCAAGCGCAAATCCTTTAACATGATGACCAGTTCATCGCCATCAATCATGTCCAACGGAGGGGCTCCATCCCGCTGTGCTTCCAATCGAGCATCGCGGGTAAAGGTGCCGGTGGTGATGAACAGTCCCTTGTCGGCCCGACCAACCATTGCTCCGCGGAAATCTCGAATAGCGCTTGCCGATATACTGTCACGATAGCGCTTACACTGAAAAATCACATGAAACGAAAGAATACCACCAAGCTTCACAACGCCTTTGCCGTCAATGCCGCCATCACCAGAACGACCGGTCACCTCAACTTGGATAAATCCAGATTCGCGAAGTAATCTCTGGCAGAGGCGCTCAAAAGCTTCCGGGGCCATTTGTTTGAGGGCTTCCAGAGCTTCGTCTTGCCAGCGAAGTTCCCTGACCATTTCCGGCGTTTCCTGCCCCGCTTCTGCTTCAGCGGCCTCCTCTCTGGCAACACGATCTTCCTGCTGAACAGCACGAGTGACCTCTGCTGGAATTACTTGCTCGGTTGCGATGCCTCGATCGGAAAGCGCCCAGACCCCCCGATCCGAGTTCTCCAGCAGGCCATATCTCTTCAAATATGTTCGGGCCCAAGCCAAGTTGTAACTGAACTTGGTGCGATTCCCCCTGTGGATTTGATTGATGTCTTCTTCCGAAAGGTTGAGGATACGGGATACTGATTCCTCCAACTCGGGGATTGATGCTGAACCACCCAACTCCCGCAATGCCTGCAGTAAGGGGTTAAAGAGTTCGTCGAATTTTGGTGCGGCCATATTGCATTATTTCGTTTGTCGAACAGTAGTATTCGGGAATGTCGGGCGGGGATAGCCCGCCAAGTGAAACGACCTTGTCATGGCGGCATATTTTCAAGCAGCGCGCCGGGTGTCAATCGAGAAGCCAAGAGGTTTGGGAAAGACTGGGGACATCGTGACCCCCTAGTGGTGAAGCTCCCGGCGGAAAATGGCGTGGCGGGAACCCCGCATTGGCGCCGCGGCGTGGGCCGCCTACACTGCGCGGCGCCATGACTGAATTGCAAACGGCTCTGCTTGAATTGATCCGGCGCACGTCGGCGGAGATTCCCGACGACGTCCACCGCGCCCTCCTCGCCGCGGGGGCCAACGAACAGCAAGGGTCCATCGCCGCCAACGCGATGCAGATCATTGACCAGAACATCGCGCTGGCGAAAAACAAATCCCAGCCCATCTGCCAGGACACGGGCAGCGTGTTGTTCTACGTGGATTGTCCGGTCGGTTACGATCAGATCACGTTTGCCGAAGCGGCACGGGAAGCGGTCCGGCAGGCCACCCGGAAAGGGTATCTGCGGCAGAACTCGGTGGATTCCCTCACCGGCAAAAACGACGGCACCAACGTCGGCCCGGGCGCGCCGGCGCTGCATTTTCAGCAACAGCGCGCACCGGAGGTCAACGTGCGGCTGCTCCTCAAGGGGGGCGGGTGCGAGAACGTCGGCGCGCAATACTCCCTGCCGCACACCGCGCTCGGGGCCAACCGCGATCTGGCGGGTTGCCGCAAGGTGATTTTGGACGCCGTCCTGCAGGCGCAGGGCAAGGGGTGCGGACCGGGCATTCTAGGCGTGTGCATCGGCGGCGACCGCGCCACCGGATATGAATACAGCAAACAACAACTGTTGCGCCGCCTCGACGACCGGAATCCGGTGCCCGAACTGGACGCGCTGGAGCAGGACATCGTCCAGACCGCGAACGCGCTGGGGATCGGTCCGATGGGGTTTGGCGGCAGGACCACGTTGTTGGGGGCGAAGATTGGCGCGGTCAACCGCCTGCCGGCGTCGTTCTTTGTCAGCATCAGTTACATGTGCTGGGCGTACCGGCGGCAGGGGGTGACGTTGAACGAAGCGGGCGGCATCGCCCGGTGGCTGTATTAAAACCTGCGGGGAGCGAACCATGATCAAACTGAATTTTCCCTTTACCGAAGCCGCGGTGCGCGCCTTGAAAGTGGGCGACGAAGTATTGATTTCCGGCGTGGTGTTTACCGGTCGCGACGCCGTGCACAAGTATTTGTACGAGGGCGGCCCGTTGCCGCCGGGCGTGAGCCTGCGGGACGGCATCCTCTATCACTGCGGTCCGGTGATGCTGCAACAAGCGGACGGCACCTGGCAATGCAACGCCGCCGGCCCCACGACGTCCATTCGGGAAGAACCGTATCAAGGCCGGATCATTCGCGATCACGGCGTGCGGGGCGTGATTGGCAAGGGCGGCATGGGCGAGGGCACCCTGGCCGCCTGTCAGGAACATGGCTGCGTATATCTGCACGCCGTGGGCGGCGCCGCGCAGGTGTTGGCGGCGTGCATCCGGCGCGTGCGCAACGTTTATTTCCTGGAGCAATTCGGCGCGCCGGAAGCCATTTGGGAATTGGACGTCGTGGATTTCCCGGCGGTGGTCACCATGGATGCGCACGGTCGCTCGCTGCACCGAGAGGTGTTCCAGCATAGTCAGGCCGAGTTGGCTCGGCGGCTCTGAGCCGGGGCGGACACCGAGGCCCGCCTGACTGCGTCTGCCGGCACGCAATGCCCCTGCTCGGGGATCACGGACTGAATGTCTCCGCACACGTGCTTCGGGATGAAATTTTTTCTGTCAGCCGGCGGGGCGTTTTGTCAGGGTACCTCCCCATGAAAATCTGGTTCGCGTTGCTCGCCGCCGCCGCGATCTGTCGGGCGGAAAATCTGGAACAAACCTACGCGCCGTACGGCCGTCTGTTGATCACGCCTTTTGCCTCCGCGCCGTTTCCGCATCCCAGCCGCGCCGCAGGGCATCAGTACAAGGACAAATTCTTCCCGGCGGAGACGCATTACTGCGACAACTCGGTGGCGCTCTTCATTCCGAAGGGCTTTCGCGAAACTCCGCGCGTGGACGTGGTGGTGTATTTTCACGGCTGGGGCAGCAGCATTGAAAGCACCCTGCGCCGGTTTCAGTTGATCGAACAATTCACGGCCAGCGGCAAAAATGCCGTGCTGGTTTTTCCGGAAGGGCCCAAGCACGCCTCCGATTCCGCGGGCGGCAAACTGGAAGACCCGGAGGGGTTCAAACGGTTTGTCAACGAGGTGACGGCCACGTTGCGGCGCCAGGCCGGCGGGCAATCTTCGGCGGAGGAGATCGGTCGCGTCATTCTGGCCGGACACAGCGGCGCCTACAAAGTCATGGCGGCCATCCTGGATCGCGGCGGTTTGCCGGAGCGGGTGCGGGAGGTGTGGTTGTTCGACGCGTTGTATGCCGAGACCGATAAATTCCTCGCGTGGTGGGACCGGGAGCAGGGACGACTGCTCAACATTTACACCGAGAACGGCGGCACGAAGCGCAATTCGGAGACTTGGATGGAACGACTGAAACAACGCGGCACGCCCTTTCTGTTCACCTCGGACACCGCCGTCACCGCGGCGGAATTGAAATCGGGCCGGCTGATTTTTCTCTCCACCGATCTGGGCCACAACGACGTGGTGGAGAAACGGAAGACGTTTGGTGAATTCTTAAAAACGAGTTGCTTGGACGACCGGTAATGCCCCGTCAGCGGCTGGCCGGCTCCGGCCGGGTCACGGTTGGCAGGTGATCTGCGACCATTCCTCGCCTTGGGTGGCGGCGTAGAGGGTGAAGGCCTGTTCGTTTTGAATCAAGACGGCGCGCACCACGGAGGAATCATCGGCCCGGCCCAGGTTCAGCAGGGTGTCGGGAATAATGTCCACCTTCTTGTGGGCGTACACGAGGGCGAACACGGCTTGGGCAAACGCGCAATAAGGCAGATCCCGATACGCGCCCTCGGCGAAATCCTCAACCAAGTTGGCGAGAAATTCGAGTTGATCCGCCAGATGCGGGTACAGCGGCTCTTGGATCTGGGTGAATTCCAGTTTCCACTTGGGCAGCAGACGGAGCACTTTGTCCACGGTCGCCGGGGTCACGGTCGCCGCGCCGCGATTCACAAACGCCACAATCTCAGGCATGGCCGCATTCTACCCGCCCGCCGGGTTGGAGGAAAGATTTTCCGGAGGCTGCCGTTACCGGTCCGGGATGGGGTTACAGGCAACGCCATCGCAGCCCAGACCGATGGTTGGGCGCGCTGCGGGCGTTAATTCCGGGTAGGCAGCGGGACCAGCTTCCGCCGCAGCGTCAATGTGCCGCCGCCGCCCAAGATAAGGGCGGTCATTCCCGCCAGGAGAAACGCCGGCGCGAACGAATGCGAGGCATCCGCGAGTGCGCCGGCCAGATACGGACCCAACGCCTGCCCCAAACCAAAGACCAAGGTGACCAAGCCCAAGGCCGCCGGGGCCAAGCGCGGGCCAAACAGGTCGCCGCTCAATGCCGCCATCAAAGCCGGAATGCTCCACGCCGTGAGCGCAAAGAGCGCGGCGGAGAGATGAATGCTCCCCGGCGTGCGGCTTGCTCCAAAGAGCAGAAACGACACGCCTTGCAAACCAAACACCCACAGCAACGCCGTGCGGCGTCCCCAGCGATCCGATACTCCGCCCCAGATGAATCCGCTCACGGTGGAAACTACGCCGATTTGCAGCCACAAAGCGCCCGCCCGGGCCGGAGTGAAGCCCGCTTCCGCCGTCAAATACCGGACAAAAAATGTGGCGTAGATAATGTAGGAAAATCCAAACGCAAAATACAACGCGGCCAGCTTCCAGAGCGTCGCGGAGCGATACACCCCGCGCCAGTCACGGGCGGCGGGGGCGGTCGCCGCGGAGGAGGCGTTGCGTTCGGCTTCTGATTCGCCGATCGGGCGCAGTCCTTTTTCCGCCGGCCGATTACGCAAAAAGAGTGTGGCGGCGGCAAAGACCAGGAGGGTCAAACCCGCCAGCACATACCAACACACCCGCCATCCTTGATCGCCGCAATGATGCAGGAGGGCGGGAATCAACGGCCCGGTGACCATCAATCCGACGCTGGAACCGGCCACCCCCACACCGGCCGCCAAGCCGCGCCGGCGAGCGCCGAACCAAGGCGAAACTAAAGCCATGGCCGGTACGTTGCTGCCCGCGCCGCCCACGCCGGCCAGAAACCGCCCCAGCACGGCGGCGCCAAAGGTGGGGATCAGCCCTGTCACCGCCATCCCCAGTGCCACGATCAACAGTCCGCAACCGATGACGGCGCGGGGACCAAAGCGCGCGGCCAGCACGCCGGCGAATCCGACCGTGACCAGGTATCCCACCAGGTTCCAGGATTGGAGAATGCCGGTTTGCGTATTGGTGAGATGCAAGGCGTGTTGCATCGCCGGCAGCAGGCTCGTGTAACCAAACCGCGCCAGCCCGAGCGCGCTAAAAACAACCAACACGATCAACCCCAGCACCACGTAGCCATAGTGACAACGGCGGACGGCAGTTTCCGGTGCGGGATGGTTTGCGTGCATTTGGCCGGGCCACTTTACGCCCGTCCGTCCCCGGTTGACCAGCAGAAGGTGGACGTATTTTAGCGGCGAACAAAACCAAGACTCTTGCCCCGCTTCGGATCGAAGGTTGGCGCGCGCAAGCGATTGGCGAAGCCGGATTGGCCTTCAGTTGCCGACACAAGCGAAACAACGCGGCGGACGCATTCGCTTGACGTTCATTCCCACTCATGTTGTAAGCTGCACCTGCGCAAAATTAATGCTATGGCCGACTTCATCTTTGCTTGCCCCCAGTGTCACCGCGACATTTCGTGCGATCCAGCATGGGCCGGACAACAGGTTCAGTGTCCGCTGTGCCAGGCGCCGGTGACGGTGCCCTCCCCCGCCCGGCAAACCACGCGTCAACCGCAGGCGCGACTGGCGGTTGGGCGCTCCGCTCCGGGCGGCGGCGCGGCCCGCTCCAAGCCGGTGTATCGGGAAATGGTCGAAGCGCCGCCCAAAAAGCAAAATCCGCTGGTGACTTTGGGCATGATCGTTGTGGTGGTCATTGCGCTCGGGGTCGCCGGCTATTTTGCTTACGGCTGGTGGCAGGCGCGGGAGACGGCCAAAGCCGAGGCCGCCGAGGCCGCCGCCCAAGCCGCCGCCGCCGCTGCGCTGCCTCCTGAACCGCCGCCGGAGCCGACGGTACGTGAGCTACCTGTGATTGCGCCAGTCTGGACGCTGGATCTCGACGCGGCAAAAATTCCGGAGAGCCGAGTGAACGGTCTGATTGCCGGGACCAACTTTGTGGCCGACACCGCCCGGCTGGCGTTCACCGGCAGCGCGTATCTCTTGAGCCTGAGTCAAGGTGAGGCGGGCGCCCCCGAACGCGAGCTTTACGTTTTTTTGCGGCCGAAACGGGGTCAACCGCTCACGAACCAAACGTGGGCGATTTCCCAAGAGATGAAAGGCGCGGGCGTGCCGCGAGTGGCCAAACGCTGGAAGCGGGACGCCCGCCGGGCCCCGACGCAAAAGGATTTTTCCTCCGGTTACGTCTTGAAACTGGAGTTGGGCGAGATCCAGGACGGCGACATCGCCGGTAAAATTTACGCCGCGTTGCCCGATGAGGAACAAACGGTGGTGGCCGGCGTGTTCAAGGCAACGATCGCCATCCCCGGCATGTCAGGGCCGGCGATGACCCCGCCGATGCAACCACCGGGCGCGCCGATGGTGGAAATGCCGGCGGAACTGCCGCCGGGCTATCGTCCGGTCCCGCAGCCGTAACGCGCGCGGCCGCCCGATTCAAAAACTGGCCAAAGCCCGCTCCAGCCGCGCCAACGCCCGTTCCCGACCCAACACTTCCAATAAGTGATACAGGCTTGGGCCAGCCGGGTTGCCGGTGCAGGCAAGGCGCACCGGATGCACAAGCACACCGGCTTTCACGCCCAATTCTGAAGCCGTGGCTTTCAGCACGGTTTCGAGTGTGGCGGCATCGAAGGACGAGGCTTGGGCGAAGGCTTCGCGGAGCTTTTCCAAGCGGGGCTTGTTCTCAGGGATGAAGTTCTTTTGTGCCGCTTCAGGGTTGTAAGTCACTTCTTCCTGAAAATAAAACCCACCGTAAGCCGGCAGTTCATTGAACAACTTGAACTTGCCCCGGCAGGTGTCCAACGCCGCTTTGACGTAATCGAGCGGATACGCATTCGTGTTCAAGCCCGCCTTGGCCAGCGCATGCACCGCCAGTTCGTAGAACCGGTCGTCGCCCAGCTCCCGCGCATATTCGCCCTGCAACCAGAGAAGTTTATCCGCATCGAACCGGGCGTTGTGCCGGAGTATTTGCGGCAGATCAAACCGTTCAATGACTTCAGACAACGCCAGTTTTTCCCGGTTATCCTTGGGCGACCAACCGAGCAGACAGAGATAGTTATTGACCGCTTCAGGCAAAAACCCTTCCTGCATGTAGTAGGCCAGGGAGGCGCCTTGGTCACGCTTGCTCATCTTCGTGCCGTCGGCGTTGAGGATGAGGGGAATGTGGCCGTAATGCGGCGGCGGCACGTCAAACGCCCGGAAGAGGGCGATGTGTTTGGCGGCGTTGCTGAGGTGGTCCTCCCCGCGAATGACGTGGGTAATGCCCATTTCCAAATCATCCACCACATTGGTCAGGTGGAACACCGGTTGCCCGTCCGAACGTTGGATGACGAAGTCCGGGTCCGCCGCCTCCCGGTCGGTGAGCGGTCGAACCACGTCCCCCACCACCAGATCGGGGATGGTGATCGGCTCGCGGGGCATCCGGAACTTGATGGCCCCGTCGTATTCGTAGGCCAGGCCGCGGGAGAGCAACGCCTCGACACGGCGTTGATAGAATTCCCGGCGTTGACTCTGGTAATAAGGGCCGCGATCCCCCTTGCCGGGACCGGTGGCGTCGCTGGTCAGCGGGCCTTCGTCCCAATGCAACCCCAGCCAGCGCAAACCGCTGAGGATGACTTCCGTGGCCTCCTGGGTGTTGCGGGCCGTGTCCGTATCCTCGATGCGTAAAATAAACGTGCCGCCGGTGTGCCGCGCGTAGAGCCAGTTGAACAGCGCCGTGCGGGCGCCGCCAATGTGTAGAAACCCCGTCGGACTGGGGGCAAAGCGAACGCGAACTTTCATGGCCTGAATAAACCACGGATGACGCCGATTAGCACGGAGGAAATTGACCGGCGCCGGCATTGATCCGGAATCACGCGGTTAAATCTACGAAACCCGCAAGCCCGGTGAATCGGCGAGGATTTGAGGAAAACCCGCCTTTCACCCCAAGTTGGCCGCGGTCACAACCTTACGTCCGTCGCGTGTAGCGGATTTCGCGGCACGGGATGGTGCCCGATGTAACTTCGAGAAACGGTTTTCCTTGTTTCACCCCCACGAGTCCGTAACCGGTGGCGGTGGCCAGGAAACAGCGGAAATTGCCGCGCAGCGACGGGGTTAAATAGAGGACCTGCTCCACGGCGTCGTAACGGGCGCCGCTCAAGCCCTGCAACAAACCGTAACTGGAAAGCGCGCGCGCGTACCAGTGGCCGCATTCGTATTCATTGAACGGATTGCGCACCCGACCGTCGTACCGGTCACGGCAGACCCGCACGATTTCGAGGCCCTCCTCGACCCGCCCCATCAACATCAAGTGGGAAGCCACCTGGTATTCGATGCCCGTCCAGACTTCGTTGGAATAGACAAACGGCAGCGAAGGTTCCCCGCCTTTGGGCCAGGAACACAGCAGCAGCCCTCCCTCCGCACCACAGGCGTAACTGGGTCGCTGCGGATTCGCATGCGCGGTCAGGTCGTATCGCAGATTGTGTTTATGCACCGCCCGGAGGTGACTGGTCACCTTTTGCGAGTCCAATACCGGACCAACACCGCAGACCAGCGCCATCCACGCGCCGAGCACGCCGTCGGACAGGCAGCCGCGTCCGTACTGGTACATCGGGCCTTCTTTCTTGAGCAACGCCGTCACCTCGTCCGAGTGAACGCCGCGCAGGGTTTCGGGATTCGTCGCCCGCAAATCGCGCCACTGGACCTTTTGGATGAAATACTCGCCGTCAAACAATTCGCCTTCCATGCGGGACACGCCGCGTTCGAGCAACTCCTCGTAAAGCGGCACGGCATCCTCCAACGCGCGGCCCATGAGGACGGCGGCCCGCAACGCGCCCAGATAAAAGCTGGTGCACATCCCGTCCGGCCCCCAGAACTCGATGTCGTAGGTGTTATGATGCGGTTCTTTCAACCAGCCCTGGTGGTCCGGGTCCCAGGTTTCAATGCAGAAGTTGAGGCTGGTTTTGATGGCGGGCCAGAGCCGGCGGAGCCAGTCGGTATCGCCGCTGATCCGCCATTCCCGGTAGGCCTTCATCACGCCGCCGAGCTGGCCGTCGGACGCCGCGTGATAATCATGCGCCACCGGACGGATCGGCAAGGCGCTGCGGAAGGTCTGGTGTCCCCGCGCGTCCTGTGACGGGCCAAATTCCGTCTCACGCAGGGTCCGTTCCAAGGCCGGAAACAAATGCGGGATGGCCTGGGCATAATTCCACACGTGCGTGCAGGAACCCGAACAACAACCGGCGTTGTCATGGCAGCCTTCCCACGCCCACAACCGTCCGTCCGCCTGCCGCAACACCGTGGGCGATTTCAAGATGGACAGATTCGCCGTCACGGCTTCCATCACCTCGGCGGGCAACGTGGACGCGAACAGACAATCACTAAACCGCTGCGCGTTGGCGCGCAGGAGGGTGTAGTGCTCGCGCCAATAATCGGTGATCGCCGCGATGTTGGCAAAGCGCCCCGCATACCACGGTTGATAATGTCCCGGGGCTGCCGCGCCGGGCGGGGCGGGTTCCGGATCCCGGCCCACGCGCAGGTTGGTTTGCGCCACATGCCAAGCCAGCCGGACCACAATGGTCTTGGACGCGCGTGGGGCCAGCGTCACCGGAACAAAGAGCGAACCGCCGGGCGAGGGATTGCCTTCGGTGATCGCCGGGCGCTCGATGCATTCGCCCCGCAGGACATCGGCCCACGCCGTCGTCAAGGCGTCAAACCAACCGCCGCGAAACCACGCCGGATTAACCGTCACTTCCGGATCACTGGTCGTGGCCGAAAAGGCGCCCTCCTCCCAGCCGCGGTCCTGCGGCGCCAGCGAGGAAAAAACGAATCCGTCCCGCAGCGGTTTCACCGTGTTCGCGTTCCGGCCCACCACCATGAAATTCCGGGCGTTCCACGAAAACACCGCTTCCACGGGGCGGTTGGTTTTGTTGGTGAAACTGTATTCCAGCGCCGCCACCGGCAGACTGGAATTATCCGCGTCGCCGGGTTCAAACGGACTCCACCCCGTCAAGGCCACAGTCAGCGGCAGGTCTGGGTCCGTCAGCGTCACCGTGGCAAAGGGAAACCGCGCCCGAAACCGGGCGGAACGGAATCGCGGCAGGCCAAATGTCGTCCCCGTTGCTCCGTTGCCGCTGCCCGGCTGGCCGAACTTTTTCCAATCCGGCACGGGCCCCTCCAGCACCCGCGCGATCGGCGTCGTTCCTTTCACACAAATGGCCCCGAACGTGACCGGCTCGTGAAATACCTCGGGGCGATTCCGGAGCGAGACGTGCGACAGCGCGCCGGTGCCTTCCAGGCAAATCATGCCCGCACCGAGGCCGCCCATGGGAAAGGCCACGCGCCGGAGCGTTGCGCCTGTGTAGGTCGTATTGTAACGCGCTTTGCCGCGGGCCCGGGGGGAACGATCCCCGTCAGCCGGCGCGGCGGTCGTCGTCGAAGTGCCCATGCCGGCCACGCCCAACGCGCTGACCGTGGTGGCGGAGAGTTTCAGGAAATCCCGGCGTTTCAGACCGGAATGAGGCGAAGTTGATTCTGACATGGCGCAGCTCTTTCCATTGTTGCTCACACAAACTGCGCAGACGGTTGTTCACCTTCGGTAAAAACGCAAGTCTTGTTGCGGCGATATTTGCCTCCAGTTGGCGAAGGGCGATTCCCCGCAGGCTTTTGTTGTCCCGGCAAAGGACACCATTGAAGGGCTGAACATGTCGCGTCCTTCGACCGCATATCCGCTGCAGTTGCCCGAGTTTTCTCTGGCTAGGTAGCGGCCCAAACCAGATAGTTCTCCGCATGCGCTGTGGTGTTGCCAGTAAAACGGTCTGCTTCCGAACTTGGGTGAATCTTTTGCTTCGGATCGGTTGCCTCGGTCTGACCGTGTTTTTGGGGGCAGGTCGGGTTCGTGGAATGGATTTGTCGTCCGCCTTGGTGGTTGCGCCTCCGGATTTGTCCGGTCCGGAACAGAAAGCCGTCACGATGTTGGTCGAGGAGGTCGAAAAGCGCACCTTGTTCCGCTGGCCGGTGCAGCAGGTTTGGCCGACGACCAACGCCACGGTTATCGCTGTCGGCAATCGCAGTACGTTGGAAGCATTTGCGGGCGCGCGTGCGGCCGAGTTGCAAACCATTGCCCGTGACACGCGACCGGAAGGTTACCAATTAGCCATCAAGTCCGGCTCCGGCGGAACAACGGTCTATGTCATCGGCAACGATGCGCGCGGCGTGTTGTTTGGTGTGGGTCGGTTGCTGCGCGAGCTACGCATGGTGTCACGCGAGGTCAGTTTGCGCGATGACCTGCAGATTGCTTCCGCGCCGAAGTACCCGCTGCGCGGACATCAAGTGGGGTACCGACCCAAGACGCATTCCTACGACGCCTGGGATTTGCCGGTGTGGGAGCAATACTTCCGCGACCTCGCCGTGTTTGGCGGCAATACCGTCGAGCTGATCCCGCCGCGTTCGGACGACGACGCGGATAGTCCGCACTTCCCGCGTCCGCCCATGGAAATGATGATCGGCATGTCGCGTCTGGCGGCGGAGTACGGTTTGAATGTGTGGATCTGGTATCCGGCGTTGGACAAAGATTACGCAAATCCGCAAACCGTCACTGCCGCGGTGCGCGAATGGGGCGAAGTTTTTGCGCAATTACCCCGCGTGGATGCGGTGTTTGTTCCGGGCGGCGATCCGGGCCACACGCAGCCGAAGTATCTGATGGCTTTGCTAGAGAAGCAGACGGCGAATCTGCGTCGGTTTCATCCGCAGGCGCAGATGTGGGTTTCCCCGCAGGGCTTCACGCAGGCGTGGCTGGATGAGTTCCTGGAAATTTTGCGGCGCGAACAACCCGCCTGGTTGGGCGGTGTGGTGCACGGGCCGCAAGTGCGCGTCAGTCCGCAGCAGTTGCGTCAACTCGTGCCGGCGCGGTATCCCATCCGCTTGTATCCGGACATCACGCATTCGCAGCAATGTCAGTATCCCGTGTCGCAATGGGACGTGGCGTTTTCGATCACCGCCGGGCGCGAAGGCATCAATCCCCGCCCGCTGGATTACGCCATCATCGCGCGACACACGCTGCCGGATTCCATTGGTTTCAGCACCTATTCCGAAGGTTGCAACGACGACGTGAACAAATGCGTCTGGAGCGCGTTGGGCTGGGATCCGGACGCGGATGTGCGGCAGGTGCTGCGCGAATACAGCCGCTATTTCAGCGGGCCGGAAGTCGAGGCGGCCTTTGCGGAGGGACTGTTTGCCTTGGAACGCAACTGGCGCGCGCCGCTCGCGCAGAACGTCGGCGTGGAACAAACGCTGCGGGATTTTCAAACGCTCGAGCGGATGGTGCGTCCCGCCGCGCTGCGCAACTGGCGTTTTCAGCAGGCATTGTTCCGCGCCTATTTCGACGCCTATGTCCGGCACCGGTGGTTGCGCGAAACGAAGTTGGAGCAAGAAGCCCTGCGCGCCTTGCAACTTGCCCCCACCGTCGGCAGCGAAAAAGCCATGGCCGAAGCGCAGACCATTTTGCACCAACCGGAAACTGATTCCGCCGCGGCCGCGTTGCGCCTCCGCATTTTTCAGTTGGGCGAAGCGCTGTTTCAAAGCATCGCCATGCAACTCAGTGTCGAGCGCTACCAGGCGATTGATGTGGATCGGGGCGCGATGCTCGATTCCATGGATTATCCGCTGAACAACCGGCCCTGGCTCGAAGCGCGTTTCACGCAGATTCGCCAGCTCGATTCCGAAGCGGCGCGGCAGCAGGCGCTGGATGCAATCGTCAACTGGACCAATCCCGGCCCGGGCGGATTTTACGACGACCTCGGCAACGTCGCCGCCCAACCGCACCTGCTCGTCAATCTGGACTTCGCCCAGGATCCGGACCGGTTCGCCTCGCCGCGCGTGGATTTTACCGAAGACCAATTTTTGGATGTGCCGGATGACGCGGTCGCGCCCGTGCGACGGATTTCGTGGAAAGATCATGCCGAGTCGCTTTACGATGCGCCGCTGGAAATGCTTTACGAGAATTTGGATCACAATGCGCGTTACCGACTGCGCATCATCTACGCGGGCGACAACACCAAAAGACGAATCCGCCTGGATGCGAACGACACGATTGAAATCCATCCTTTGCGCGCCAAGTCGGCGACGATTGAACCGCTGGAGTTTGAATTACCGGCGGCGGCCACGTCGTCGGGCCGGTTGAAACTCACCTGGCGCGCCGAGCCGGGGCTGGGCGGCAATGGCCGCGCCTGTCAGGTTTCCGAAGTGTGGCTCATTAAAGGCGATCCGACGAAGCAACCATGACCACCACACGACCAGCGATTAGAACGGTCCAACACAAGCGAGCGACGGTTGCGTTCCTTGATCAGTTGATTCGCCACCGTTGACCGCATTCACTTTTATGCCCGCAAAAAAATCCAAAACCACCAAATTGGAATTCAAAAATTCGGTTAAAGAAAAGCTGCGTCGCGGCGAGTCCGTGATCGGTGCGACCATCAGCGTCAACAACGTGGAAGTGGCGGCACAGTGCGCCGCGCTGGGTTTCGACTTCATCTGGCTCGAAATGGAGCACGCGCCGTTGAGCCTTGAAATGGTGCGGCACACTGTGCTGGCCACGCGCGGTCTGCCCGCCGTGCCATTCGCGCGACCGCCGACGAACGAGCTGTGGACCGCCAAACGCGTGCTGGATGCGGGGGTGTTGGGCGTGATTTTTCCGTTCACACGCACGCCCGAACTCGCCCGGCAAGCCGTCGCCGCGTGCCGTTATCCGACGCGCGGCTTGCGGGGCTCGGGCGCGAACCTGGCGCAATTCCGCTGGCCCGCGCCGCAGGGATATTACGATTTCGCGGACGAGAACGTGCTGGTCGTGGCCATCGTGGAAGAACTGCAGGGACTGGAACAGGTGGAGACCATCGCCGCCACGCCGGGCATTGACGTGCTGTTCATCGGCACGAGCGATCTGTCCTTCGCGCTCGGGTTGCGCGGCAATCAAAATCATCCGCGGTTGGATGCGGCCATCGCCCGGATTGTGGCGGCGGGCAAGAAACACGGAAAATTTCTGGGCCGCCCCGCGATCACGGCGGAGCAAATCCAGCGCTGCCAGAAACAGGGCTTCCGCTTTTTCCAAAGCGCATCGGATATTGACCTGCTGACGACCGGCGCGACCCAATTGCTCAAACCGTTTGGCAAAGCCCGCGAATCCACGTTTGTGGGCGGACTTTGATTCCGCGCCGCAGCGGCATAACGCCACCGTGGCCGCAAGCGTGTGCCCGGCCAACAATGTAGCTGCGGCGTCTTGCCGCAGTTTCGACTGAATCGAGTTGAGACTGCCTCAGTAGCCATTAACTTTGGAACCGGATGTCGCCCGCGAGGCGCGAATGACCACTGCTGCGGACGGCGGTGCGCCCCCATTCCTTTGCCAATCATTCCCTTGTTTCCTCGTTCGAAGGCTTCTTGCATTTTGCGGTTGTATTTCCCTGTGAGGAACGCGTTCCACTGCGCCCCTGATCAGTTGGGGACGACGTGGAAGTCGTCCCTCCCGAGGTCGGGGTAAAGCCACAAAGGACGCAAAGATCACAAAGGAAAGATCTTCTCTCTGTGTTCTGTGCGTTTTTTGTGGTTAATCACTCCTCATCATTCGTCCGCTTCTCTGCGCCTCTGCGGCTCGGTGGCCGTTCACTTTAGCGCCTGATGTCGCCCGCGAGGCGTGAACGGCTATCACCACAGAGGACAGCGCTCCCCATTTCCCATTCCCTTGATCGACGCGGACCTCAGCGGGTCAGTTGTTCAATCTGGCGCGACGACAACGCCGTGCGATAGATTCGCACATCGCGTAATGCACCACGAAAATAATCGCTGGGACCGAGACCAATCTTCAGCGGCAGCTCCGAACTAAGATCGTAGTCGGCCGGGTTGAAACTTGCTGAAGTGGCCGCCGCCCGACCGTCCACGTAGAGCGCGAGTTGATCGCGCTGTCGCACCGCGGCGAGGTGATGCCAGCCGTCGGACAGGGCGTAGTCGTACGTCACGTTTCTTCCCGCTGCAAACGACCACACCCGCCCCGAAGGGAGTGTCCCGCAAAACAGTCGGCCCTGAAATTCCGTCATGGTCCAAGCGCGGCGGTATTTGACGTCCGGAGTGGAATCAAGCACGGCAAGGCGCTTCCAGTTGTCCGCGCCGTCGAAGCGGTACACCTCCGCCTGCGGCAGACTGCCCGCGTACACTTTTCCGTTGTGGACCATCATGCCCATGACTTCGAGTTCCTGTCCGAGACGGCCCACATCGCTCCACCCGTTGTCGCCGTCGTAGCGATACACCCGGCCGGTATTCCACGTGCCGACGTAAAGTCGCCCCGCGTAAATCACAAAGGAGTAGGTTTGGGTGTTCTCCGGCGGGCCCACTTGGCCGCAATCCACCCAAGCCTGTCCATCGAAACGGAAGACGTGACCTTCATCGTAACTCGAGGCGAACAGTTGCCCGTCATACACGCACATGGCTTCGACGCGCTTGCCAAACGGCACGGGCAACACGGTCCAACGCTGGCCGCCTTCGTAACGAAAGAATCCGGCGGGACGATACAACGAGGAGGCATAAAGTTGACCGCGATAAACGACCAGGCCGCCAATGGCCTCGGTGTCCGGCAATTGCCCGCAGTCCACCCACGACTGACTGCCCGCGTAGCGATACACTTTGCCGCCCAGATGCGGATTCTCCGATTCCGGCAACGCCGAGCCGCCAAGCCGATATTTCGAAACACCGGCGTAAAGCTGGCCCTGAAAAACCGCCAGTGCGGAAACCGAGTTGCACGAGTCCGGCCGTCCGCAATCCACCCAGCGCGCATCGCCGTCGAAGCGAAACACGCGTCCCGCCTCCTCTTTGCCGGATTCGCACGTGCCGGCGTAAAGCTGCCCGTCGTGCACTGCCAGCGCGAAGACCAGCACCGCATTGCCCGGTCGGCCATGATCGCGCCACGCCGTGTCCGATTGACCGTTGTCGATGCCGAAGTGAACGTTGCGCGTGTTGGGCTGGCTGGTGGTGACACCGGCATTGTGCGTGATGCCGAAATTGAAGCCGCGTCGGGCGGTGAGGTCGTATTGGCTGAGGATGTCGCCGTAAGCGTCGTCCAGCGCCGTTTCCTCCGGCAACCACACCCAAGCGGCAATGGTGAAATCATTGGTGCCCAGTCGCAACGAGACGCTGGGAGGTACTTCGATCCAGCCAGTGCGCCCCTCGAACTGCGCCGCTTCATGTCCGGCGATGGTGCTGAAATTGACGCTGTGATTCAGACCGTGATGGCCCTGACCGGAAACATCCCGGCTGTCGCTGGCCAGCGGCCAATGGCCCACCAGCGTAGCGGCGGCTTCAACTGGTTTTTGCATCTCAACTGATGCGGCGATAAACAAACCCCCGGCACTGATGACTGTTACCGCCAGCCACCGGTGCCAGAATCGAACTCGCTCCCGTCGGGACGCCATCAGAGGTTTGGTCATAGGCACGCCCATTCTTCCGGCGCGGCTCTTACATGCAAGCCGGGATTGGGCACCGCCCGCGCCGACCTTTCCCGTGAAATCCCCAGTCTTTCCCAGCCGCTCCCGTTTCCGGGATTGCCAAGCGCGGGGGAAAGGCGCTAAATGGCGCCGATGCCAACGGTTGCCGAACAACTTCGCACCCGCCGGGAGGCCCAAGGTCTCACGGTGCATCAGGTGGCGGACATCACCAAAATCCGGACGGACCATATTCGGGCGCTGGAGGAGGGTAATTTCAACGTGTTCACCGCGCCGGTGTACATCAAAGGATTTGTCCGGACGTATGCCGGTTTGTTGAAGCTGGATGTGCCCGAGGTCATCACGCAACTGGAGGCGGAACTCGGGCGCACTGAAAAATTTGCCGAACCGCCCAATCTGGGCGGGCGCACCCGCACCCCGCTGGATTTCCTCATGCTCCAGCTTTCGCGGATTGACTGGCGGAAGGGCGTGGTGATTTTGGCGGTGTTGGTGCTGGCGGGACTGGCCACCGGTGTGTATGCGCTCTGGCGGCATTATGCGACCCGCGATCCGCTGGCCGATCTTCCGCCGGCGGTGTACCCATCGGCACCGCCCACCACCACCGAAACCCTGCCCCTGCCTCCGCCCGCGCGGTAGGCGCTCACACGTCTTTCAAATACAAATCCCGGTTGCGCCAGAGATACATCGCGCCGCTGGAAACCGTCAGCCCCACCGCCACCCAGAGCGCCACGCGGGCAAACCACGGCAGCCAGGGCAGAAAAATGGCCTGCAGCCACTCCGGCCATTCCCCGCGCGCAGCCAAGGCCAGCAAGGCAATGAGGGCCACGATTTGCGATACGGTTTTGTGTTTGCCATACCGTTCGGCGGCCAGCACGACGTTTTGCGCGGCGGCCAGCAAGCGCAAGCCGGTGATGGTCAGCTCGCGCGTCACCACCAAGATCGCCATCCAAGCCTGTACCTGCACCTCGGCAGCGGGCCCGATCCGGCCGTGTTCCACGAGGGCAATGAACACCGTGCAGATCAACACCTTGTCCGCCAGCGGGTCCATGAGGATGCCGAAGTTGGTGATCAACCGGCGCGCCCGGGCAATGCGGCCATCCAAGTAATCCGTCAGGCCGGCGACAATGAAGAACACCAACGCGGCGGTCCGGCCGCCGGGAATAGGGCCGAGCAACGCCACCAACAACAGCGCCGTCAACACGAAACGGGAAACGGTCAATTTGTTCGGCAGGTTCATTGTCGGCCAAAAATTGAAGGACAGAGGCGGGAAGTTGCAAGTTCCAAAACCATTTTCCACGCCGGCAACCGCCCGCCGCCCCGCTCACGCCGCCGGTTCGGCGATCAAATCGTAATCCGTGTGCCCGATCACGCGAACGCGGACAAACTCCCCGACAGGCAGCCGGCCGCGCACAAACACCCGTCCGTCAATATCCGGTGCGTCGGCTTCGCCGCGGGCGACGGTGTAGCGTTGCGACGCTCGCAAGGGCGGCGGCCCGCCCGTCGAACGCAGCAGTCCGTGTTCCCAGGAATGGATGCGGGCGGCGGCGAGTTGCCGGGCGTTGGCCTCGCCTTCGGTCAGCACGACGAGGGTTTGGCCGACAAACGACGCGGAAACCGCGGTGGCCACCTTTTGTTGAACCGCCATGGCCTGGTCCCGGCGGCGGCGTTTGACCGCGTCCGGCACCTGGCCCGCCATCGCCCCGGCGCGCGTGCCTTCTTCCCGGGAGTAGGTGAACACCCCCAACCGCTCAAATCGGGTCTCGCGAATGAACGTCAGCAGATCATGGAAGCACGCCTCGGTTTCTCCCGGGAAACCCACAATGAACGTGGTCCGCAAGGTAATGCCCGGGACGCCCGCGCGGATGCGCCGCAACAGGTCCACGATGTATTCCCGCGAGGTTTCGCGCCGCATCCGCTCCAGCACATTATCGTGGATGTGTTGCAACGGGATGTCCACGTAACGCGCGACTTTGCGGCAGGCGGCGAGGGTGGCAATCAATTCATCCGTCCAATGCGCCGGATGGGTGTAGAGGATCCGGATCCAAAATTCGCCGGGCAACGCGTTCAACCGTCGCAGCAACGCGCTCAAGGTCGGGCCGTCGGCGGGCAGCGCCTTCACCGCCGCGCCAAACCGGGCGGGGGAAGCGATCGCGCGGGAATGATTGGCGCGCAGGTCCAAGCCATAATAGGTCGAATCCTGGGAGATCAGGTTGAGTTCCTTCACGCCGTTGGCCAACAAGGTTTGCGCCTCGCGAACAATGTCCGCCAGAGGACGGCTGCGGTGGCTCCCGCGCATCCGCGGGATGACGCAAAAGCTGCAGGGATGATTGCAGCCCTCGGCGATTTTGACATAAGCAAAATGCCGGGGCGTCAGTTGGAAGCGCGGCGTGGCGTAGTCGGGGATGTAGGTCGGACGGGCGTGGACGTCCAGCAACGGCGTCGGCGGCGGCGCCACGCGGGCGGGCGGACGTTGTTGATCCAACCGCGCCAAGTCAGCCGTGATGCGTTTGGCAGCAGACCGGGACGCGGATTTTCCTGGGGCGGCGGCTTCGACCGGGCGGATTTTTTCGGCCCGCCGCGCCAGCGCCTGCCGCACGATGGCCGGCACCTGGGCCACTTGATCAATGCCCATGAAGGCGTCCACTTCGGGCAGCAAGGCGGGGAGCTCCTTGCGGAAACGCTGGGATAAACAACCGGCGACAATCAGCGCCTGGCCGCGCCGATGCGCTTCGCGCACCTCGGCGGATTCCAAAATGGTGTCCACACTCTCCTCCTGCGCGGCGTCAATGAACGAGCAGGTGTTGACGATGAGGGCGTCCGCCTGGGCGGGGTCATTGATGATTTCAAAGCCGTCCTGCAACAACGCGCCCAGCATGATCTCGGCGTCCACAAGATTCTTGGCGCACCCGAGGGAGATCAGACCCACGCGGACGGGAGAGGGTGGAGGAGCGGGCTTCATCCGGCGGCGGCGCGGCTCACGGGGCGGGCACGGCGGCCGACGCGGGCGGGGCGTTCGTGGCTGCGGGCGCGGGTGCGGTTTCCGGCGGCAAATTCAATTTGGTGCGCAGCAGATCGCGGTACGGTTTGGGCAATCCCGCTTCCGTATCCAGCAGACGCCCCAACACCTCCTGGCGGATTTCCCGGAACGGGGCCAGGCCGATGGCCATTTCGCGTCCCTTGATTTTGTCCATGTAACGGTTGTAAACCTGCTCGGCTAGGTTGCGCTGGCCCAGCGATTGTTCATCCTCGTCCATGATCAAAAAGTGGAAGGACCGTTCCAACATGCCTTCCACCGTTTGTTTGATCCGGTTGCGGTCGGTCTCGCCCACGTCCCCCGCCACCCGGCCGATGCAATACTCGGCGAGCGTCAGGTTGCGCGGGAACGAATTGGTCTGGCCATCCAGGATGATTTTATCGGGATAATGATCGGACAGGTAACGATACCACTGGGCCGCCTCCCGCTCGCGGGCGTGGGTGAAGAGAAAATAGACCGCGTCCCGGAGGAAGTTGCGGTGGCCGGTCTTGATGTGCTCCCGGTTTTTTTCATCCTCCTCCATGGCCTGCTCGTAGGCGGCGTTGACCTTGGGAATCAAGGCGAGGTTGGGACCGAATTCAAAGCGGCGCCCCACCAGATCGGGCACAAGCCGGCCGCGGTGGAAGGCGAGTTGCATGGATTGATAAATGACGCGCCGCAACTTGATGAGGTCATCCGGATCAATCCGGCGCTCGTTGAGGTGGGCCATTTCCAAACCGCGCGCGGCCCAGTAGATGGCGTGGGCCTCGGGCAGCCGCCATTCCAGCGGCCCGTACCGGTCATCCACCTCTTTCACGAAGACCGGGTCCATTTTATACACGTTGGTGAGCAGGTTGAGCCGCTCGAAATCCGTGGACGTTTGCGGATGCAGGAACGCGTCGAAATCGGGCCGGCGGTCGCCAAATACCCGGGTCATCTCGGCCGCCCACTGCTGCTTGTAGTGCATGTTGGCGTCATCGAGATTGTGGCCCATCTTGTGTTGAAAGAACCAACCCAGCTCGCGGTAAAGCAGGGGCTCGTAGGGGTTGTAGTGCAGGCCCTCGTCGCGCAGCAGCGTGATGCCGCGTTCAACCCAGCGCCAGCGGTCCTCGGCGTCCTTGAACTTGACCGAGATGTTGTAGGCCATGTTCCAAGCCTGGAAAAGCCAGACCTGCGGGAAGTAGGGTTCCAGCTTGGTAATCCAGTCGGCCAGTTGGGCCATCTCAAAAAATTTGTCCTCCTCCTGCAGTTCGTTGGCGCGCATCCAGAGCGCGTTCGAGATCAAACCGCGAAAGCCGCCCAGGGCCACCGTGGTAAACGCCAGCACGGGCGGCGCGTTTTCCAACGGCGTCACCCGCGTCAATCCCAGCCGGTCGCGGTCCTGGTTCAACGCGCGTTGCACCGGCACCAGACCGGCCAGCAATCCGGCGGCCAGCAGGAGCAGCACACTTTTTTTCAAGCGCGGATTCATTGCGTGCCCTGGGCGGTGGCGAGTTCCCGCCGGTGAAAAACGGCGATGCCGAAGGCCGCAAACAATCCGCCGAGCAACCCCACAATTTGCAGCACCGCCCGCGTCAATTCGCTCCAACTGATGCTGCGCCCCGAACTCAGCGCGTCAATCGGGGAAAAGTCCCGCGCCAGATTGATGATCCACAACAACCCGCGGAACACCTGGACGAAAACCGGGTCGAGAAAAGAGCCGCTCGGCGCGCCCGTTTCATGGTCCACCCCCATCCAGGTGCCTTCCGCCACCACACTGGCCAACGTGCCGCTGGATAACGCGATGGTCAGCAGGGCCAGCGAGAAAAACGCGGCCACCGGGAAGGAGAGAAAACTGGCGGCCGCCAACCCGATCGCGGCCAGCAACACCATCCAACAAAACACGATCCCCAGCCCGCGCGCAAAATTCAGGGCGAATCCCCCCTCGCGATACAAGACCTCGATGCCATCCTCCAGCGGAAACAACAGGGCGGTGTCATTGACATTCAAAAACACGATCATCAAACCGCCGTCCTCGTCCACCAGATCCGCCGGGACTTGAAATTCATGGAACGTGTCCGGCGCCAGGCTCATGGGTTCGCTGCGCCAGAGACGGGGCGATTCCTGATCGCCGACTTCCCAGATGCCGGTGAACGTCCCGGAGGGCGTCACGGCGGCGGCGTTGAATTTGACGCGCAGATGCAACGGTTTGCCCTTGATGAAATGCCGTTGGAAGCCCAGGTCCACCCGCCAGACCCGCAGGAACCCGGGCGGCACAATTTGCGCCTCGGCCTTGACCTGCTCGAAAATCTGGCGTTGCACCTCGGCCAGGTCCGCCCCGGACACGCGGGATTCCGCCAGCCGCGCCTGCAGGCGTTGCTGGGTTTCGGCGGCGATGTCCGAGGCGCGATTATCCGGTCGGGCCGAACCGCGCGCCACCAAAACTTCATTGCGCAAAATGGTTTGTTGATCCGGCGGCAGATGCGTCGCCCGCCAGAGCAGCAAGGCATAAACGCTGCCGCCGGCGATGCCCAGCAACGCGGCGTTCAGCGACACCAGACCCAGCCATTTGCCGAGCCAGATCTGCCAGCGCGCCACCGGCTTCACCGCCACCACCTGCATCTGACATTCCTCGATGTCCCGCGCGAGCGTGCCGCAGGCCAGCCAGAGTGTGCAGAGGCCCAATAGCGCGGTGATGACGCTCAACGTGTAGGTCAACAGAATTTGCGCGAATCCACGCGCCGTTCCATCATCTTTGATCAGCAGCGGCAACCCGACCACCGAAGCCAGCAACAGTCCGGTCAACACCCAGAACAACCGGAAGCGAAAGGCCGCTTTCCAAGTCAGCAAGGTGATGGCGAATAAGCGTTGCATCAGCGTGAAAACCCGCGGGGCCGTCAGCGACGATTTCCGGTTTCAGACGGGAGGACTGGCGGGGTCGAGGTCATGCAGATTCAGAAGCTCGTTTCACGATTTGGGTTTCCCCAGCAGCGACGACAATTTTTCATCCGCCTGGCTCAGATCGGTTGCGGGTGATGGCGCGGCGGACGGCGGCGGGGTTGTCGGTGCGCCGGGTTCGGCCTTGGTAAGAGCGGCCAGCTTCTTTTCGTCCACGGCGGGGACGGCCTCCGCAGGGACCGCTGGCGCCGGCGCGGCAGCTTGCGGCAAGGTCAGGCGTTCCAGAACTTTTTCCGTCGCGGGTTTCTCTTCCGCGTCGCCGCGGAGATAAGCGGCCACGCGCGCGCCGGATTGCGCGCCGCTGGTTTGCGCCGCCGCCTGCCGGGCCTTCTCCACCACATCCAGAAAATAACTCTCCAAGTTCTGCGTGGGATTATCCACGCGCACTTCCCCGGTGGTGATGTCTTGGCGGATGATTTCCAGGACCCGTTCCATGGTTTCCCGCGGCAGGACCGGCGTGGTGATGCGCAGGGTGTCCGGCGTGGCCAGCAATTCCTTGAGCGTGCCGAGAGCCTGTACCCGGCCGCCGTAAAGAATCAACACCCGGTCACACACATCCTCCACGTCCGACAACAGATGGCTGCTCAGGATGACCGTCTTGCCCCGGCGGGCGAGCGCCACGATGAGGTCTTTGATTTCCCGGCACCCGATGGGATCCAGTCCGGAGGTGGGTTCGTCCAAGATGACGAGGTCGGGGTCGTTGATGAGCGCCTGGGCCAGGCCAATCCGGCGTTGCATCCCCTTGGAAAACTCACCCACCGCGCGCGAACGCGTCTGGCTGAGACCGACCATTTCCAATAATTGTTCCGCGCGCTGATTGCGCTCGGATTTGTCGAGATGAAACAGGTTGCCAAAGAAATCCAGTGTTTCGCGCGAGTTGAGATAGCGGTAGAGATACGATTCCTCGGGCAGATAGCCAATGCGCGCCTTGGTTTGCACGTGTCGCGGCGAACGCCCGAAGACTTCGAGGTGGCCCTTGGTTGGATACAGCAGGCCGAGCAACAGTTTGACGGTGGTGGATTTCCCCGAGCCGTTGGGCCCGAGCAAACCGAACACCTCGCCCCGCCGCACATCGAAATCCACGTCGTCCACGGCGCGGGCCTTGGGCCGGTTCCAGAAATCCTTGAAGACCTTGGTGAGGCCGCGCACGGCAACGACGATTTCGCCGTTGGTCGGAGCGGCCGTCATGTCGGATTGACGGATGGTCGGTGTCACTGTCATAGCCTGCGCATGGTCGGGCGGGTCGGCCGCCCGGGTCTCTGAAAGATGGCGGTGAAATCCGGTTTGTTCATGGTCTGTTCATCATGGCCAGCCTGACGTGGTTACAGATGGCAACGGAAAGGTGGTTGTCAGCCGCATCCACACCATCCGCATCACTCCGCACTTCACGCGGGCCGGGGCATGAGCTGCCCCGTCGCGGTTGACTGCGGCGCCGCGCCGCCCCCCGCCGCTCCGGCGCCCGCCGGTTCGGGTTGGTAATGTTCCAATTCCTCGCCTTTACGCACCAATCGCGCGCTGTTGAAAATCACGATCAACGAGCCCGCGTTGTGCAGGATGGCTGCCACAATGGGGTTCAAATACCCAAACGCCGCTGCGCTCAATCCGCCTAGGATAAAGGCCACACCGAACAGGAAGTTCTGGTTGATGACCGCCCGGGTGCCGCGCGAGAGATTGACCAGGAACGGCAGCCGCCGCAGGTCGTTGTTCATCAGCGCAATCGTCGCGCTGTGGATGGCGACTTCGCTGCCCGCCGCGCCCATGGCGATGCCAATGTCGCCCGCGGCCAGCGCGGGGGCGTCGTTGACGCCGTCGCCGACCACCGCGACTTTGTAACCCTTGGCTTTCATGGCGCGGACGAAGTCCACCTTGTTCTGAGGCAGACATTCGCCTTTTGCCTCTTCGCAACCGATTTCCGCCGCCACACGCGTGGCCACCGGCTGGCGGTCGCCCGAAACCATGGCGATCCGGCGCACCCCGGCGGTTTTCAATTCCGCCAGTGATTCCCGCGCTTCGGCGCGCGTGGCGTCCTGCAACCCCACCCAGCCGATGCATTTTCCGTCGCGCGCCACAAAGATCAGACTCCAACCTTCGGTTTCGTTCAGGTCCACAAATTTTTCGAACCCGCTGTCCACGCCCTGGTCCTTGAGCCATTGGGCGCGGCCCACGAAGACCTTGGCCCCGCCCACTTCGGCGGACACGCCGCGGCCGGCGGTTTCGCTGAAATGTTGCGGCTCGAGGAGCGGCACGCCCGCTTCGGCGGCGATTTGAGCGAGCGCCTTGGCGGTGGGATGATTGCTGTATTTCTCGGCGCTGGCCGCCACCCGCAGCAGTTCGGCGGGTTTGACCTCGCCAATCGGGGCCAGCCGGCTGACCACCAGTTCGCCGGTGGTCAGGGTGCCCGTTTTGTCAAAGATGAAAGCGTTGATCTTCGCGGCGAGTTCAATGTCGGCGACGTTTTTGATCAAGATGCCGAGGCGCGCGGCGGCGGAGAGCGCGGCGACCATGGCGGTGGGCGTGGCGAGGATGAATGCGCACGGACAGGCGACGACAAAGACCGCAATCACCCGGTTCAAATCCCGGGTGAAGGCCCAGACCAAGGCGCCAATGACCAACACCAACGGGGTGTAAAATCCCATGTATTGGTCCACAATTTTCATGAGCGGAAGCTTGGTTTTTTCGGCGGCCAGGATCAGCTCCCGCACGCGGCCGAGCGTGGTGTCTGTGCCGGCGCGGCTGACCTTGATTTCCAGCACGCCGGTCAGATTTTGTGTTCCAGCAAACACTTCGTCCCCGGGCTTTTTATCCACGGGCAAAGACTCGCCGGTGATGGTGGCTTGATTGAAGGACCCCTGGCCGCTGACGATGACGCCGTCCGCCGCGACATTGTCCCCCGGGCGCACGCGGATGACATCCCCGACGGTCAGATGGCTGGCGGGCACTTCCTCTTCGGTTTGATTCGCCAGGATCCGGCGCGCCTTGGTGGGCGTGAGTTTGATCAGCGATTCGATGGACGCCCGCGCCCCTTCCGCCGTGCGGGTTTCGATGATTTCCCCCATGAGCATGAAGAAGGCGACCACCCCGGCGGTTTTGTAATCGCCGGAGGCAAACGCGGCAAGCACCGCGATGGCGACCAGTTCGTTGATGCTCAACTGTCCCGTCCGCAAATCGCGGATCGCCGTCATGATGATCGGATACCCGAGAATGATGGCGCCAATCATGCCGCTGGCGTCGGCGATGGATTGGCTTTGCGGGAACAGCCAGTCCACGACAAAGGCGTTGATGACAAACACGACCCCGATGAGTGTCTGCCAGAGGCGGACGGGCGCGTGTTCATGGCCGCACGCGCAACCGGGACCATGTTCATGGTCGGCAGGTGACTCGTGCTGACGACTGAGGAGTGAGGTGACTTGCATGGGAACGGCGTAAATCGTGGTTGGCTTTAATCAGACACCGGGCGATCAGGGTGAGGCCGGCTGGGTTTTGGGCGTGACCGGCTCGCGATTCAAGAGCAGGCGCAACTCGCGCGGACGGCCGTCCGCCCGTTCGGGGAGATGAATTTTCTCCTGCACATTGGTGAGCACGCGGCTCATGGTTTCCACCAACCGTTGTTGGATGTAGAGGTCGGGATTGCGCGCGAACTGGGTTTGCAGATCTTCAAACCGTTTGGCTTCGGCCCCCACCGTTTCCACGTAGCGCGTGCGGGCGGCCAGCGCGCCGTTGACCCGGGCGGCGGCTTCGGACGAAGCGCGGTTGGTGACTTGGTTGGCGGTGCTGATGGCGTCGTTCAGCACCTTGCTCCGGCGCAACCCGGCGTTGATGACATCATCGAACGCCTGTTTCAACTGGCGGGGCGGACGGCTTTGCACTTCGCATTGCTCCACTGTAATGCCGAGGTTGCGGGCCTGGGCCAACTGGACGAAATGCCGTCGCACCGCCTCCTGAAAACCCACGACGTCGCGCGTCAACATCTGGTCCACGGTGAATTGCGCCGCCGCTTGTAACAGCGCGTTGTTGAGGGTGTTGAGTACGGCATTGGAAACGCCGGCCAGCGTGAAATCGCCATTGGTGCCGCCAGTGAATCCAAACACGCATCGCAGCGGATCATCGAACCGATAATGCAGCGTGGCACGGGAATGGGCGATATTACCATCGGCGGTCAGCACGTAGCTGTCCACCGCCGGATTGAGCGGGGTGCCGGGCGGGGCGTCCGGCTCGGTGCCGGCCAGTTCCTGTTCCGGGGTCACGGCGTACCACCCTACCGTGGAACGCAAGGATTGCAGTTCGGTTATCGGCACCCGGATGACCTCGTCAATCGGGTACGGGAACGACCAATGCAATCCAGGCCCCAGCAAGGCACGATCGCCTTCTCCGACTGGTTTGCCAAAGCGCAGTTTGATGCCTTTTTCTTCCGGTCCTACAATGAAAAAACCCGAACCAAGGAAGACGGCCACCAGGATCACCATCACGAAGCGGACGACGGCGAAGCTGCTACGCAACGCCTCGGCCAGCGCCTGCGAGCCGGCATCCACCGCGCCGGGATGCGCGGCGGGCGGCGGGAGGGAATCGGGATTCGGATTCATGCCGCTTACTTGCTGTTTCGGTTGGTCAGGTAGCCTTGGAACAAATCGAAGGGCGGCGTGCGCTCGTCAAAAATGAGCGTCGAGCGTTCCTTGAGCGATTGTTCAATGGCCTGCAACCGCAATTCAAAGTTCGCCAAGGCGGCGTTTTTTTCAAATACCGGGAGCAACTCCGCCGCGCGGGCTTCACCCTGTCCGCGGATCCGCGTCGCCTCGGCTTCGGCGGCGGCCAGCATCTCAGCGGCTTGGCGATTGGCGGTGGCCCGGATTTTTTCCGCCTGGGCCTCGCCCTCGTTTTGCAGCCGACTGACCAGGACCTGCCGCTCGGAAGTCATCCGCTCGAAGACGGTCTGGGTCACACTTTCGGGAAGCCCCAGTTTTTTGATGCCGAGGAATTCGATCTTGATGCCGCAATCATTGGTGCGGAGTTGCGCCTCGACCATGGCTTGGATTTCGCGTTCGATTTCGTCGAACTTGAGTTGCTCGGGATCGGCGTTGACGAACGCCGAAAGATCGTAGCGGCCCACCACCGCGCCTTTTGCATTGCTCAACAGGCCCTCGAGCATCCGCTCGGCCGCCGGCACGGACCCGCCGGCGAACTTGGGGAAGAAGGTCTTGGCGTCCACAATGCGCCAGCCGACATAAACCATCGTCAGGAGGTTGTTGTTATCCGCGGTGAGGCCCTCGGTGAACTTGTCTTCGAAGGTCTGGATCCGCTGGTCAAATTTATACACGCGCTGAATCGGCCAAGGCCATTTGAGATACGGCCCGGGCGCGTCAATGTTGCGCTTGGGATCGCCGAAGGTGGTGACGACGGCCACTTCGGACTGACGCACTTGGAAGACAAACAGGAGCAGCGCAAAGATCAGAATCAGCAGCGCGCCAATGGCAACAGTCAGGGAATTGCGTTTCATGGAAAAAGTTACTTGGCCGGTGGAACGGTGATATCCAGGAGGTCCTGCCGGATTTTATCCTGCAAATCGAATTGAACCACGTCCTGGGTGTTGGTGACCAGGAGCACATACTTGCGGGCGTTGGCCGTGGCCCGCGCGAAGGCTTGGAGATACGCCCGCGTCGGATACACCGACGGTGCGGCGTTGTAAGCGGGAATCTGATTGGTGAAGGCTGCCGCGCGCGCCAAGGCGGTGATCTCGACGCGGAGACTTTCCGCAGTGGCGTTGTTGGTGGTGACAAACGCCTGCGCCCCGGCCAGGGCGTTGGTGCGGATGTCGTCGGCTTCGGCGGCGAGAATTTTCGCCTGCCGTTGATGAATGGCGGACACGACCTTTTCGTATTCCGGCGCCACTTTCACCGGCGGATGAATGCCTTGAAGCCCGACGAAAAGAATGTTGGCGCCCAAGTTGTTGGCGTCCGCCACCGCTTGGATGCGTTCCCGCAGGGTGTCTGCCGCCGCTGCGCGGCCGTGCGACATGATTTCGCTCAAGTCCGCGCTGACGAGATAGCGAACAATTTCGCGGGTGGCGAGTTTGTGCAGCAAATCAGCGGCGTCCTCGTGTTCATACGCCCATTTCAGCAGATCGCGAATCTGGAACTGGATGGGCACATTCACCACCAGCAGGCTCACGGGCGGGGCTTTGCGGTCCGCTTCGGCGGTTTGCCGGTCGGCGTTCGGCGGAACCCGGTTGGCGACCAGGAACAGGTCTTCCTCCCCGTGCGCCACCGTCCAGAGGATCAGATTGGCATGCGGTGTGGCCGAGTTCTGATCTGAGGTTGCTGGGGCAATGCCGACGGTGAGGTCCTGAATCTGGTCGGTGCGATAGCGATATACCCGGTCCACCGGCCAGGGCAGTTTCAGATGCGCGCCCGGATTGAGCAGGGCCCGGCGTTCCACGCGTTTGCCAAAGCGCTCGAGAATCCCCTGTTCCCCCGGCTCAATGATCACGAGACAAGTGGACAGCAGGAGCACGCCCAGTTGCATCAACAACAACCACCCCAGGGCCTTCTCAAAAAACCGGTAGAACCAAGTTTCCGATACTTTGAAGCCGAACTGGTAATCCAACGCCTCGGCGGCGGTGGTGATCAATCCCTCCGGTTTGCCCATCAATCCCACCAGGCGGCTTTCATAAAGGGGACGCGCCACGCGACCCTTCACCCGGGGACGATAAATTTCGAGGAGCAGATTGATGAACGTCTCGACCGCGATGATCCCCAGGACCACAACCAAGATTCGCGCAATGATGAGGTCCATGCGCGGAAAGCCGGCTTCGATACCCACCACCGCCAGCGCGGCCAAGATACAGAGATACGCGCCGAACAGCACGTAGTCCCCGCTGGGGCGCAGCAAGCGTTGATTCTCCAGCCGCGCGAGAGTCGCGGCGAATTTGCCCAGGAGAAACAGCACCAAGGCGAACAAGCCAAAGAACGCCAAGGCCAACAGCGGTTGAATCAACGGCGGCAGGGTTTGTTTGCCCAGCCAGCGCCACAGGAAATACGCCCCCGCCGCCTGTCCCAGAAACAAAATGCCCGTGAAGGTCGGCACAAAGAACCGCTCGAACTGTTCCCGCGCCCGCCGGGCGGGGAGTTGTTCCTCGGCGCGGCTCTCAAACAACGCGGTCTGTCCCTTGCTCCGGGCCAGTTCTTCGAATTCCAGCCGCTCCTCCCGTTCGCGTTCCTCCAGTCGCAGTTGGAACCACCCCACAAACGCCACCAACACGCCCAAACCCAGGTGCAACGCCACCACGTAACCGGCCAGTGAATGCACATACTGGGCGGCGGCAAACGTCGCTCCCCCCACTCCCAGCAGGGTGAGCAGGTTGATTAATCCGTGCTTTTGATAGCTTCGTTCCATTCGATTTTCCAATACGCCAAACCGTAAAACCGCCACCCGGCCCAATCAGCCAGACTGACAGCAGCAACGACTCGACAGGACGGCGGGCCGATGATTCCACCGGTCAACGCGACCTAACTTAACTCCCGATCCTCAAACAACGCCACCGCCACGGCCAGCGCCGCACCGACATAGACCAAGGCGTAAACCGACGCCTTGCCCACATACGCCCATTGAAACGAGCCCTTGCCCGTCGTGAGGACGTCAGCGAGCCAGAAAAACTGCCAGTTTGGCAGCACCGTGTAAAGGCTCGTTGCCCACCACGGCCCGCCGGACAAGGAGCCGCCCAGCTTCTGGTAAATGAAATCGGAGACCAACCCCAGCAGAAACATCGCCGAACAAATGGCCAGGGTTGGGATCATATCCAACCGGGTGGAACACGCCAAAGCCAGGGCGGCCAGAATCCAGATGGCCAGGAGGATGAGCACGCTGGCCGGGACCAACCGCCAATCCACCTCGCCGGTCTCGCCCAGCGACCGTTGCTGGCTGGTAAATTGAAAGATGAGCAAAGCTGCGATCGTGACCGTCACCAGCAGGGTCAACGTCGTGTCGCTCACAAACGGCCGGCGCAGAAAAAAATTGCTGAATCCGCCCAAGGCATAAGCCAATCCCACGCCGCCGGCGAACAGGCCGATGGCCGTTAAATCGGTGCTGCCATACGCGTCGAAAGTCATCCGGCTGGCCACCAGCGCTGCCACCAAGTTCACATAGGTGAGCAAGGTCAACGCGCCCATCAGCCCCGCATATTTGGCGAGCAGAAATTGCGCGCGCCCCACCGGCTTGGAGAGGACCGCCAGGGCCGTTCCCGTGCGCAATTCGCGCGCAAACGACGCCGAGGCGCTGAGCACCGCCCCCAACAACCCGCTCAACAGCATCACTGCCAGCACGCTGTTTTTCACCAGCTTTGGCTCGTCACCGAAGGCAAAGTAATAGGGCGTGGCTAGAAAAATTTCAAACAAGGCCGAACTGGTCATCAGCAGCAGGAAAACCGGCTGCCGCACCAGTTCCATGAACGCGTTGCCCGCGATGGTAATGAATTGACGCATCTTGTCTCAAAATGCCGCCGCCCATGCTAACCAAGCCCAACTCCGCTGAAAATGTGCGTTTAACCGCACACCCCGAGCGGCGTCAAGGTGAACCGCAAAGCCCGCGCTCCGAAATACTGGCGGCCGTCTTTTCGTGGCGAAGGCGTTGGGATTGGAATGCCGTATGCCGGACAAATATGGGATGATCTTAGCCTTCCGCCGCCGTGTGTAAAAGGCTAATCCGCTCCCCTCCTGTGACTTCAGAGCTGGAGGGAATGGGTGTTCAATCGGCCAAAAATTAGATGCCGGATTGGCCAGGCGATAGGCTGAGCCGATTCACACTAGGTTTGACCTTAATTACCGGGATTTTCACTCGGGCCTTTATCACGATGTCCATCAAACCGAATCAGCGGTGTCCTGATGGTTTTGGCCGAAAAAAGGTCGCCCGGCGACTCCAACCGTCACCGGGCTTGCCTCGAGCTAAATTGCGAACGGCGTTCAGGTTTTCTGCATCAGGCTTGTTGACCGAGCCCCGCCGTGTTCTTTGGCCATCCGCCGATTACGCCAACTTCCGGCGCAACGCCGCAAACGCGGCCATCACCGAGCCCAGCAGCACCAACGTGGCGCCACCGTCCGGGACATTACTGCCGCCCCGATCCACCCGGTAGAAAGTGGCATGGCTCAGCGACCAGCCTCTTTCTCCGGAGAGGCTGTCCGGCAAGCTGATGGATTCCACAGTGGCGGGGACCAGCCAAGCCAGCGTTTTGGCACTACTTTTACGCCCCTCCTGCTTCACGAATTGCGCTAAAACATATCCGTAGCCGGTGCCGATTTCCATTTCCTCGTTAAGATTTTCGGAAGTTTGCCTAGCCTCATCTTCAAGCGCTGTGAGAAATGGGCCCATGTAATCACTTCCCTCACGATTGACATCAGCCCCAATGGTGATCAAGCCCTCCAAAAGATTAACAATAACGGCGCCACTTTGATTTGCGGGCACTGTCGAGAATCCATTTAGAATGCCAACTTCAGCGCTGGTACTTAAATCCCTCGCGTCTTGGATATAACCCAGATAATAGGCATCGCCCTTTTCCAACGGAAGGGCCGTAACCGCAGACGGAACGGCGAGCAAACCCACCAAACAGAGCGTGCGGACCGAATTAAAAATCGTAGTTTTCATCGTATGATCTTTCTATTGATTGACGTTGTTATGTTTACCGAGAACATCTATCTAAAACTGCCTCACTTAAATGCATTATTATTGCCAAAATTTGATGTCGGCTTGTGGCAAAAGCAGAAAAACCACGCAACTATATGTAAATAAGCTAGTTGCGAATAAGTAAAAATTTTTCTTTTGGGATAGCAAAAATGAAATTTTTTCGTGGAAGTGTAAAATTTCCCGACGATTTTAGGGCGATTTGCCGATTTTTTGATGTATCTCCTTGTGGATTAACAGTTAACGAAAAATCTGCAAAGTGTCAAGTTGACCAACACTTCGTATCGGGAAAAAAAGGGACAGACGGACTGCCCGCCTGCCCTTGGAAGCGAAAAATGGTCTAGGCTACTTCAATTATCGCCCCCGACGCAATCGAAGGGCAACGCCGGCCAATCCCAGCAAAGCAAGTGAGATCGCACTCGGTTCCGGAACGGGCAACGCCTCAACTTTGTAATTGTCGAAGTATCCGATATCGGTCGCTCCTCCGGTATATTGCTTGGTCAGATCAATGTCGCTGAGATCATTTGCTGACGTCACAAAAGCCAGATTATCGCTTATGAGAATGTCGTCCAGGTAAACGTCAAAGGTTTGTTTGTTAAACCAGAAATCTATCTGCAAGGTGTACCATGTGTCCCAAGACAACCCGGTTTCCAAGACATAATCGGCCACACCGAAGCTGTCGTCTTTATATGTGACATAAAGTGCCGGATTGCCTCCGGAAACGCCCAAACCCGCCCGTCCGATGCGGTCAAGATCCAAGTTGTAAGCATCCAGGAAAAAGCCATAATTTTTCGTGGGCGTTCCTGACGAAGCCCGCATGATGCCGGCAGTCACCCGGACAAACTCGTTCGGATCGGCGGTGTAATTGAGTTCCCGCCAGTGCCACTCGCTGTAGTTTCCGGTCAGCTCGACTGCTTGACTACCGCTTTGAACCACCCCGGACTGTACAGTGGCCGTACCGATGCCATCCTTCCCCCATCCATTCTGGCCCGTCAACGACCCGAGAGAATATGCGGGCGACTCAAACCCCTCTGAATCAAACAGGGTGTCGGCAAAAAGCGACGATGCAAGAGTCAACGTCACCACGAAAGCTGTGACTTCACGAAATCTATTTAATTTCATTGCCAAAGGATTGGTTTAATTCAGCCAACGCCCTCTTTTATACGCACAAGGGGTTGCCGGTCAAGAGATTTTTTCGAAAATTTTAGAAAATAAATTGCCGCGGCAAAGGCCGTTGTTTACCGGACACCGAGGCGACGGAACCCACCGTTCAGCCCCCGAAAGGCGCTTGTCCGCTGAGGGGAAGGAAGGAATGCCTCCGTAACGTTTTTCCCCCTGTGGCATCGAACGCGCCTGCTTTACAGCCGGTTTTGATCAGCAAACCCGAGGACAACCCAGTATTGCCGGGCTGAGTTAGACTGACTGCTATTTTGGGTAAAAACAGAGGCGGAGCGGAATCTGGACGCTCCGGCCTGGTAGCGTATTTTGTCCAATTTCAGGAGCAGCCCAAGCTTTCGCCACAGTTGAGGCACTTGAAACAGGCGCCGTTACGTACGGTCACATGGCCGCAATTTGGACACGTGGGAGCGTCCTGCTGAAAGTGGGCCACCGCATCGTTCAAACTGGTGGTGGCCGCAGCAGGCGGGCGCTGTCCGTTGCCGCCATTTGTTGGATTGGCTTCGATCACGTCTGTATCGTCGCCGGTGATGGCCAGCAACTCCGGCACGGGCCGGTTGATTTTTTTCTTCAGTTCCTCCAGCAGCCCGGGAATGGTCAATTCCAACTGATGGCGATTCGGGGAATTGCTCTCCCGATAGCCGGGTAGAAATTGAATTGCCATCCAGCGGAAAACGTAGTCGGTGATGGACGACGCATTGCGGATTTCCGGATGTTTGGTGAAGCCGCTGGGCTCGAACCGTTGGTGGGCGAACTTGCGCACCAGCGTATCCAACGGCACGCCGTATTGCAGCGCCATGCTGGTCAGCGTGCCGATGACGTCCATCAAACCGCCGATGGTCGAACCTTCTTTCGCCATGGTAATGAACAACTCGCCGGGGGAATTATCCTCAAAAAACCCGACTGTGAGATAACCCTCGTGACCGGCGATCTCAAACTTGTGGGTGACGGCGGTGCGGGTTTCGGGCAGCCGCCGGCGCAACGGCTGGATCGCCTGCTGGTGCAGCGCGGCGACTTCCGCCTCCAATTCCCGCACCCGGAGGGCCAGGTCCGCGTTGGATTTGTCTCCGCCGTCGAGCGTTTGGTGGGTGTTCAACGGCTGGGAGCGTTTGGAGCCGTCGCGGTAAATGGCCACGCATTTCAGGCCCATCTTCCAAGCCTGCACGTAGGCGTCGCGAATGTCTTCAACCGTACTCGCGTTCGGCATGTTGACGGTCTTGGAAATCGCGCCGCTGATGAACGGCTGCGCCGCGCCCATCATTTTGAGGTGGGCCAAATAATGAATGGAACGCTGTCCCCGGCGGGGTTTGAACGCACAGTCGAACACCGGCAAATGCTCGGGGAGCAACCCGCTGCGGATCGGCTGGCCATTTTCCTCCACGTCCTCAATGGTGTCGAATTTCTCAATGTGCGCGACAATGCCCTGGATGCGCGCGGCGTCATAACCCAATTGAGTCAAGGCGTCGGGCACGGTGCGGTTGACAATTTTAAGCGTACCGCCGCCGGCCAGCAGTTTGTATTTCACCAGGGCGATGTCCGGCTCGATGCCGGTGGTGTCGCAATCCATCGCAAAGGAGATGGTCCCGGTGGGGGCGAGAACGGTGACTTGCGCATTGCGATAGCCGGCTTGCCGGCCTCGTTTGCTGGCGCGGTCCCAGCAGCGCCGGGCTTCTTCCTTCAGATAATTGAATTCCGGTCCGGCCTGGATCTGCTCCACGGCGTCGCGATGTTGCTGGATGACGCCCAGCATGGATTCGACATTGTCGGGTTGCTGCGGCTGATTGACGTGGCCGCACCGGGCATCGCGCCAGCCGGCAAACGGGCCACGGATTTCGGCCAGGGCCGCGGATTGCTCGTAAGCGGCGCCGGTCATGATGGCTGTCACCGCGCCGGCAAGCGCCCGTCCCGCGTCCGAGTCATACGGAAAACCGTAGCTCATGATGAGCGAACCGAGGTTGGCATAGCCCAGCCCCAGCGTGCGAAAGTGATGCGAGTTTTCAGCAATTTCCTTGGTGGGATAGCTGGCGTTGTCCACGAGAATTTCCTGCGCCGTGATAAACACGCGCACCGCGGCTTTGAAGCGTTCGTAGTCGAACCGGCCATCCGCGCGCTTGAACTTCATCAAGTTCAGCGAAGCGAGATTGCAGGCGGTGTTGTTGAGGAACACGTATTCCGAGCAGGGATTGGTCGAATGAATCGGCTCCGTGCCTTTGCAGGTGTGCCATTTCTGAATGGCCCCGTCGTATTGCAGACCCGGATCTCCGCAGATCCAGGTGCCCTCGGCAATCTTCCAGAGCAGTTGGGCGGCGTCTTTTTTCTCCAACGGCTGGCCGGTGGTGACGGCGCGCGTCCACCATTCTTTCCCCTGCAACGCCGCCTCCATGAATTCATCGCTGACGCGGACGGACAGGTTTTCATTCTGATACATGACGCTGCCGTAGGCCTCGCCGTTGTAGCTGCCGTCGTATCCTTGTTCGATCAGCGCCCAGGCCTTCTTTTCCTCTTTCTGCTTGGCGTCAATGAATTCCTCGATGTCGCCGTGCCAGTCCCGCAGGGTGTTCATCTTGGCGGCGCGCCGGGTTTTGCCGCCGGATTTTACGACGTTGGCAACCTGATCATAAACCTTGAGGAAACTGAGCGGACCGCTGGGGCGCCCGCCGCCGCTGAGCTTTTCCTTGCTGGAGCGGATGGGCGACAAGTCCGAACCCGTGCCGGAGCCGAATTTGAACAGCATGGCCTCCGCATGGGCCAAGCTCATGATGGACTCCATGTTGTCGGCCACCGACTGGATGAAGCAGGCGCTGCATTGGGGGTATTCGTATTGCGTGGCGGCGCGCTCGGCCTCACCGGTTGTGGGATTGTAATACCAGTTGCCCTTCGCCGATTGGTCCCCGATGTGGTATTGATGGTGGAGTCCGACGTTGAACCAAACGGGCGAATTGAACGAGCCATACTGGTTCAGACACAACCAGACGAGTTCATCGTAAAACACCTCGCCATCCGCCGCGCTGAAATAGCCGTCTTGGACGCCCCAATCAGCAATCGTCCGGCAGACCCGATGGATCAATTGCCGGATCGAAGTCTCCCGTTCCGGGGTGTTTTGTTCCCCGTAAAAATACTTGGAAACAACGACCTTGGCGGCCAAATGCGACCAGAATTGGGGTACTTCAACATTTTCCTGTTTGAAAATGACTTTGCCGGTGTCATCAGTGATTTCCGCCGTGCGCCGCTCCCATTCCACCTGGTCAAACGGCCGGCAGGCGGCATCACTGAAGATCCGTTCCCACGCCAACGATTTCCGAACCGGTCTGGCAGTCGGAGCGCCCTTTCGCTTCTTGGCGACCGATACGGTCCGTTGCGCACGGCGTGACTTCGTGGTTGGCAAAACTTGTTCTGGTACGTCAATCATGACTCTCAATTCCTTCGCTAAAACTTGGGCCATCACCTCGGGCTTCGAGGGAGGACAACCCTACTTCCGATTGCTCAAACTCAAAAGCTCTAAATCTGCTCAGGGTTTCCACCGAGGAAATTCCCGGATTATCCAATTAGTGGGATAACGTGACGACCCTAACCACTACCGGTTGAGCTTCAAGGAAAAACTTTAGAAAATTACGATAACGTTAATGTATCAGCAAAAACGCCTATAATTTATCCCCCAAAAACCTCCCAAAAACTGCCCAAGCATCGTTGCGCGATCGCAAGCGCCACGGAAAGGCCGTAGAACGTGGTTTTTTCGACACTGACCTCGATGAAACTCCCCTTTTCTCGAGGTCAAGATGAGGTTTTTGACGAGGGTTTTACCCGTTTGCGACGTCTCGCTAGGGAGGCTTTTGGCTGAGATTTGCCGGTTTTCCGTCTTACCGGTTCCACCGTTCGGGGACGCGGCTTCGGCACCAACACCAACGGGCAACCTTCATAGCCAAACGCGCGGCGGAGCTGGCTGGCCAGGTATTTCTTGTAGGGTTCGGAAAACAACTCGTCGCGATTGACGAACAACAAAAAAGTGGGCGGCGCCTGCCGGACTTGGGTGGCATAGAAAAATTTGAGCCGATGCCCCAAATTACTGACTGGCTGGCGCTGTTCCACGGCATCCTGCAAGGTGCGGTTCAGCAAGGCGGTCGGAACCTGCTGCCGGAGTTGGGCTGCCACATAGCGCACGGCTTCGAGCAGCCGGTCCAGATTGAACCCGGATTTGGCCGACGTGAAAATGACCGGCGCATAATGCAAAAAGAACAGTTTTTCCTGAACCCAGGCGCCGAACTCGGTCAACGTGGACAAGGAATCAGGCGTGCTGCGACTGCGTCGCTGTGGGCCGCGCTGTTGGCGGCGTTGGACCTCTTCCTTGCGGGCGGCGCGCACGGTTGCCTCGAACAAATCCCATTTGTTCACCACCACAATGCAGGCCTTGCGGTTTTCCACAATCCGGTCCGCCACCTTCTTGTCCTGCTCCAAGATGCCTGTTTCCGCGTCGAGCACGAACACCACGATGTTGCAGCGGGCGATGGATTCTTCGGCCCGCTGCACGCTGAAGAACTCGATGGAATCGCTGATCCGGCGGGTTTTGCGCATGCCGGCGGTGTCAATCAATACATACCGCTGGCTCACGCCTTCAGTTTCCACAGTGAACGGCACGTCCACCGAGTCACGCGTCGTGCCGGGCACGGGGCTGACGATCACCCGCTTGGATTGAGTCAGGGCATTGATGATGGAAGATTTCCCCACATTGGGCCGGCCAACAATGGCTAGTTTGAGCGGTTCGGTTGCTCCGTCTTGCGCTGTATCGGGTTCGGCGCCCGCCTCCGGTGCCGGCAGCAAACGCATCGCGACCGTCATTAAACTGGTGATGCCCCGGCCATGAATTGCGGTGACGGGAAACAAATGTTCAAACCCCAGTTCGGCAAATTCAGCAACCGCTTCCTGCCATCGTTCCGAGTCCACCTTGTTGACCGCAACCAACACCGGTTTTCCGCTGCGACGCAGTCGTTCGGCCGCCTCGCGATCCAGCGCAACCACCCCTTCCTGCACGTTGACCACAAAAACAATGACGTCCGCCGCTTGCAGGGCCAGCTCCACTTGTTCCAATGCCGCCCGGGTAATGACGTCCGGGGTTTTCTCCCGGCGCAGCAACCCGATGCCTCCGGTGTCAATCAACGTGAAAGGCCGCCCCCGCCATTCGACCTCCGCCGTCACCCGGTCGCGCGTCACCCCCGGCTCGTCATGCACGATGGCAATGCGCCGCCCCGCGATGCGATTAAACAACGCAGACTTGCCCACATTGGGGCGGCCGACAATGGCGATCAAACCTGACATGCCGGCAGGATGATCGAAGCCGGGCGGCGGAGAAAGGCAAAAGCCGGATGGGAAACGGGGACTACTAAACACTGGCCCGCACCGCGGGATTGTGCTAACGAAAGAATGCCCCGCCCAAGGCGGGACCTCATGGTGCGCATGCGAAATCGTTTCCGGCAAACAAGTCTGCTGGCCTTGATCACGTTGATCGGCGGTCTTGGCGTTTGGCATGCCCCGGCCGCCACCGTAGCCCGTTTGAACGGGAGCTTCATCCAGTATTGGAGTGTCATGCAGTCGTGGCCGGCGCAGAATTGGCCGACCATTCTGGGGCGGATGCAGGAACTCCAGATGGATACGGTGATCATCCAGACGCTGGCGAGCGAGAACAGCGATGGCTCGATCCATTCCTTCATCGGGCCGCCCGGACAACCCGACCCCACCGAAACCATCTTGCGCTTCGCGGATACGAACAATTTCAAGGTCTTCTTGGGGCTGTACATGCCCAATTGGAATCACGACATGACAGGGTCCGACTTTCTGACCGAGACCCAGACGCGCATGGCGACGGTGGCGCAGCAGGCGTGGAATCGTTATCTGGCCAACCAACAACATCCCTCGTTTGCGGGCTGGTACATTCCGTATGAACCTTGGACGGCGGCTTACTCCGCGGCGGAGGTGAGCCGGTTGCGCGCTTTCTTCCAAGGCATTGCCGCCGCTTGCCAGCAGGTTGCGGGGGACTGGCCGCTGGCGATCTCCCCGTTCATCAGCGAAGGGCGGCCCTCCCCATGCCAGGTCGAGACGCTTTACCGCCAGTTGCTCGACCAATCGGGCATCGGCATCGTGTTGCTCCAGGACAGCGTCGGCGCCCAGCAGTGGTACGACGATATTGTCCCCCGCGCGGCCCCCTATTTTCAGGCCTTTCAAAACGCCTGCGACGCCACCGGCGTACAACTTTGGGCCAACTTGGAATCCTTCCAAATCACCAATAGCATCTTTACCGCCTGCGACGCCACACGACTGCGCCAGCAGTTCGATGCGGCAACACCGTTTGTCGAGCGGTTTGTGACCTTCGACTTTCTGCATTACATGAATCCCGACGTGTTCTTGAGCAGCTGGAATCCCAACCGCCGGGCCCGCATGAAACAATTGTTCAACGATTACCGGGCAGCCTTTGTCCACACCGAGTACGCACCGTTGTCACCCCCGGCCATCCGCGTCCGCGTGAATGCCGCCGGCTTGTGGTTGAGCTGGTCGGGCATTCCCGGAGATTCATTTCAGGTGCAATCGTGCCCCAGCCTCGACGCCCCGTGGTCGCCGCTGCCGGCGGAGATCGTGACCAACGGCTACGCCTTTGCCTGTGTCACGCCGCTCCCCGCGCACACGTGTTTCTACCGGGTGCAACGGGTCTCGCGCTTGCAGTTACCGGACTCAATGGTTTGGATTCCGCCCGGCAGTTTTTTGATGGGCACGGCCGCCGACGATCCCCATCGCACCGCCGACGAGTTAGCGCAGTTTTCCGTCACCTTCACGCGCGGCTTCTGGATCGGACGGCATGAAGTCACGCAGTCCGAATACCAGAACCTGTTGTGCGCGAATCCCGCCGCGTTCCGAACCAACCTGGAAAATCCGGTGGAAAAGGTCTCCTGGGCCGAGGCGGTGGAATACTGCCGCCGGCTCACCGAACGGGAACAACAAGCGGGCCGGCTGCCGGCGGATTACGCTTACCGGCTGCCGACTGAGGCGGAGTGGGAATACGCCACCCGCGCCGGCTCCCTGCACCAGTTCACCTTTGGCGATGACTTTGCCGCGCTCGCCCAATACGGCTGGTACGGCACCAACAGCGGCGGGAGCCCTCATCCCGTGGGCGCTTTGCTCCCCAACGCCTGGGGATTGCAGGACGTGCATGGCAATGTCTTGGAATGGTGCTGGGATTGGATCAACCCCGCCCCGGCGGGCAGCGTGACGAATTTTTGCGGCACCACCAATGGATTGTATCGGGTCGCCCGCGGCGGGCATTGGTCGTCGCCCTGGACCCATTGTCGGTGTGGTTGGCGGCAGCGCTATTTGGCCGTCCCGGCCACGCGCCAGTCGTATTTGGGCTTCCGCGTCGTGCTGGCCCCGCCGGATTCGTGATCGGTCGGAGGATCGGGAATGAAAAAAGGGCCGGGCTGTTGCCAACCCGGCCCGCGTCCATTCGAACGGTTGTCCCTTACTGCACCTTCACCCGATAGTATTTGGCCGCGTTCCCGATGGGCACGGTATGCGGCGAGGTGGCCGCGGACAGGTCCGCATACGGCCCGTCCACTTGGTCGGACTGTTGGAGAGTGCCAAACGGCCAGGAGAGGATGAGGTTGTTATCGGTTTGTTGGAGCCCCAGCTTCACGGTCGCATAATAATGCGCCTGGATCTGGTCGGCGGTGAGCGCCTTGTTGTAAAAGGCGATGTCATCCAGGGCGCCATCAAAAGGCGCGCCGCCATCACTGAACCGATGGCCGAAGCTTGCATAACCGTCCCCATTCGGCACAAAGGCCGCGTAGATCAGCTCGGCTCCGAATTGCCCATTGATATAACTGCGGAAGACCGAGCCGTCGTAGGTCATAACCGCGTGATGCCAGGCGCCCAGTTCCAGGTCCCAGCTGCCCCCCAGCCAGGCGGCATTCCATCCCCGGCTGAAGAGCACCCAGATCAGTGTGTTATTGGGCTGTTGGTAGAGCAGCCAACCATTGGGACCGCTCCCGCCTCCTTGACCCAGGCCCATGGAAGTGAAGACATTACGATATTCCGCACTGAACGACGCCGGCTTCAACCAGACTTCCACCGAGAAGGGGCCGTGCGGATTCAGTTCCAAAGCCCAAGGCACCCGGACTTCGGCCTTGCCCGAAACGGCGATGGCCGGGTCCGTTTCGCGGGGAATCCCCGGCATTACTCCGTAGGTGATGGTGCCTTCGCCCGGCGTATATTCCCCATCAAAATTACCCGCGCTGTCCACAGCGTAGAAGCTCCAGTCGGGTTCATTCAGCCGCCAATACCCGACCGGATCATCCAGCATTACCACCTTGGCATAACCGCTGTCTGGCACGGGCGTGGTTCGTTCCACGACGGTGAGGGTGGCGGGGCCGGTGTCAAGGGTGTCCCAAGGATTACTGATCTTGGCGTAGTAAGTGGTCTGGTCATCCGCCGGCGTGAGATTGGACACCCAAAGCATCTGGTTGGTTGCGCCCGGCAGCGGCGTGGTCCCCTTGTACCACTGATACGTTACCGGCAGCGCCCCGCCAGCCACCGCGATGAAGGCAGCTTTGCCGCCGACTGTCCGCGTGACGGAATCAGGACTCGCTTCCAGTATAAGGTTTGTCAAGACGGTCAGGGTGGCCGGTTCGCTGGTATCGGAGCCGTAGGCGTTGGTCACCACCACTGTAAAGACCGCGTTGTTGTCGGTCTCATAATTGCAGACATAGTTCAAAACGTCCTCGTTGGCGCCGGGGATGGGCTCGGCGTTTTTGTACCACTGGTAGGACAACGGGAGCGCGCCATCGGCGGTCACGGAGAAGGTGGCGGCGCGGCCCGAATACGCTTCGGTCGCCTCCGGATCGGCGGTGATGACCGCCGGCGCCGGCGGCAACGTGATGTTGGTCAGCCCGACCGCGTAGTGGAGCTTCACCTGATCCTCCGTCAGGGCGCTGGCATAGATGGCCAGTTCATCCACGTTGCCATCGAAAAAGCCATCGCCCGTCGCCGAATTGCCGCCGATGCGCAACGGACCGCCAAGATTGATCGCAGGCGTGGGAGGATTCGCGACGGACCATTGCTGCTGGCCGTTGCCATAGAAGCGTATCGTCGAGCCATCATACGTGACCACGAGGTGCGCCCATTCCTTGCTGGTGATGCTTCCCCCGGCCATGTAGATCCCGCCGCCATTCTGGACATAAAGCCAGCGGGGTGTGGCGCCGGGCTCCTGGCGGAACCACCAGCCGTTGTTAAAATCAGAGACGTTGCCGACGATGCAACGATTCCCGGCCCCCCAACTGGTTACGCGCGCCCAGAACTCGATGGTAAAGGGGCCGGAAGGGTTCAACTCCTCGGCATAGGTAACCTCGATGAATGACCGTTGTTCGACGCCGCCTTCGGGAGTGTAAAGATGGAAGGCGACGGAATTATTCTCAATCCCGGGCTGCTGGAGTTTTGGATAATTGCCGGCCTCATCAAAGAGCAGATACCCCAAGTGCCATTCCGGATTTGCGGCATTGGTGATTGCCATGGAGTCCGCCGCGTCTTCAAACCGGTAATACGCAACGGGATTATCAGCCAGCACGGTCTCAGCATAGCTGTCGGCACTGGCGGTGGCCGCGCCGCACACGAGCAAAACAGCGGCCCCGGACAACCAGCGGTTTATCTGTGGGAACAGAGGGATCCTGAGTTTCATAGTCGAGATACGATGGGTTGTTTGATTTTTAATAAATGCCCGGGAACACGCACGCGGCGACCTTTTTCCCTTGCGGAACGACCTTATCCGGGAACCCAAGCCGGGGCAAGGACAAATTTCGCTCCGCTTGGGAAAGACTGGGGACATCGTGACCCCCCGGTGGTTAAGCTCAAGGTGTTGAGCGCCCGGCGCGGCAAAAGCCGCCGCGCCTCGAATCCAGCGGCGCGGCCGATCAAAAATTAAATTTTCCCCACGCCCGCCGGAAGCGCGGTCAACGGGCCGCGCCGGTCGCCTTGAGATATTCCTCCCGCGCCCGGGGCATCAATTGCTGGAGCTGGCGGATGCGCACGCTGTCCACCGGGTGCGTGCTGAGAAAGGACGGGCCGCCGCCACCGGCCTGCTGGTTATACTCCGAAAAACGCTGCCAAAACTCCACCGCCGCCTGGGGGTCGTAGCCGGCCCGCGCCATGTAGAACAACCCCATTTCGTCCGCCTCAGATTCGTGCAGGCGGCTGTAAGGCAAAATCGCACCCACCTGGGTGCCGACGCCATAGGCCAGCGACACCAACGCCTGCGTTCGCGGATCGCTGCCCGACAAACCGGCGGCCAGCAACTCGCCCCCGGTCTGCCGCAAAATTTCCTGGCTCATGCGTTCGGCTCCATGTTGCGCCACCGCGTGCGCCACCTCGTGGCCGATGACCGCCGCCAGCCCCGCCTCGTCGCGGGTAATGGGCAAAATGCCCGTGTACACGCCCACCTTGCCTCCGGGCAGACAAAACGCGTTTGCTTCCTTGCTCTCGAACACCACAAACTCCCATTGCGCGTTCGGCAGGGGAGCCACCGCGGCGATGCGTTGGCCGACCTTTTGCACCAACGCGTTGGCCGCGGCATTCTTGCTGATGGGTTGTTCCTTCTTCATTTGCTCGAAGCTGGACAGCCCCAGTTGGGTCGCTTGGGCGCCGGAGACCAGCATCACCTGTCGCCGTCCGGTTTCCGGGACGGTCGCGCACCCCGCCACCAGCAGGAGCCCCAGCAGGCCGGGGCCCAGTGGGGCAAGCCATCGGATGATTCGTGTTTTCATTGTCAGCATTCTTGGTTGAGCTTAACCAAGCAGCAAACGCCGGAGCTTTCAATCGCAAAATGCGGCGGCGCTGGGAACGGCGGGGAACCCGCTGCGTTCTTCGAGTGCGAGACCTTCCGCCGTCCGTCCGCTTCCGGGCCAAAATTATCCCCGCCCGGCATGGCTTCAATCGGGTGCGGGCTGGTCCGGCGGCAGCCCTCGCGGGCAACTTTCGCGGGCGGCGTCCCTTGCGGTTTCGATGGGGCCGGCTTCTCCGCTGTTGAAGCGTATCTGTTTTGGGACTTTCGCCCGGGGGATGACTGCGCTACATATTTTTCCGAACCAACACCATTGGACTGCTGCCATGAACGTCAAGCTTGCTTACGGCCAGGGGTGGTTGCCGGTTGAGTTGCCGGATCACACCACCGTCATCGAACCCGCCCACCAGCCCGGCCTCGCCGATGAGCGCGCCGCCGTGCTGGCCGCGCTGGAACAGCCGCTCGGGGTGAAACCGCTCCGCAAATGGATTCAGCCCGGCCAGAAAGTCTGCCTCCTTTTCACCGACATCACCCGCGCGACGCCCAATCACCGGCTGATTCCGTGGTTGCTGGATTATCTCGCCTTCGTGCCGCGCGACGACATCACGCTGCTCAACCAGACCGGCACCCACCGGCCCAACACCCGCGCCGAACTGGAAACCATGCTCACGCCGGAAGTCGTGGCACGGTACCGCGTGATCAATCACGAGTGCGAAAAGGCGGCGGACCTGATCCAACTCGGCACGACCCGCGACGGCACCCCCGCGTTGTTGAACCGGCACGCGGTCGAGGCGGACGTGCGGATCGTCACCGGATTTATTGAGCCGCATTTTTTCGCCGGGTTCAGCGGCGGGCCCAAGGGGTTGATGCCGGGGGTGGCCGGATTGCAAACCTTGTTGAGCAACCATGGCGCGAAGAACATCGGGGACGCCAACGCGTCCTTTGGCATTCTCGAAACCAACCCCATCTGGGAGGAGAACCGCGACATCGCGCTGCGCGTGGGGCCGAGTTTTCTGGTCAATGTGACGCTGAACGAGCAACGGCAGATCACCGGGGTGTTTGCGGGCGACCTGCTGGCGGCGCACCGGGTGGGTTGTGATTTCGTCAAGCGCTCGGCCATGCATCGCTGTGACGCTCCCTTCGATGTCGTCGTCACCACCAACAGCGGGTATCCGCTGGATATGAATCTGTATCAGAGCGTAAAAGGCATGAGCGCCGGCGCGCGCATCGTCAAGCCCGGCGGCACGATCATCCTCGCCGCCGAATGCCGGGAAGGTGTGCCGCCGGGGAGTCCGCTGGATCAATTGCTGCGCCGCACCCGTGGACCGGAGGAGATCCTGGCACTGCTGGCCACGCCGGGTTTTGTGCGCGCGGAACAATGGCAGGCCCAGAT